>ENA-ORSA01000874-ORSA01000874.1-human-gut-metagenome-genome-assembly--contig:-NODE-874-length-29336-cov-3.675250_pt1 | contig 29336 bp, 25 predicted proteins | sample MGYA00242179_ERZ509142 | MGnify/ENA primary metagenome ERZ509142 (study PRJEB26280, sample SAMEA2338659) | human gut metagenome | biome: human gut; feature: human-associated habitat; material: faeces... | reverse complement strand
GGGCTACGCTGGACAACAGCGGGACATACTATCTCGGCAGCCGGCACTATGACCCAAACACGGGCAGATTCCTGCAGCAGGATACGTTCAAGGGAGATGTCTACAGCCCGTGGACGCAAAACTTGTACACCTACACCTCGAACAACCCGGTGAACTATGTCGATCCGACGGGACATTCCTTGGTAGCTACGGTAGCGGCCATTGCGGGGGTTGTAGCAGCGATTGCGGTAGCTACTGTTGCTGCTCCACTGGTGTACACAACAACACAGGTGCTTGTAAAAGGGGCTTCAAAAGTAGTTGACTGGACAAAGAAAAGGATAAAAGTAGAACAAGCGAAATTTAAAGATTTCATAGATACGAAACTGGCTGAAAAATGGGAGGAGGAAGTTTGGAAACAGGAAACAGCACGAAGAAAAGCGGGAAAGCTGATTGAAGCAGCGGAAAGATTCAGAGGTACTAAAATAGATGAACTGATTTCGCCGATTCCGCTATCTATGCCGCAGAAAAAGTACAAAGATAAAGACGGCAGAACCTATGAGGTGGTATATAGAGTGTATGGAGGAACTTCAAAAAAATATGGACGTTCATGGACGCCGGTAGATCCCAGAACGGTAAGCAAGGCGGAGTATAGAAACTTAGCGGGACTGCCGACAAGTTCAGAAGGAGGAAACACAATGCAATTTATAGCCGTTGGATTATTAGTGGATGATAGTGGAATAGTTAAAAGACAAGCGTTAGCTTTCGGGAAAAACAAGGGAGGCTGGCCTGAATACCTCTTTGCATCTGAAGAAGATGTAAAAACACACATTATATTCAGAACAGATATGCTAATAACAGATTGGGAGTGAGGGGTAAAATGATTACAAAATTTTGGAAAATGTTAGAAATCGTAGCAAACACGAGATATGCGTTAAAGCAAGGGGTCTATAGAAAGTGTATATATGAAAATAAAAAATTGAAATTCAGCTTTTTAGATCATAAACAATGGATAATGATCAATGGAGATTTAACAAACTGGCTTAATTACATCCAAGAACAAAAATTTGAGGAGGTATATTTTAGAGCTGGCTTAAAAATGATTCAAAACAATGAAGAAGGACAGGTTCATCCCGATTGGAGAATTGAATGTATAGGGAAAGAACAAAATAGACTATTTGATTTCTATATGGTATTTAGAAATTTTCAAGAAGGTTGGGAGGAGACATTAAGAGAGATAAAATATAGTGAAGAAATGGAGAGACATATTGAACTAGAATTCAATGAGGAAGATTTAATTAACGCTTTGAAGGATTGTCTGGAGTATGCAAAAGAAATAGGAGAAAAGAACGATAGTCTGATTTTTGAACGTTCTATGCGGGTAATAGCAGGCGATTATAGCAGAGAAGAAATAGAAGGAGAACAAGAGGATCCTTTTATCTTACCGCCAACGTATTCAAAAAAAGCACAAAGAATTATGGATACATTAAAGGCAACCCAGGTGTTCCATGGAATGGGAAACTGGGCAGATGGCGGCGTTCCAAAGAGAATGATAGATGAGATGTATAAACAATATATGTTGGCAGCGTTGTGGGCAATCAACGAGGGAGATAAATAAAAAGATCGTAACAGGGCACATGTGTGCCCTGTTACGCATACCTACTATGTTATTCACGGGGAATAGAGGGAAAGGTTTTGCAAAAGACGGTGAGGACTGTATGAAAAGAAAACTTTTTGCTGTTTTATGGATATTGTTGATTGCATTGATGCCCAACATTGGAAAAGCGGAGGGCATGGATGTGCCGGCGGAGTATTCATTTGAAACGATATTGGCAAACGGAAACAAAATAGAGAATGAATTTGTGTTTTTTGGCGGGTATCCCAAAATAGAGGAGGACGGAATTGCTGTGTACTATTCCATGCAGGATTATCTGTATGGGACAAAAGAGAATGCAATCTGGCTGCCGGAACGAAAAGACCTTCCCCTGAAAGAATATATAGAGCAGGAAAATATTCTGAATGGAGAAAGAACGGGGTTTTATACGCTGATTCTAAAATCGGGGAAGAGTGATTATCCGATAGGAGGAATGTATCTTTTGGCAGAAGAAAAGAATCAAGGGAAAATGCTTTTGAAAAAGGAACCAAGCCCCGCGAGAGAATTGTATGATAGAAACTATGAAGAAGAACAAGCGCAAAGTGTGTCGGCATACAGGCTGCTGGGGAATCCGTGGGCCTATGATGGAAGAAAGGTAAAGATAGAAGCGTATTTAGGGAGCGAAGGTGTGTTGTATATCAACAAAGAGGAATACAATACAGGAAAGCTTTTGCAAATAGAATACTTGAACGAAAAGGATATCTTGGAACTTTTAGAAGAAAAGGAAGCGCCTAAAGTTTGGGAAGAGGCATTTCAAGAATATAAAAAATATGGAATAGAAAATCCATATGCACTTTCCGTTGGAGCGATAGGGAGCAAAGCAAGATTGTATATGGAAAATATGTTTTATATGTATAGCAGCAGGCGCGATGAAGCAGGGCAAAAGTACGAGAAAATCAATTATGAGTATCAATGCAGGAAAATCAGAATACATGAAAAAGACTTTGAAGCGGTCAAAGAAAAGATTGGAGAATATGAAGCACAAGGGATAAAGTTTGATTGGGAATGAATTTAGAGGCGAAAAGGGGAATTGCAATACAGACAGGGCGATTTTGACGGCAATAAAGGATGGTATTCAAAATGAAAACCATAAAGAAAATTATAGGCTTGGCAATCGTGTTGAGCTTTTGTTGCGGGTTTATAGAAAATGCATCGGCACAAGCGTCCATGGACGAAAAAATCTATTGGGCAGAGATGCCTATGGAGGCAATTTTGGCACAGCCAAAAGATGTATACAACAAAGGGCTGATCGTCGAGGGTGTATTAAAAATAGAAGAGGACGGTATCATTGTTTACTATTCTCAGCAGGACTATGAATTTGATACCAAAGAGAATGCGATCTGGCTGCCGGAAAGACCGGAAGCTACCTGTAAAGAATGGTTAAAACAAAACGAAACGCTGACCGACGGACAGTACGGTTCTTTGGAAATTATGCTTACAGATACGGAAAATACGCAGCCGTATGCGGCAACAGGAGCATTTATCATAAAAGGGAAAGAAGATGCTGTGCTGCAAAAGAACCAAGGATTTGATGCGCGGGGGAAATATGATAGAAAGTATGAAACGCAAGAGCCAGAAAGACTTTCCTATTATCGGCTTATGGGGGATCCATGGCGGTTTGATGGGAAAAAGGTGTGTTTTACAGCGGTTTATGCCGCGGAGGACTGCTTATACAATAACAACAGCAGAAAATTTGTGGATGGATTGGTTACGAGAGAAACCATCAATGGCGCATATTTTGAAGAGAAAACCGGGACAGGATGGCACGATTTTGTTATAAAATCCAGACAATATGGCGCGACGGAAGGGTATGAAGTGGCGGCAAGCCTTGTGATAAAGGAAATTCATATAGAAGTTGAAGGGATGTTTTATTTCTATAATTGGTTCGATGATGCAAAGGGCATACATGAAAAAATCGGACTGCCCTGCGGATATGTTCCTTTTCGAGTTGATGTTGTGGAAAAGGACAGAGAGAAATTTATAGAAGGAATACAAGAGGCCAAGATGCATTGAACAATTGCCGGGGTGGTTTGATAATGATAATCATCCGATATAGGGGCAACACGATGGAAATCGAAGGCGCGGTGCGGCGGTGGCGTATGAGTATGACGAGTTTGGCAGGCTGAGGAAAACACAAAAGGAGCAACAGAATGGAAAAGAAATATCCGAAAAAACGATGGATGTCGGGTTTTGATCATATGTTATTAAATGTCGCATGGTTGATTATGATTTTATTGATGGGATTAGCGATTTGCTCGCAAATAATAGAAAGACCAAGAATAAACATGATTGTAGTTGCAATTATATATATATCTGTAATAATGCCAATAGCGATATACTTAAAACCCCGCGAGTATTCGTATGTACAGTTGAAAGAGGACGGCATCTATTGGAAAAGCGTATGGGGAAGAACGTATGTATATTTTTCATGGGAAGAGGTGGAACAGGCCGGGTTTGCACAAGCAGTCAGTTTAACAATGGTGAACGACTTGGATAGTGCGGCAAAAGGGGCTATACAAAGCAAAGCGGATACGATGGCGTATGTATCAACGAAAAAGATAAAGGATTACAACGATATTGTAGAGGCGGTGAAGGTAACCAGGCAAAAGGGAAAGGGATTCTTTTCGTCACGGGAGATAATAAAAAAAGGTGATATATATTTTATCTGCTATGAAGCCAGAAAAAAGCAGATAGAGGGAATCAAAGAGGAATTGATTGGATATATAGGAGAAGAAAAGTGGGCCGGGGAAATGGATTTGGCAAGCTTAATCGGAGAGGAAGAAGCAAAAAAGTGGAAAGAAGAGGTGGAACGGGCCAGAACAGAAAAGAAGCCGGCTTCTTACTATGTGAAGATCGTCTTTTTTGCGATCTGTATTATCTTAACCCTACTTGCAGGTTTTAAAGATGATTATGAAAAGGGGAAATCCAGAAGAAATGCACCGGAGGCGTTGGTGAAGGCGGAGGACAGGGTGAGTGTTTGAGAATGACTCAAGAGAAATTTTTAGATATCTTAAAAACACAGCCCAAAAGTATGGAACAAAGTGTTTTTTAATAGAAACGCGGCGGACGATGTTAATGTGTAAGAAGGAAGTATCTCGTTGTTTTTAAGGAGAGAACAGATGAGGAAAAAGATCAAAGAAGGATGGCGGCATTTTGTATCAAGCAATGCACTTGTGTATGTGATATTAGTATGCATGGTTTATGCATTGATTGTGGGTGTTCCTTGCCTTTTTTATGCAAGTGAGATGAATGGCTCTCCTTGGCTGGCCTTAAATTTATTTGGCCCGGGTGGTGTTATCATTATTCTTTTGCTGGTTAATAAACCAGAGCAAAAAGTGATTAAGCCGGAACGGTTTACAGCAGAGCTGGAAAATGCACAGGCAGTAACGGCGTCTGTGCAAGCGTGGATGGAAAAGGAACGGTTTACTACAATTCATACCGAATAGGAAAGAGAAGTAGACATTCTTTGGGGACAGCGGTTTAGCAAGGCCAAATATACATTGCTGGAGTATGTGGCTGTGCTTTGTTACCAGGGAGCGTACAGTGAAAATGTGGAAATGGAAATCCTGGAGCGGATTTTTCACCAATCACTGGAAGAAACGAACCGAGGGCCGCGGGTGAATATGCAGATTATATCGATCAACTGCGTGAAAAAAAGACAATCCGCACTAACCAAAGCGTTATATCAGTCGACGACAGGAGCGATGGATCTGATGCTGCATTGCGGATATGTGGAACAGGAGAAAAGCTTTCGGATACAGGCGATTGATAACTTTCTACTGAGTAACCAAAAAGGGTTAAAAAAGCTGCGCAAACGTGTGCTAGCTATTTTTGAAGGGAAATTGAAAGCCGTAATAGAAACGCAGAAGGAGACTTGATAGGCTCTTTTGAAGACATGTAAGAAATGATGAAAAGCCCCATATGAGGAAAGCGATAGATGGAATTCGTCTGGCAGCGGCAGCACATTAAAGGAGGAAAAAAGATGGTAAATCGGGAACGAGATTGCATCTTTATGGATGTAGCCGGATATGGAAATTGGGAAGGAAAATGCAGAGCAATAGCAACCTATATGGAAGAATTTGAAGAACGGATGCGGGGCTATACGCCGGAGGCAGCGGTGATTCGATTGATTCCATATAAAAATGATAAAAAACTAAAAAGCCGTAGGTGGAAATATTCGAAGAAACGGATGCAGGAGGCCATAGCACTGATGGAGACAGGGGAGTATGTGCAATGGACACTGGAATTTCATAAACCGACAAAGGATCCGGTAGAAAAACAGTTCTCGTTGATAGGATATATCATGGTAGTGTTGGATGTATATGCCCCAAGTGATGAATTTCTTTTCAATAATGTAGAAATGGGATATAAATTGGAGTGGTTTCCGGACGCATATAAATATGAGGAAATCATAGAATTGATGCATGGGCTTAGCAATACAGTACAAGCAGTAACAGCATTTGCCGATCAGACCAGTGAGTTTAAGCTAATGGATTGGGGACATACATGGACAGAGCGTGGGATAGAATGGGAAACTGGGATTGTTACAGAATGGCATGTCGATACCATGCTAAGAGGGTATTACTGGGTCAACTTATTGACGGAAGGACATATTGAGGCACTGGGAGGGGAAGAAAGAGTAAGAGAAACAGTGCCGCATGTACGATGTGAAGAATGGGATATGCAGGGGAAAAAAGGATTGTATCTACAGGTAACAGAGACACCGCTGGAATTGACGCTAGAAAAACGTTTAGCACTGAAACGAGCATTACTGCCTGTAATTTACAATGAACGCATTTATGAGGTGGGCTTTATAAATGAGTATGAGAGCAGTTGCATAGCGTTGGAGGCAGAGGATCATGCAGAATGGCAAACATACAGGAAAATGGTGGCGGATGAAGGAGGATTCAATACACTAGCGGAAGTGGGAGAGAAACTTAAGTACCAAGGTAAAAGCGAAAGAGTGTTGCCATTAGAAGAACTGGAAGAGCGAAGGAAAAGGGAAAGAAAACAGGACAACGGGAAGAATATGGAATAGCAAGAAGAGAAAAAGCCCATATAGGGCTTTTTTAGGTGCGGCGGCTGTTGAGAAAATCCACGACGATGGATAAGAACTCACCATTACTGGGTGGATCGGTTCGCGTGTATCCAACGATGCGAGTAAATAGAGAACGGTTCCCAAACCACCAGAAATGCTGAATGGAATTGCGGATCCCGGCTTCGATGGCAGCATTCTTTTTCCCAAAATGTTGGCCAATGGCCGGATACAGTCGTTTGGTGAGAGAAAATAGGAAGAGAATCCGGGAAATACGGCGGAGGAGGGTTGACAAGAGGGAAAAGAAGGCATAAGATAACCGATGGTTAGTCTAGGCTAACTACAGAGAACAGACAAAGAAAAACCGGAGGTTAGGCCGGATAAGGGGGCGTAAAAGATGGAAATTGTGAAGCTGGATCGGGTAAGCCGGGTGTATACCAGCGGCGAGCATATGCTAAAGGCGCTGGATGATGTGAGCATGTCGCTGGAAGAGGGCAAATTTGTTGTGATTTTGGGCCCAAGCGGAGCGGGCAAAAGCACGCTGTTGAATTTGTTGGGGGGCTTGGACAGCCCAACGAGCGGGAAGATTTATGTGCAGGGAAGAGATATTTCCATGCTGTCCAAGGATGATTTGGCGGAGTATCGAGCGACGACGGTGGGGTTTGTGTTTCAGTTTTACAACCTGGTGCCGACACTGACGGCGAAAGAAAACGTGGCGCTGGTAAAAGAAATCGCGCCGGATGCGTTTGCCGCGGAGAAGATGCTGGAAGAAGTAGGCCTGGGCGATCATTTAAATAATTTTCCTTCTGAATTGTCCGGGGGTGAACAGCAACGCGTTTCCATTGCAAGGGCGCTGGCTAAAAACCCGAAAATTTTGCTTTGCGATGAGCCGACCGGCGCGCTGGATTCCGAAACGGGCGTGCGGGTGTTAAAGCTTTTGCTTTCCATGGCGCGCAATTACGGAAAGACGATTGTGATTGTGACGCATAACCAGAACATTGCAAAGATGGCAGACGTGGTGATTCGTGTGAAAAACGGAAAGATTCAATCCTACCAGGCACAGGAACACCCGATGAGCGCAGACGAGGTGGAATGGTAAAATGCTTTTCAAAAAACTGTGGAGAACCATGGGGCTCTATAAAGCGCAATTCATCTCTATGATTATCATGATTGCATTGGGGATCGGCGTGTTTATTGGGTTTAACATGGAATGGGTGAGCATAGAGGAAAACACGAATTCCTTTTTTGAAGAAACGGGATTTGCCGACTATCGGATTGTATCGGAAACGGGCTTTGACAAAGATGACCTGAAAAAGGTGGAAAAGCTGGACGGGATAGACAAGGCGTCGCGGTATATGACGGTGAATGCCGAAGTGAAACAGCGCGAAGGAGACAGCGTGGCGCTGACGGTGACGGAAAACCAGGATGTTTCCGGCTGTTTATTGATAAGCGGCCAAGCGTATGATGCGCACAGCAAGAACGGGATTTGGCTTTCGGATAAGTATGCGGCGGTCAACGAGATTCAATTGAACGATGAATTGACGCTGGTATACAAAAATTTGGAGTTTAAAGGAAAGGTGTTGGGGCTGGTAAAATCCGGCGAACACATGATTTGCGTGCGGGACGAAACGCAGCTGATGCCGGATTATACCACGTTTGGATTTGCGTACATCTCGCCTGCGATGTATGAAGACGTGGTAGGGACGGATTTTTATCCGCAGATCAATGTGATTTCAGACCTTGGGAAAAAAGAGTTTTCCGAGCGGGTGGACAAAGCCTTTGGCGAGACGATGATGGTGCTGACCAAAGACGAGACCATTTCCTATGCCGAAGCACAGGGGGAAGCAGAGGAAGGGAAAACCATGGGCTCTGTGCTGCCGGTGTTGTTTTTGCTGATCGCGGTGTTGACGATGGTGACGACGATGCACCGGTTAACGGCAAAAGAGAAAACGCAGATCGGCACGCTGAAGGCCTTGGGCTTTAAAGACAAACGGATTTTACGCCATTATTCTTCCTATGCGTTGATGATCGCGCTGATCGGTTCCGCCCTGGGGCTGGGGCTGGGATACGGCATTGCCTGGATGGTGATGAACCCTGACGGCATGATGGGCACCTATATGGATATGCCGCGATGGAACCTGTCGCTTCCGTGGTTTTGCGTTGCGATCCTGATTGCCATCATTGTGGTGCTGACGCTGATCGGCTTTTTGTCCGTGCGCAAAATGCTGTGGGGCACGGCAGCCGACGCTTTGCGCCCGTATACGCCGAAGAAAATGAAACGGATGTTGATCGAGCGTACCGGGCTATGGAATAAATTCGGGTTTGGAACGCAATGGAACCTGCGGGACATTATGAGGCACAAATCCAGAACGCTGATGAGTTTAATCGGGATTGTGGGGTGCATGCTGATTATTGTTTGCGCGATGGGCATGCAGGATACCATGGACGCTTATTTGGACCTGTATTACGACGGCGCGACCAACTATGCCTCCAGAATCTATTTGGCAGAGGATGCGACAATGGCGCAAAGAGAGGCGCTGACAGAAAAATACAAGGGAGACTGGAGCGCGTCTGTGAGCGTGCAGATGGGCGAAAAGGCAATCTCTTTGGATATATATGATGTGGAAAACGACAAAGTGCGGTTTTTGGATGAGGACACAAACTACATAGACTTAAAAGACGACGGGGCCTATCTCTGTATGCGAATGGCGGATGAATTCGGCTTGAAGGTAGGGGATGAATTTACCATCAGCCCATACGGATCGGATGATACTTACACGTTGAAAGTGGCGGGGTTTGATCGCTCGGTTTCGGAAAATATTGTGATCCTGCCTGAATATGCGGATGAACTGGGCATTCCGTATACGATGGATTCCATATACACCGATACGGAAAAAGCGGACATTGCCGCAGACGATGCCATTCAAACCGTGCAGTCCAAACAGGCAATCATCGATTCGTTTGATACGTTTATTGATTTGATGAATATGATGATTGTGATCCTGATTGTGGCGGCCATTGTGCTGGGCGTGGTGGTGTTGTATAACCTGGGCGTGATGAGCTATACGGAACGATACCGCGAGATGGCAACGCTGAAAGTGGTTGGGTTTAAGGATAAAAAGATCGGCAGGCTGCTGATCGCACAAAACATGTGGACCACATTGGTGGGCATTCTACTCGGCTTGCCGGCGGGGATCTATACGCTGAATTATATGATCAACGCTCTGGCAACGGAATACGAAATGAAAATGGTGGTAGGCCCGATGACCTATTGCATAAGCATTGTGCTGACGTTTGGGGTTTCGCTGGTTGTGAGCCTGATGGTGGCGCGAAAGAGCAAAAAAGTGGACATGGTGGAAGCGCTGAAGGGCGCGGAATAAAGCCCAAAAAGCTACGGGCGCCGGAAGGCGTAGACAAAAGTGCGCAGCTGTTCGGCGGAATGGATGAAAGCATCGTGTTCATGAAGATGAAGCTGCATGGCAACGGGCAGGGAGATAAAATATTGCCTGGTACTGCGGCTATGGGAAAGCAGGCTGTGTAAATTCGGATACTGCAAAAAATCACCTCCGTTTATGTAGTATGAGCGGAGGAAAAGGAAACATGCAAAGGAGCGGACGCATATGGCGGACGGAACTTTTTTCCGGGCTTGTATTTCAATAGCCTTTGTTGTTTTGCTGTTGAAGGGATAGGCAGTATCAAAAAACGACTGAAAAGGTATCTTAAAAAACGCGGGATGTGCCGCAACCAGGGCGGATGCGGCTAATAAAAGCGGTAAACGTAAAGAAAAGCATGGGGATACGGGATCGAAGTTTTTCGGTCCCGTATTTTTTGAAAAAACCGGGAATAGGAAAACCAAAACGGGCGGGGCGGAGATAAAAAAAGAAAACATGCGGCCAAAAGCATAAAGAAAAAACGGCGAAAGAGACACTCTGCCGTTTTGAATAAAGATAGAGAAACCTGCCTTTTGGGGGGAGGGGGACTTAGATCACATAATCGTTGCCGACTTCATCATGGGCCATAAGATCGGCAATGGTGATTCCGTCAAAAAAATCCTGAAGCAGGGAATACAGCTTTTCCCACATGGGAAGCGTGCGGCAGCGCCCTTTTTGCGGGCAATCCCCATAGCCCTCTTCCAAACAGGCAACGGGCGCCAAGCTGCCCTCTGTTAAACGAAGAATTTCGCCTACTTTATAAGATTCCGGCGGCTTTGTAAGCTTATAGCCGCCGCCTTTGCCGCGCAGGCCAACCAGAAAGCGGTTTTGCACGAGGGTTTTCAAAATGCTTTCCAAATATTTTTCCGAAATTTCCTGACGCTTTGCAATTTCCTTCAAAGGGACATAGCCATCGGAAGGATGCTCGGCCAGATCCACCATCACGCGAAGGGCGTAACGGCCTTTTGTGGAGATCATCAAAAAGATCGCCTCCTCTGATAAACCTATTATACAACAAGGTTTATAGGTTTTTCAAGAAAAAGTATTGACAAATGAAAAAACGAGGCATATTATACCAATAAACCTACTGGAAAGGTTGGTAATATAAATGAGATACCATTATTCCAAACGTTCTTCGATTTATATTGCGTTGTTTGCCGCTTGTAAATAAAACAAAAAGCACAAAGACAAACAATAAAAAATGGAGGAAATTATTATGAGCAAGATTTATACAAGCATTGATCAACTGATTGGGCATACGCCGCTGTTGGAGCTGACGCATATTGAAAAAGAACAGGGCCTGGAAGCCAAGGTTTTGGCAAAGCTGGAATATTTTAACCCGGCGGGCTCTGTGAAAGACAGAATTGCAAAGGGTATTATTGATGATGCGGAAGCAAAGGGATTGTTAAAACCGGGCGCTACGCTGATTGAGCCTACCTCCGGCAACACGGGCATTGGCTTGGCGGCCATTGCGGCGGCGCGCGGATATAAAATCATCATTGTGATGCCGGAAACGATGAGCATTGAACGGCGCAAACTGATGAAGGCCTATGGCGCGGAGCTGGTTTTGACCGAGGGCGCAAAGGGCATGAAGGGCGCCATTGAAAAGGCAAACGAACTGGCAAAAGAGATTGACAACAGCTTTGTGCCGGGGCAATTTATAAACCAGGCAAATCCGCTTACCCATAAAGCGACCACCGGGCCGGAGATTTGGGAAGATACCGATGGCAAAGTGGATATTTTCGTGGCCGGGGTTGGTACCGGCGGCACGGTGACGGGCGTAGGCGAATATCTAAAAGAGCAGAACCCGCAGGTAAAGGTTGTGGCGGTGGAACCGGCCACTTCGCCGGTATTGAGCAAAGGAACGCCGGGCGCGCATAAGATTCAGGGCATCGGCGCGGGCTTTGTGCCGGATGTGTTGAACACGGGTGTGTATGATGAGATCATCACGGTGGAAAATAAAGACGCGTTTGAAACCGGCCGCTTGGTTGGCAAACGCGAAGGCGTTTTGGTGGGCATTTCTTCCGGCGCTGCGGTGTGGGCCGCGATTCAACTGGCAAATCGCCCGGAAAACAAAGGGAAAAACATTGTGGTGCTGTTGCCGGATACAGGCGAACGGTATTTATCCACGGCGCTTTTTGAAGCGTAATTTGCGGAAAGGCGAAAGGCAAATGAGAAAGAGAATCCTTCTGCTGTATCATAAGCATAACTATCAAAAGGGACGAATGTGCAGCTGTTGAAAAAATCCAAAACAAAAAACAATCACAGATAAAGAAAGAGGTATTTTCAATGAGCTACACTTACGATAAATATAAATTTGAGACCATCCAACTGCATGCAGGCCAGGAAAGCCCGGATCCCGCTACGGACGCAAGGGCTGTGCCGATTTACCAGACGACCTCCTATGTATTCAAAAACTCTGCCCATGCGGCAGCCCGTTTTGGCCTGGCCGATGCCGGAAACATCTATGGGCGGCTGACAAACTCCACCGTGGATGCGTTTGAACAACGCATTGCGGCGCTGGAGGGCGGCGTGGTAGCGTTGGGTGTGGCGTCCGGTGCGGCGGCCATCACCTATACGTTTTTGAACTTGGCCGATGCAGGAGAAAATATCGTGGCTGCCAAAACGATTTACGGCGGCACCTACAATCTGCTGGCGCATACCCTGCCGCACTATGGCATTACGGCAACATTTGTAGACCCGGATGAGGAGGACGCCTTTGAAAAGGCCATCGATGACAAAACCAAGGCGATTTTCATCGAGACCATCGGAAACCCGAATGCCACGCTGATTGATATTGACAAAGTGGCGGCTGTTGCGCATGCGCATAAAATTCCGCTGGTGGTGGATTCCACGTTTGCCACGCCGTATTTGATTCGCCCGTTTGAACATGGGGCGGACATTGTGGTTCACTCTGCAACGAAATTTATCGGCGGCCACGGCACGGCCATTGGCGGTGTGATTGTGGACAGCGGAAAATTTGACTGGGAAGCAAGCGGAAAATTCCCGGCCATTACGGAGCCGAACCCCAGCTATCACGGCATCAGCTTTACCAAAGCCGTAGGGTCGGCCGCGTTTGTAACGAAAATCCGTGCGATTTTGCTCAGAGATACGGGTGCAACGCTGGCACCGCTGCACGCGTTCCTGTTTTTGCAAGGGCTGGAAACGTTGTCCTTGCGGGTGGAACGCCATGTGGAAAATACGCTGAAAGTGGTGGATTTCCTTTCCAAGCACCCGAAGGTGGAAAGGGTAAATCATCCGTCTTTGCCGGATCATCCGCACCATGCACTGTATGAAAAATATTTCCCGCAGGGCGGCGCGTCTATCTTCACGTTTGATATTAAAGGCAGTGCCAAAGAGGCGCAGGAATTTATAGACAAGCTGGAAATTTTCTCCTTGCTTGCAAACGTGGCGGATGTGAAGAGCCTTGTGATTCACCCTGCCTCCACGACGCATTCTCAATTAACAGAAGAAGAGCTGTTGGATCAGGGCATCAGGCCGAACACCATCCGGCTGTCGATTGGAACAGAACACATTGACGATATTCTTGCCGACCTTTCTCAAGCCTTTGGAGATTGAGAACGGACATAAAGAGACAGGAAAAGGCTCATGCATTGGCATGGGTCTTTTTCTAAAGGGGAAAAACAGAAAAACACAGGATTTAAACTGAGATCAGAGGAAATCTGATATGATAAAAAAGTTTGAAACTGGATATTTTAAAAATATCAGAAGGCTATACAATGGTTTGTAAATCCAAGGAAAAGAGGAACACAAAATGGAATCAAAAAGATATGAATTGAATAAACAACTGGCGCAGATGCTCAAAGGCGGCGTGATTATGGACGTAACAACGCCGGAACAGGCGCAGATTGCCGAGGAAGCAGGCGCTTGCGCGGTGATGGCGCTGGAACGGATTCCGGCGGACATTCGCGCGGCAGGCGGGGTTTCCAGAATGAGCGATCCTAAGATGATCAAGGGCATTCAGCAGACGGTTTCCATCCCTGTGATGGCAAAATGCAGAATCGGACATTTTGCAGAAGCGCAGATCTTGCAGGCCATTGAGATTGACTATATCGACGAAAGCGAAGTGTTGTCTCCGGCAGATGATAAATATCATATCGACAAGACAAAATTCGATGTGCCGTTTGTATGCGGAGCCAAAGACCTTGGCGAAGCGTTGCGCCGGATCAACGAAGGGGCGGCCATGATTCGTACCAAAGGGGAACCGGGCACGGGCGACGTGGTGCAGGCCGTGCGCCATATGCGCATGATGCAGCAGGAGATTCGGAGAATCTGCTCTATGGCGGAGGACGAATTGTTTGATGTGGCAAAGGAGCTGCGCGTGCCGTATGAATTGGTTTTGTATGTGCATGAAAACAAAAAATTGCCGGTTGTAAACTTTGCGGCAGGCGGCGTGGCCACCCCGGCGGACGCGGCGCTGATGATGCAGCTGGGCGCAGAGGGCGTGTTTGTAGGTTCCGGCATTTTCAAATCCGGCAACCCGAAAAAACGCGCGGCAGCCATTGTAAAAGCGGTAACAAACTATACCGATGCCAAGCTGTTGGCAGAACTTTCGGAGGATTTGGGCGAAGCTATGGTGGGCATCAACGAGCAGGAAATTGGGCTGTTGATGGCAGAACGGGGGAAATAAGATGCAAATTGCTGTGCTTGCCTTACAGGGCGCTTTCATAGAGCATGAGCAGATGCTGCAAAAACTGGGAATTCCTTCGTTCGAAATTCGGCAGAAAAAGGATTTGGAGCGGCCCTTTAACGGGCTGATCCTTCCCGGCGGGGAGAGCACCGTGCAGGGAAAGCTGTTAAAAGAGCTGGATTTGTTTTCTCCGCTCTGTGAAAAGATCGCGGCCGGGTTGCCGGTATTCGGCACCTGCGCAGGGCTGTTGCTGTTGGCAAAGCGGATTGAAAACGATGCGCGGACGTATTTTGCCACGATGGATATAACGGCGGTGCGCAACGCTTACGGCAGGCAGCTGGGCAGCTTTTATACAGAGCAGAACTTCCGGGGCATTGGGAAGATTCCGATGTCGTTCATCCGGGCGCCGTATATAAAATCCGTACAGGGCCAAGCCGAAATACTGGCAGAGGCGGACGGAAAGATTGTAGCGGTCAGGCAGGGCCGCCAGCTTGTGACGGCGTTTCATCCGGAAGTGACGGAAGATACAAGCGTTCACCAATATTTTTTGAAAATGATAGAAGGAAACGCATAAAGAAAAAAGGCGCCTATGGGCGTCTTTTTTTCATAAAACCAGCACTTTCTAAATTTGTTTTAGAAGAAAGTCATAAACCAAGGATGCTATGCCTCAAAGCGGCCGGCAGGAGCTTCTTTCTATCAATTGGCAGGGCAGCGTGGCTTTGATGGGCATGGGCTCTGCATGATGGCTGAGCACATGATATAACAAAGACGCGCCGTATACGCCCATCCAGTGCGCGGGCGCGTGGATGGTGGTAAGCGGAGGATTGGTAAATTTGGCGGCGCTGATGTCATCAAACCCGACAACGGAGAGATCCTGCGGCACGCAAAGACCTGCTTCTTGTAAGGCGTGTAGGGCGCCGATGGCAATGGGGTCGCTGGCGCAAAACACGGCAGAAGGGCGCTTTTCGCTTTGCAGCAGAGATTGCATCATTTCATAGCCGGATTGGGAGGTGAAAGCGCCTTCGCGAAGGTAGGGCTGTATGGTCAGATTGAATTGTTCGGAAAAGGCCAGAAGCCATTTTTTGCGGGGATCGGGATAAAGGGTACCGTCTGCCAAAATTTCCTGCCCGCCCAGATAGCCGATATGCATATGGCCCAATGATTGCAGATAGCACAAAATATCCTTTACGGCGTGCTCAAAATCCAACGTGATGGTGTTGTCTGTGGGGTGCGGGGTATCCATATCCAAAAAGACGAGCTTTTTTGTATGCTGCCTAAAGCGCGCAGCTTCCTGCTCGGTAAATTTGCCAACGCAAAGCAGGCCGTCTACCTCCGGCAGCTGATCTGTATTTTGCCAATCCGTTTTGAAAATACGGCAGACGGCGATGTTGTTTTGCTCGCAAAAGGTTTCGATGCCCTGGCGGATTTGCAAATAATAAGGATCTTCCATTTCCTGCGCCAAGGTATACCATTGCACAATGCCCATGGTATAGGTATGCTTGGGCGTTTTTTTCTTTTTGGTATAATGCAGGGCTTCGGCCGCCTGTAAAACGGCCTGCCTGGTTTCTTCGGGGACGGATAAAGTACTGTCATGGTTTAAAACCCTGGAAACCGTTGCACTGGAAACATTTGCCAGCCGGGCCACATCTTTCAACGTTGGCATATTTTCCCTCCTGTGTACAATCCTGTTCTTTTATAGTAGATGATAATAAGAGAAGTTTCAAGTAAAACAATCCTATTATTTTAGTAAAATTATTGATTTAAATTTAGTAAAAAGATTGACAACGGGAAAAGGAATGTCTAAAGTAAAAAACAAAGGGGAAGGAGAATCCGAGATGAACGAAGAAATCAATGTGTTGCTTCAGTTTGCTGTGAAAAACGGTTTGCTGGAGGCGGACGAATGCGACTATGCGGCCAATTTGCTGTTGGATTTGCTTTACGAGGATTCATTTTCCTATGAGCCTGTTGCGCAGGTGCCGGATACGGCGGATCCGATTTTGCAAAAAATGCTGGATAAGGCCGTACAAAAGGGCCTGATTGAAAACGATGTTACAAGCCGGGATTTGTTTGATACAAGGATTATGAACTGCGTGATGCCCCGCCCGCATACGGTAAACCAAACATTTTGGCGCGCGTATGAAAAAGCGCCGCAGGCGGCAACGGAGTATTACTATCATCTTTCCATAGCGTCCAACTATATTCGAAAAAGCAGGACGGATAAAAATATTGTATGGAAAGCGCCCTCGGATTATGGAGAGATTGAGATTTCCATCAATTTATCCAAGCCGGAAAAAGACCCGAAGGAAATTGCGCGGGCCGGAAAGATAAAGCCCGGCGGATATCCCAAATGCGTATTGTGTAAGGAAAATGTGGGGTTTGCCGGCGATGCAAGGCGCGCAGCCAGGCAGACGCACCGCATTATTCCGCTTACATTGGCCACGGGAACGTATTATCTGCAATATTCTCCGTATGTGTATTATAACGAGCATTGCATTGTGCTCAACAAAACGCATTGCCCGATGACGATCGATCAAGGGACGTTTGAAAACCTGTTTGCGTTTTTGGATTTGTTTCCCCATTATATGATCGGTTCCAACGCGGATTTGCCGATTGTGGGCGGCTCTATCCTAAGCCACGACCATTACCAAGGCGGGCGGCATATTTTCCCGATTCAAAGGGCCAAGGTGTTGCAATCGTTTGTATTGGAACGCGAACAGACGCTTGTGGAAATGGTGAAATGGCCGCTTTCCACCATACGGCTAACTTCGGAAAACAAAGAAGCACTGGTGCGCCTATCCTGCCAAATTTTGGATTGCTGGCGAGGGTATGATGCGCCGGATTGCCAAATCCTTTCACATACGGGCGCAACGCCGCATAACACCATCACGCCAATTGCGCGCAGGGTAGGGAAAAACTATCAGATAGATCTGGTGCTGCGCAACAACCGGACGAGCCGGGAATATCCGGACGGAATTTTTCATCCGCATCCGCCGCTGCACCCGATTAAAAAGGAAAACATCGGGCTGATTGAGGTGATGGGGTTGGCCATTTTGCCGGCGAGGCTGAAAGAAGAGATGGAACTTTTGAAAACCTGCCTTTTGGGGCAGGGGAAGATAGAGGACCATCCGCAGCTGGATAAGCATACGGCCTGGTATGAAGCATTGCGAAAACAAACGCCGTTTACGGAAGAAAACGCGGAACAGCGCCTACGGCAGGCGTTGACGGATAAATATGTACAGGTTTTGGAAGATGCCGGGGTTTTCAAGATGAACCGGGCGGGCGTTCAGGCATTTTTCGATTTTGTAAAAACGGCAACGAAAGGAGTATAAACATGGTTTGTGAACTGAAAAAGGTGACGGAAAACATCTCTTTGTTTGAAATGAAAAGCGAGGCGCTGGAAATCGTTGTGACAAACTTTGGCGGAACGATTTTGAAAATCCTTATGCCGGACAACAAAGGGCAAAAAGGGGATGTTGTGCTGGGGTATGACGAGATCAAAGAATACCAAACCGGAGATGCCTATTTGGGCGCTTTGGTGGGGCGCGTGGCAAACAGAATTCGCAAAGGCAGCTTTGAATTGAACGGCAAAACCTATCAGCTGCCCATCAACGACGGGCCGAACAGCCTGCATGGCGGGATCAAAGGGTTTTCGCAAAAGGTGTTTGATGCCGAAATACAGGACGATTCGCTTGTGCTTAGCTATCTGTCTTGCGACGGAGAGGAAGGATATCCGGGGAATTTGCAGCTGACGGCAACGTATACGCTGAAAAAAGATACCTTAACCATAGACTATGAAGCGACAACGGATGAGGATACGCTGATTAATCTGACCAACCATTCCTATTTCAATCTTTCCGGCGGGCAAGAGGATGTGCAAAACCATGTTTTGCAGCTGCGCAGCAACAGATTTGCCTGCATAGACAAAGATGGGCTGCCGACAGGAGAATTCAGACAGACAAAGGATACGCCGTTTGATTTTAACCAGCCGAAACGCATTGGGGACGCGCTGGCTTGCCGGGATGAACAGCTGACTTTGGGCCTGGGCATAGACCATCCGTTTTTGTTTGATGCAAAAGAAAACCAGATTGTGCTTTCTCATCCGGCAACGGGAAGACGGCTTACGATCAGCACGACCCTGCCGGGCACACAGGTGTATACCGGCAATCAATTGGACGGAAGAATTGGCAAATACGGCATTTCGTACGGAAAGCATTTCGGCGTTTGCCTTGAAACGCAGAATTTGCCGGACGCCATTCACCTGGAAAAAGAGCCCAGCACGATTTTGAAAAAGGGCGAAACGTATAAAGAGCGCACAACGTATACATTTGAGGTGACGGCAGGATGATCCAAGCTTCCAAGGCCAAACAAGCCTGCCTGACAGGGGCATATGACAAGCTGTTTGAGGAGATTTATCAGGGTGCAGTGCCTGTTTGTGAGCAACGCGCGCGGTATGCCGAGGCTATGGATCAATATATCCGGCGCTACGGCGATACGAAGATTGAGATATACAGCGCACCGGGGCGTACGGAAATCGGCGGAAACCATACGGACCATCAGCACGGCTGTGTATTGGCGGCTGCGGTGAACCTGGATATAATCGGCATTGTAGGCAAAGCAGAAGGGAGGATTCGGATTAATTCCGATGGAAAGCAGCTGGCCCCGGTGGAAATTAACGCGCCGGAGAGAAAAAGCGACGAACGGGGCACCTCGGAAGCGCTGGTGCGCGGGGTATGCGCGTATCTCAAACAACAGGGGTATCAGATTGGCGGGTTTGACGCATTTTTTACCAGCGATGTGCTGGTGGGTTCCGGGTTGTCTTCGTCTGCTGCGTTTGAAGTGATGATTGCGGTGGTGTTGGCCGGATTGTACAATGATGCGGCGATAGACCCCGTAACCCTGGCTAAGGCCGGGCAATTTGCGGAGAATGTGTATTTTGGCAAACCGTGCGGGCTGATGGATCAATGTGCCAGCGCCGTAGGTGGAATGACGTATATAGATTTTCAAAGGATTCAGCAACCGGAGGTAGAAAAGCTGTGCGTTGATTTTTCTTCGTTTGGATACAGCCTTTGCATTGTGGATACAAGGGGCACCCATGCGGATCTGACGGAGGAATACGCGGCCATTACCGAAGAGATGCGCGAAGTGGCTCAAATGTTTTCTCAAGAATACCTCAGAGAGGTATCGGAAGAAGCGTTTATCGGCCGGATTGCGGAGGTGCGGCAGGCGTGCGGAGACCGTGCGGTGCTGCGCGCACTGCACTTTTTTGAGGAAAACAAAAGGGCGGGTGAACAGGCGGCGCTGTTGACCAAAGGGGACTTTGCGGCATTTTTGCAGAAGGTACAGGATTCGGGAAACAGCTCGTATAAGTTTTTGCAAAATGTATACGCCAACAAGACGCCGCAAAGCCAGAGCGTTTCGCTGGCTTTGGCGCTTTCCGAGAAATTTTTGCAAAAAGGCGGCGTTTGCCGGGTACACGGCGGCGGTTTTGCTGGCACGATTCAGGCGTTTGTGCCGGATGAAAACGTGGCGCAGTACAAACAAGCGATGGAGCGGGTGTTCGGAAAAGACGCTTGCCATATTTTGAAAATACGTCCGGACGGCGGAAAGAGAATTGTGTAAAAAAGGGATGGGGCACCATCCTTTTTTTATAGGCGGCCGAAAACAGCATAAAAAGCGGAGGGCAAACGATGTGTATTTTTCGCTTTGTTTGCTTTATACTAAGGGAAAAAAGGAGCAGGGCTTATGTCTATCTATATCAAACATATTCCGAGAGAACAGATATTTTCTTTGGCGGAGCAAGTGGAGATTTTGCCGGGGCAAATCGTAAGCAAAACATTGGCACAAAACGCATATGTGAGCCTGACGTTGTTTGCCTTTGATAAAGGCGAAGAGATCAGCACGCATGATTCCGCGGGGGACGCGATGGTCACTGTGCTGGAGGGAACCGGCCAATTTACCGTAAACGGGGAAGTGCATCAGTTAAAACAGGGGGAAACATTGCTGATGCCGGCCAAGATACCGCATGCGGTTTTTGCGCCGGAGCCGTTTAAAATGATGCTGACGGTGGTATTTCCGGCAGAAAAAGAATAAACACAGAAAAATTTATCGGTAAGATAATTTTGTTTAAAAAGGAAAGTCCGTAAGCGTATGCTTGCGGGCTTTTTGCGTATTTATATTGTGACGACAGGATTGAACAAGAATGGAAAAATTATGACAAAGAGGTGGACAGAAAGGGTTGACAAACCAGTTAGCCAATGCTAACATAATGACGGTTATAGAAGACTAACCGAAAAAGACGGTTTTTGAAACGCAAAAAAAGGCAAAAGAGGGAATAGGGTATGATGCCGTTAGTATTAGCAACTGTCGGAGAAGAAAACATAATCCGCAAGATCGGGGGAAACCCGGAAGTGCGCGCGCATTTGGAAAACCTGGGCTTTGTGACCGGGGGCAACGTCACGATTATTTCCACAATCGGCGGCAACCTGATTGTGAATGTAAAAGACAGCAGGGTTGCCATTAGCAAAGAGATGGCAAAGAAAATCATGGTGTGAAAACGCCATTGAAATATTTTGAGGAGGAACGGCAATGAAAACACTCAGGCAAGTAAAAGTTGGGGAAACCGTATCCGTCGTGAAACTGCATGGCGAAGGCGCTGTGAAACGAAGAATCATGGATATGGGCATTACCAAAGGGGTTGAAGTGCATGTGCGCAAAGTGGCGCCGCTGGGAGACCCTGTTGAAGTTACGGTGCGTGATTACGAACTGTCCATCCGCAAAGCAGATGCGGACATGATTGAAGTGCAATAATTTTTGTTCATGGGTTAGTGAAAGCTAATCTGTGCGAGAAAGGAAGAAATAAAATGAAGATTCGCATTGCCCTTGCGGGGAATCCGAACAGCGGCAAGACGACCTTGTTTAACGCCTTGACCGGCAGCAACCAGTTTGTAGGAAACTGGCCGGGCGTAACGGTGGAAAAGAAGGAAGGCAAGCTGAAAAAACATGAAGATGTGACCATCACCGACCTTCCGGGTATTTATTCATTATCCCCCTATACCCTGGAAGAAGTGGTTGCCCGGAACTATCTGATTCAAGAGCGTCCGGATGCCATTTTGAACATCGTAGATGGTACGAACCTGGAACGTAACTTGTATCTGACAACGCAACTGACAGAGCTGGGCATTCCGGTGGTTGTGGCCATCAACATGATGGACGTTGTGAAGAAAAACGGAGACAAGATCAACATTGAAGAGCTGTCCAGACAGCTGGGCTGTAAGGTAGTGGAAATTTCCGCACTGAAAGGCACAGGCGTTATGGCAGCGGCGGAAGAAGCCATCAAGGCGGTTTCCGAAGATACGGTGGTGCCTCAGCACAGCTTCTCCGGCGTTGTGGAACATGCCATTGCGCACATTGAAGAAGCCGCGGTGCACACCATGCCGGCCGAACAGCAGCGCTGGTATGCGATCAAGATTTTTGAACGCGATGAAAAGGTAATGGAACAGCTGAAGCTGGATCCGACCGTGATGGGCCATATTGAGCAAGACATTGCAGCTGCGGAAAAAGAATTGGACGACGATGCAGAGAGCATTATCACCAATGAACGGTATGTATATATTTCTTCTATTTTAAAGAGCAGCTACACGAAAAAGAACAAAGGCAAATTGTCCACTTCGGATAAGATCGATAAAGTGGTTACCAACCGCTGGCTGGCGTTGCCGATTTTCGCCGTGGTTATGTTTATCGTCTACTTTGTATCTGTTACTACGGTTGGCGGCTGGGCCACGGACTGGGCCAATGACGGCGTGTTTGGCGATGGCTGGCATCTGTTTGGCATCGGCTCTTCCGCCTATGAAGAAGCAGCAGAAGAATATGTGGTGCCGGGTGCTATTGTAGAAGCGTTTGAAAGCGCGGCAGAAGAAGCCGGGGTAGACCCCGCAGAAGCGACGGATTTGACCACAACGGCTGTGTTGTACGATGACGACGGCAATGTGGAAGAAGAAATCCCGGTAACGTTTGCTTCTTATCAGGAAGCGGCGGCTGTGGAGGAGCCGGATCCGGCGGATTACGGCGTATGGGTGCCCGGTGTTCCGGTGCTTGTGGAAAACGGCTTGGATGCCATCGGCTGTGCGGATTGGCTGAAAGGTTTGATCCTGGATGGTATCGTGGCCGGCGTTGGCGCTGTATTGGGCTTTGTACCGCAGATGCTGGTGCTGTTCCTCTTCCTGGCCTTCCTGGAAAGCTGCGGCTACATGGCGCGTATCGCGTTTGTGATGGACCGTATCTTCCGTAAATTCGGACTTTCCGGTAAATCGTTTATCCCGATGCTGATCGGTACCGGCTGCGGCGTGCCCGGCATCATGGCTTCCAGAACCATTGAAAATGACCGCGATCGTAAGATGACGATCATGACAACAACCTTTATCCCCTGCGGCGCGAAATTGCCGATCATCGCTTTGATCTCCGGTGCTCTGTTTGGCGGCGCATGGTGGGTAGCTCCGAGTGCATACTTTGTAGGCATCGCGGCAATTGTAATTTCCGGTATCATCCTGAAAAAAACCAAGATGTTCGCCGGTGACCCGGCTCCGTTCGTTATGGAATTGCCGGCCTATCACTGGCCGACGGTGGGCAACGTGCTCCGCTCCATGTGGGAACGCGGTTGGTCGTTTATCAAGAAAGCAGGTACCATCATCCTGTTGGCCACCATTTTGGTATGGTTCACTTCCAGCTTCGGATGGGCGGACGGCTCGTTCGGCATGGTAGATATGAACGACAGCATTTTGGCTGCCATCGGCAACGCGGTTGCTTGGCTGTTTAACCCGCTGGGCTGGGGCAACTGGCAGAGCGCTGTGGCTTCCGTAACCGGCTTGATCGCAAAAGAAAACGTAGTAGGTACGTTCGGCGTATTGTTCGGCGGCATGGAAGAAGTGGCCGAAAACGGCTGGCAGATTTGGAGCAACATGCAGGCTTCGTTCACTCCGTTGTCCGCATACTCCTTCCTGATCTTCAACCTGCTGTGCGCTCCGTGCTTTGCAGCCATCGGTGCTATCAAACGTGAAATGAACAGCGCGAAATGGACCTGGTTCGCCATCGGTTATCAGTGCGTGTTCGCGTATGCTTCCGCGTTTGTAGTGTACCAGCTGGGCATGCTGTTCACGGGTGCCGGCAATGTACTGGGCAGCATCATTGCCTTCGCGATTGTTGCCTTCGCCCTGTATATGCTCTTTAGGCCTTATAAAGAAAGCGAAACGCTGAAAGCCTCTGCGGTGAAAGTAAAAGCGTAACGCAGAAAAGGAGGAATCATTATGGGAAACTTCTTCGCACAGAATGCAGGCACGATTTGTATTGGCCTGGCCTTGGCGGTGGTGATAGGGCTGATTGTCAGAAAGCTTTATCATGATCATAAAAGAGGCGGTGGCTGCAGTTGCGGCTGTGGGTGTGACCATTGTTCCTCACAAGGCGCATGCCACAAAAACTAACAACAAAAACAGCGTACAGAGTTCTGTACGCTGTTTTTTTGTTTGCAAAGCCGACCAATCTTTTGGAATTGCCAAAAGAAAGGAAGATGGCGATAAACGGTAAAAGGGATATCAGTATATCCGCGGCATATTTAAAGAAGAACAGAAAAATAAAAAAATGCCGGGGGTATAGACAGCCCGAGAATTTGCCGATAAAAGGCAGAAAGCCATCATTCGTTTGTTTTAGGCAGAGAAATACAAAATTTGCAGCATAAAAAACCAAGCCGGGATAGATAGACGACAAGAGCTGCACAAACGGGCTGCTAGCATACAGAGGAAAAGATTTATTGTATGCTGGGAGAGAAAATTTTATGCAGATCAGTCAAACACGAACAAAAGCACAAACAAAAAGCATGGCTGTGTATTTCTCCGGCCTGGCATGCTTTTTGCTGGCGCAGGCCTGGATGGTGGAGGCGGTTTCTCCCTTTGCGGCAGCCTATTGTACGGCGTTGTTTTTGCAGAAAAGAAAGGGATACATGGCGTGCCTTGGTACGATTTTGGGCGCACTGGTGCAATATCCGGCGCTGCCGATGATGACGATCGCGATTCCGGCCGGGCTGTTTATCGTGGTGGGGCTGGGAGAAATTTATCAGCAGGCGACAAGCAGAACCCTGGTTTTGGGCACAGTGCTTACAGCCGGCGCGGTAAGCTGGTGGGTATTTCAGCGGGATACCGTTTTTGCCATGATAGCGGGCGGGATCAACCTTTTACTGGTCTGTCTGTTTGCCATTTTATTTGAAGGGCTCTGCCGGGTCAAAGAGGATATGGCGCAAAAGGAAACGCTGGACGACGCGGAGAAATTGGCCCTGGCGGTATTGGCCAGCGGGCTTTTGATGGGCGTTGGCAAATGGACGTTTTGCGGGCTGAATTTGTTCTTTTGCCTGAGCTTTACGCTAACGTTATATGCTGCCTATTATTTACAGCCCAGCCTGGCGGCCAGCTTTGGGCTATGGACGGGCTTTTGCGGACTGCTGTGCGGAGCGCTTATGCCGATTATGATCGGCGGCCTGGCGATTGGCGGATTTGCCTGTGCGTTCGGCAGCCGTGTCAGCAAAAGAATGGGCACACTGAGCTTTTTGCTGAGCTTTATTACGCTGGTTTTGCTGATGCATCCGACGCAGGTGGGCCTTTTGTGGATCGAGGTAGCGATCGGAACGGCGATGACATTTGCCCTGCCTCAAAAATGGGGTATGAAATGGGCCTTTCGGCAGAAACAGAAAAAAAGACGAGAGGAAAAGCCGAGGCTGGAGATGATGCAGCAGCGGACAAGCAGGCAATTGAACTGTTTGTCCGAGGCGCTGTGGCTCACAGCGCAGCTGATGAAACAGACAAACCATGGACAGGCGAGCGGAATGGAGCTGCAATTGGCAGCGCAGGTGCTGCATGACAGCGCCAAACAATCGCAAAAGGGATGGTTTGACGCCGCGGCGGAGCGAAAGATTAAACAGGGCCTGGTGCAAAAAGGAATGGATATCACCGGCGTTGCCGTGCAGCAGGGGAAAGAAAAGCATGTAAGGATTGAAGTGAACCAATGCGCAGGCGGAAAAGGATGCCGCTATACCATGGAACATTTGGCTTCTGCCGTGTGCCAAACCCCGATGGAGCTGAAAACAAGAACCTGCGGCGGCAGAGGAAGAGAAAAATGTTGTTTGCAACTGGTGCGAAAAAACGAAATGGATGTGGAAGGAGGCATGGCCACTGCCAGAAAAAAAGGAGAACGGGTAAATGGGGATGTGTTTTCCGCCATTCACCTGGGGAAAGGACAGGAACTGATTTGCCTGTGCGACGGGATGGGAAGCGGCGTGAGCGCGGCTCAAACGGCCCGGATTGCCTCCAAGCTGATCGCATTATTTTTTGAGGCCGGATTTGATCAGACGCAGGTGATCCCGATGGTGAATCGTATTTTATCCATGCGGACAAAGGAGGTGTTTGCCGCAGTAGACCTGTGCCTTGTGGACCTGGTGCAGGGGCATTGCCAGATGATCAAGACAGGAGCCGCCCCCTCGTGGATCATCCGCAACGGAATTGCGGAATCCATTACGGCCCCTGCCTTGCCCATCGGCATTGTGGACGAGGTACGCCCGGGGATCATTGAAAGAACGATTGAACCGGGAGATACAATCGTATTGCTGTCCGACGGAATTGCGGATTTGATTACGAAAGAGGAGCTGCCGCAATGGCTGGGGCAGGTGGAACAGGCCGAAAGCGCGGCCAAGGCGGCAGAAACGCTTCTGACCATGGCACGCGAGCGCGCAGAGGGCAGAGACGATATGACGGCGGTGGTGCTGCGTATGCAGAAACGTTGATTTTAAGAAAAGAGAAAAAGGGCAGCTGCCCTTTTTTATATTGCGCAAAAACAGAAAACAACGGTACAATAGCAGAGTATGGACGAAGAAAAGGAGCAAAATCGTGCAGGAAAAGGTGTATCAGGCGCTATGTAAAAGCACGGGGGAACCACATCCCGCGTTGCTTGTGGCGGTTTCGGGCGGCAAGGATTCTATGGCGCTGCTGCATGCCGTTGGCTTTGGCGCGAAAAAAAGAGGCTGCAAAGTGCGCGCGCTTCATATAAACCACGGGCTGCGGCGGGAAAGCAGGCTGGAAGCGATGATGGTGCAAAACGCATGCAGAGCCTGGAAAATTCCGTTGACGATTGTAAACGTGGACGTACGGGCACACCGAAAGCAAAACGAAAGCGTAGAAATGGCCGCGCGCAGACTGCGCTATGAGGCTTTTTATCAAAACAGAAAAGAAGAGGAATGGATCGTAACGGCCCACCACGAGGCGGATGTGGCGGAAACGGTGCTGATGCATATTTTGCAGGGAACGGGGCTGCGCGGCCTGCGCGGCATTCCGGAGAAAAACGGGCGCGTTTTGCGGCCGATGCTGGGCATAGAGCAGGAAGAGATTTTGGCGTATAACGAAAAACATCGGATTGCGCATTGCGAAGATACGACAAACAGTGCCTCTGTTTTTTTGCGAAACCGGATTCGGAATGAACTGATTCCGCAGCTGCAAACGCAGTATAACCCCAATTTGATTTCCGCGCTGGGGCGGTTGGCCAACTATGCGGCGGAAGAGGAAGCATATTTTGAAGAAAAAGTGAGAACTTTGGAAAATAAGGCGAAGATTGGCGCCGTGAAACAGGCCGGTATATGGTATGATAGAAAGGTGCTGGCTGTGGCAGAACCGCCGATTCTGCGCCGCTGGGCAGCCGACCGGCTTTGCGCGCTGGGGCTGAGAATTGAACACGATAAAATCGAAACGCTGTGCGAATTTTGCGATAAACCGGGGAAAACGGAACTGGGCGGCGGTTGGCTGTTGAAAAGCGGACGATGGCTGGAATTGTATCGTTTGCCGAAAGAGCATCCCGATATTTTTTTGGAAAAAGAAGGGCTTTGGGAAAAAGGGCATTGGCAGATGGAAATCTATCCGGCGGAATATCCCGAAAAATTTCCGGATAAGCGGGCGTTGGTTCAGTTTTTCGATGCGGACAAAATACAGTGGCCCTGTGTGCTGCGCCAAAACAGGCCGGGCGATAAAATTCAGATGCCGTTTGGGCAAAAAAGCATTTCCGATTTATATACGGATGAAAAAACGCCGATGGCGATCCGGATGCAGTTTCCCGTTTTGGAAAGCGACGGAAAAATTCTTTGGGCCGTGGGCGCTGCGCGAAGCAAATTGGCAAACATTACATCCGAAACAAAACGCATGATTGCCATGCGATTCACCTATACTTTAGAGGAGGAAAACCCATGTTTAGAGACGATATTGAATCCGTGCTGGTAAGAAAAGAACAGATTCAGCAAAAGGTGCGGGATTTAGGGGTGCAAATTACAAAGGACTATGCGGGCAAAGAGGTTGTGTTAACGTGTATTTTGCGGGGGTCCTTTATCTTTTCCGCAGATTTGGCACGGGAAATTCAATTGCCGATGACGGTAGAGTTTATTTCCGCATCCAGCTATAAAAATGGCACGAAAACTTCAGGGAATGTGAAAATCCGGCAGGATTTTGAAATGGACATTTCCGGAAAGCATGTGCTGTTGGTAGAAGATATTATGGACACGGGACTTACGCTTTCCAGGCTGAAACAAATGCTTAGCCTGCGTAACCCCGCCTCTTTGAAGATAGTGACGCTGTTGGACAAGCCGGAGCGCCGCCGCGTGGACATTACGCCGGACTATTACGGCTTTGAAATTCCGGATAAATTTGTGGTGGGTTATGGGCTGGATTATAATGATCATTACCGCAATTTGCCGGAAGTATGTGTGTTAAAAGAAGAGATGTATAAATAACGGGCCAAAGTTGAGGGCTTTGCTAAATTATGGTATAATATTCAGTACGATTTTCACGATGTAGGAGGACCAATTCATTGAAGAAAATGATGCGTGGACCGGGGGCTTTTGTCCTGGTGCTTGCATGTATTCTGGCACTTACGATGCTGTTTTCACCGCCGGGCACCGTTGGTCAGGAAATAGAATACACGGTATTTATCAAAAAGATTGAACAGGGGCAGATCGGCCTTGTACAGGTGACGCAAAACGAAGTAAAGGCCTTAAAACAGGACGCCACTGCCGAGCAGGTGAAACGTTTTCCGGATGATTATTGGGATTATGAAACGTATTTGCCAAACATTTCCGTTTTCATGGAAGATGTGCAAAAGGCGCTTTCGGTAAACCATCCGGGCATTACCAATCCGCAAGATGCGGGCATTACCATAGATTTTGAGCCTAAGCCGGAACAGAGCTGGTTGATTTCTGTTTTGCCGTTTGTGCTGACGTCTCTTTTGATGATCGGATTTTTGTGGTATATGATGAGCCAGCAGGGCCAGGGCGGCAACAAGGTGATGAACTTTGGGCGCTCGAGAGCCAAGGTGAATCTGGACGGTAAAAACAAAAAGACATTTGAAGATGTGGCGGGCGCCGAGGAAGAAAAAGAAGAGCTGCAGGAGGCCGGATGCAGCCTTGGCACCGGGGACCGCGCCATGCAGAAGGCGAATCTGGACCGGTATGAGGCACGCCTTGTGCAGCGGATCGCGGAACTGCAGAAAGGATTGCCGGAAAGGAAGAGGATCTGTCAG
>ENA-ORSA01000872-ORSA01000872.1-human-gut-metagenome-genome-assembly--contig:-NODE-872-length-29339-cov-19.825024_pt1 | contig 29339 bp, 31 predicted proteins | sample MGYA00242179_ERZ509142 | MGnify/ENA primary metagenome ERZ509142 (study PRJEB26280, sample SAMEA2338659) | human gut metagenome | biome: human gut; feature: human-associated habitat; material: faeces... | reverse complement strand
GCTCGGGGTTCAGGGCGTGGCGGCGGAACTCGGCCACGGCGTCCATGTCGCACATGTCCTTGAGATCCTCATAATCCCACACGGCGATCTTCTGGATCTCGTGGGAGGTGCGGAAGCCGTCGAAGAAGTTGATAAAGGGAACCTTGCCCTCCAGCGCGGCCAGATGCGCCACGGGGGACAGATCCATGACCTCCTGCACGTTGCCCTCGCACAGCATGGCGAAGCCGGTCTGACGGCAGGCCATCACGTCGGAGTGGTCGCCGAAGATGTTCAGCGCCTGGGTGGACACGGTACGGGCGGAGACGTGGAACACGCAGGGCAGCTGCTCCGCTGCGATCTTGTACATGTTGGGGATCATCAGCAGCAGACCCTGGGACGCGGTGTAGGTGGTGGTCAGCGCACCTGCGCCCAGAGAGCCGTGGACAGCGCCGGCAGCGCCCGCCTCGGACTGCATCTCCACCACCTTGACCTTGGTGCCGAAGATGTTCTTCAGGCCGTTGGCACTCCACTGATCCACGAAGTCCGCCATGGGGCTGGACGGGGTGATGGGGTAGATGGCTGCTACCTCGGAAAACGCATAGCTGACATGCGCCGCGGCGTTATTGCCATCCATGGACTTCATTTTTCTTACCATAATGAGCCTCCTTACATTATATAGTTCCGCTGCCAGATGGGCGCAAACTACCCACCTGTACGGAATGTTAGGCATCGTCATAGTAGCACAAAAAATTGCCGGTGTAAACCTCATTTTCGTGATTTACGTCATTTTAATACTTTTTTAGCACCATGCACAAAAATTCTCACACCGCAGGGGAACGACGTGGGCGGGGTGACAGTGCAGAGGGGCTGCCGCAGCAAAAAACCGCCGCACTTTTTTGGAAAAACGGCTGGTAACGGCGCGAATGTTGTGCTACAATGTAGGGTGCTATAAAATTAGTGTAAAGGGGGCGGTGCCATGGTGGTCACGGTACGGTCGCTGGGTCTGACGGGCATCACGGGCTACGAGGTGTCGGTGGAGTGCGTTATCTCCGGCGGACTGCCGGCCTTCGACGTGGTGGGTCTGCCGGACGCGGCGGTGAAGGAAGCCCGCGAGCGCGTCCGGGCGGCGGTGAAGAACTGCGGGGAGAAGTTCCCCGTCAGCCGCATCACCGTGAATCTGGCTCCGGCGCGTGTGCGCAAGGAGGGCACGGTGTACGACCTGCCCATCCTGCTGGGCATTCTGGCGGCGGCGGAGGAGATCCGTCCTCTGCCGGAGGACGCGGCCTTTCTGGGCGAGCTGAGTCTCAGCGGCGCGCTGCGCCCGGTGACGGGCGTGCTGCCCATGGCGCTGACCGCCGCCCGGCTGGGCATCCGCCAGCTGTTCGTGCCCGCCCACAACGCGGCGGAGGCGACCCTGGCCGACGGCGTGGAGGTCTACGCCGTGGAGAACGTGGCGCAGCTGCTGGCGCATCTCAGCGGACAGGCACCCATGACCCCGCAGCCCCGCTGGGAGCCGGGACGGGAGAGCCGTCCCCTGCCGGACTTTGCCGACGTCATGGGGCAGGAGAACGTGAAGCGGGCGCTGGAGATCGCCGCCGCCGGCGGCCACAACATCCTGCTGGTGGGCTCCCCCGGCGCGGGCAAGTCCATGCTGGCGCGGCGGCTGCCCTCCATCCTGCCGGACATGACCCGCGCTGAGTCTTTGCAAACCACGGAGATCTACTCCGTGGCGGGCATGACCGACCCCGCCCACCCGCTGGTGGACACCCGCCCCTTCCGCAGCCCCCACCACACGGCCTCCACCGTCTCCCTGTCCGGCGGCGGCGGTATCCCCCGCCCCGGCGAGATATCCCTGGCGCACAACGGCGTGCTGTTTCTGGACGAGCTGCCGGAGTTCAGCAAGGCGGCGCTGGAGACGCTGCGCCAGCCGCTGGAGGACGGCTTTGTGACCATCACCCGCGCCTCCGGCTCCCTGACGCTGCCCAGCCGCTTCATGCTGGTCTGCGCCATGAACCCCTGCCGCTGCGGGTGGTACGGTCATCCCTCCGGCCGCTGTACCTGCTCGCCCCAGCAGGTGGAGCAGTACATGCGCCGCATTTCGGGCCCCCTGCTGGACCGCATCGACATGCACATCGACGTGCCCTCCGTGGAGTACGAGGCCATGCGCCGCAAGGAGCAGCCGGAGTCCTCTGCGGATGTCCGGGCGCGGGTCAACGCCGCCCGGGAGGTGCAGAAAAAGCGCTACGCCGGCACCGATGTCTCCTGCAACGCCTACATGACCCCTGCCATGATCGGTCAGTACTGCGCGCTGGACGCCGCCGGGGAGAAGCTCATGCAGGGCGCCTTCGACCGTCTGGGGCTGACGGGACGCAGCCACGACCGCATTCTGCGCATGGCGCGCACCATCGCCGATCTGGAGGGCGCGGAGAGTATCGAGGCCGCGCATCTGGCGGAGGCTATACAGTACCGCAGCAGCAACACATTAAAGTGACGGCGGTAGCTTTTCCGCCCTGCCATCGTCAGACCTCCTCGACGTATACCCGATACGCCGTCGTCGGTCTGCCATCGGCAGGACAAAAAATCTCACCGCCGTGGCGGCATCTTTTCCGCCCTGCCATCGTCAGACCTCCTCGACGTATACCCGATACGCCGTCGATAAACGTCTGTAGGGGACGGCGTCCTCGACGTCCCGCAGGGTACGACGTCCCGTCAGCGCAGCAGCGCTGCTATCCTGTAGGGCGGGGCCTGCGTGCCCCGCCGGAAAACATGCATATCGTGCGACGGGACACATGGGTCCCGCCCTACGGAGCGGGTGCGGTAAGGCACCCGTAGGGGCGGACGACTCTGTCCGCCCGCCGTCCCCATATCCGTACACCAACAACAAGGAGAGAACCACATGCACGAGATCATCCTGTGCAAGCTGGGCGAGGTCGTCCTGAAGGGACTGAACCGCCGCAGCTTTGAAATGAAGCTCATGAGCAACATCCGCCGCCGCACCCAGCGGTTCGGCAAGTGGAAGATATATTCCCGCCAGTCCACCATCTACGTGGAGCCGGCGGAGGACACCTGCGACATCGCCGGGGCGTATGCCGCCTGCAAGCAGGTGTTCGGCATCATCGCCATCACCCGCGCCCTGCCCTGCGAAAAGAGCAAGGAGGCCATCTTTGACACGGCAAAGACCTATCTGGGCGGCGCGCTGACCGCGGCTAAGAGCTTCAAGGTGGAGAGCAAGCGGGCGGACAAGTCCTTCCCCATGGGCAGCATCCAGCTGAGCCAGTGGGTGGGCGGCGCGCTGCACGACGCCTTCCCCCACCTGAAGGTGGACGTCCACCACCCGGAGCTGACGGTGTATATCGAGGTGCGGGAGGATGCCGCCTACGTCCACGGCCCCGCCGAGGCCGCCGCCGGCGGTCTGCCCCTGGGCATGGGCGGTCACGCGGTGAGCCTGCTGTCCGGCGGTATCGACAGTCCCGTGTCCAGCTACATGATCGCCAAGCGCGGCGTGCAGCTGGAGATGATCCACTTCGCCTCCCCTCCCTACACCAGCGAGCTGGCGCGGGAGAAGGTGCTGCGCCTGGCGCAGGAGCTGACGCCCTGGTGCGGCCGTCTGGCGGTGTTCATCATCCCCTTTACGGAAATTCAGGAGGAGATCCGCCGCAAGTGCCCGGAGGATCACTTCACCCTTATCATGCGGCGGTTCATGATGCGCCTTGCCAATGAGCTGGCGCTGGAGCTGCGCTGCCGCGCCCTTGTCACCGGCGAGAATCTGGGACAGGTGGCAAGCCAGACCATGCAGGCGCTGGCCGTCAGCGAGGACGTGACCACCATGCCGGTGCTGCGTCCCCTCATCGGCATGGACAAGGAGGAGATCGTGAAGATCGCCCGGCATATCGGCACCTTCGACACGTCCATCCTCCCCTACGAGGACTGCTGCACCGTGTTCACGCCCCGGCATCCCAAGACGAAGCCCAGCGTGGAGGAGACGCGGGAGTACGAGGCCGCGCTGGACGTGGAGGGCCTGTGCCGCCGCGCCATGGAGAACCGGGAGATGATCCGGGTGAAGCCGGAGGTGTGATATGCACGACAGCATAGCGGCGCAGGTGCTGGCGCTGTGCCGGGAGAGAGGGCTGACCCTTTCCGCCGCGGAGAGCATCACCGGCGGACTGATTGCCAAGGAGCTGACCGATGTGCCCGGCGCGTCGCAGGTGTTTCTGGGCGGCGTGGTCAGCTATACCAACGAGGTGAAGAACCATGTGCTGGGCGTGCCCTCCTCCCTGCTGGAGGCTTACGGCGCCGTGTCCGAGCCGGTGGCGCGGGCGATGGCCATGGGTGTCCGGGTGTTGACCGGCTCCGACCTGGCCGTGGCCGTTACAGGACTGGCCGGGCCCGACGGGGACGATCGGGGCAACCCGGTGGGCACCGTGTTCGCGGCGCTGTCCGCGCCGGAGGGCGTGTTCGTCCGGCGGCTGGCGCTGAGCGGCGACCGGGAGCATATCCGCGCCCTCACCGCCCACCACGCATTTGACCTGCTGATAAATCAACTGACCGAAGGAGAATGACCATGGCCAAGAACAACTATAAGATGAACGTGAACCAGTACAGCAACCAGGCCGAGCAGATACGCAAGGCCAAGGGCAACCCCAACAAGAACATTCACGCCAAGAAAAAAAACAGCAACTACGGCGGCTATTCTGCCGGCAGCTACATGGCGCAGAAGATCGTGGACAAGGCCAACCAGCAGGAGCGCGTCAAGCTCCCCACCTGGCTGAACGTCACGCTGGGCGTGGAGTTCGCGGCGGTGCTGATCGTGCTGATCCTGCGGCTGACCGCCTTCAAGGACAGCGCCATGCTGGGGCACCTGTCCTCGGTGCTGCTGGGCGTCACCTGCGGCACGCTGTTCTATATCCGCAAGTACAAGCACACCAAGAAGAACAGCGGCCTGTACACCGTCATCACCATCGTGCTGGTGATCATGTGCCTGCTGTACACCACCTTCGGCGTGCTGGGACTGCTGGGCTTTCTGGGATAAACGCCCCGCCGTTCCCTATCCCCAAGTGAGAAAGGAGCCGCTGCCATGGCAGAGCTGACACCCATGATGCGCCAGTATATGGACGTAAAGGAGCAGAACCCGGATTCCCTGCTGTTTTTCCGGCTGGGGGATTTTTACGAGATGTTCGGCGCCGACGCCCGCACCGCCTCTCAGGAGCTGGATCTGGCGCTGACCACCCGCGACAAGGACAAGACCAAGGCGCCGGAGGACAAGATCCCCATGTGCGGCATCCCCTACCACTCCGCCGATGCCTACATCGCCCGGCTCATCGCCAAGGGCTACAAGGTGTCCATCTGCGAGCAGACGGAGGATCCCGCCCTGGCCAAGGGGCTGGTGCAGCGGGAGGTCATCCGCACCGTCACGCCGGGCACCGTGCTGGACGATGCCTGCCTGGACGCGGGGCGCAGCAACTACCTGTGCGGCGTGTATCTCAGCGATACGGCGGCGGGTCTGTGCGCCTGCGACGTGTCCACGGGACAGGCGCATGTGACGGTGTTCACCGGCGAGCAGCGCATCACGGGGCTTATCAACGAGCTGGGGCGCTTCGCCCCGGCGGAGGCGGTGATGAACGCCGCCGCCTACGACAACGCGGAGCTGGCCGCCGCGCTGGAAAATCGCTTCGCCTGCCGCCGGGAGCGGCTGGGCGACGGGCGGTATGACCTGCGGGACGCGGAGAAGAAGGTGCGCACCCAGTTCGGCGAGGAGGCGCTCAGCCGCCTGCCCCGCAATGACGCGGCGCCGCTGCTGGCGCTGGGCGGGCTTCTGACGTATCTCTACGAGACGCAGAAAACCGACCTGAAGCAGCTGGACAAGCTGGAATGGTACCGCACGGGGCAGTTCATGGAGCTGGATCTGGCGGCGCGGCGGAATCTGGAGCTGACGGAGACGCTGCGCAGCAAGGAGAAGAAGGGCAGCCTGCTGTGGGTGCTGGACAAGACGAAAACCCCCATGGGCGCGCGGAACCTGCGCACATGGTTACAGCAGCCCCTGATGAATGTGGCCGCCATCGACCGGCGGCTGAACGCCGTGGCCGCGCTGGTGGACAACACCGTGGGGCGGCAGGAGCTGCGGCTGGCCATGACCGGCATGGGCGACATGGAGCGGCTCATGAGCCGCATCGTCTACGGCACCGCCGGGGCGCGGGATCTGGTGAGCCTGCGCGCGGCGCTGGAGCACCTGCCGGAGGTGAAGCGGTGCCTGGAGCCCTTTTCTACCGGCGCGCTGGCCAAGCTGGGAGAGCAGCTGGAGACGCTGGAGGACATCAGCGGGCGCATCGCCGCCACGCTGGTGGACGAGCCGCCGTTCTCCGTCCGGGAGGGCGGCATGATCCGGGAGGGCTTCGACCCGGAGGTGGATCACCTGCGGACGATCCTCACCGGCGGCAAGGGCTTCATCGCCGAGCTGGAAGCCCGGGAAAAGGAGAAAACCGGCATCCGTACCCTGAAGGTGGGGTACAACAAGGTATTCGGCTATTACATCGAGGTATCCAACTCCTTCAAGGAGCAGGTGCCTGAGGAGTACATACGCAAGCAGACGCTGGTCAACGGCGAGCGGTACATCACCCAGGAGCTGAAGGATCTGGAGCACGAGGTGCTCACCGCCCACGACCGGGACGCGGCGCTGGAATACGACCTGCTGACCGCCCTGCGCAGCGATGTGGCGGCGCAGGTGACGCGGGTGCAGCTGGCGGCATCGATGATCGCCCAGCTGGACACCCTGTGCGCCTTCGCGGAGGTGGCGGCGCAGAACCACTACTGCCGCCCGGACGTGGACGAGTCCGGCGTGATCGAGATCGCGGCGGGACGCCATCCCGTTGTGGAGAAAATGCGGGGCGACGCCTTTTTCGTGCCCAACGACACCCACATGGGCGCCAAAGAGGAGCGGGTGTCCATCATCACCGGCCCCAACATGGCCGGTAAGTCCACCTACATGCGCCAGGTGGCGCTCATCACCCTCATGGCGCAGGTGGGCAGCTTCGTCCCGGCGCAGCGGGCGCACATCGGCGTGGTGGATCGCATTTTCACCCGCATCGGCGCCAGCGACGATCTGGCCGCCGGACAGTCCACCTTCATGGTGGAGATGACGGAGGTGTCGGAGCTTCTCCGCTGCGCAACGAAGAACAGCCTGCTGATCCTGGACGAGATCGGCCGGGGCACCTCCACCTTCGACGGTATGTCCATCGCCCGGGCGGTGCTGGAGTACTGCGCCGGAAAGCTGAAGGCCAAGACGCTGTTTGCCACCCACTACCACGAGCTGACGGCGCTGGAGCAGGAGCTGCCCAACGTCCGGAACTATAACGTGGCTGTCCACGCCCGGGGCGAGGACATCGTGTTCCTGCGGAAGATCGTTCCCGGCGGCGCGGACAGGAGCTACGGCATCGAGGTGGCGAAGCTGGCGGGTCTGCCGGACGCGGTGCTCAAGCGGGCGCGGGAGATATTGCGGGAGCTGGAGAGCCAGTCCGCCCATCCCCACGCCGCGCCGGTGCAGGACGACCAGCTGTCACTGGGCGCCATGGCGGAGTCCGCCGTGGCGGACGTTATCCGCCGCACGCAGGTGGATGCCCTCAGCCCGCTGGAGGCGCTGAACCTGCTGTATGAGCTGAAGAGCAAATTGCAATAAGGGGCGGACGACTCTGTTCGCCCTGTATGACCGCTGAACCCTGTTGTAGGGCGGGGCCCGCGTGCCCCGCCGGAAAACATGCATATCGTGCGGCGGGACACATGGGTCCCGCCCTACGGAGCGGGCGCGATAAACCGCCCGTAGGGGACGGCGTATTCGACGTCCCGTCAGCGCGGCAGCGCCGCGCTGCGAGGCGGTAGAACAGGAAAGCCGCTTCGCGGTACAGGCAGCACCGCGAAGCCTGCGGAAAGAGAAGCAGGACAATGCGGCTTAGCGTCCGAGTACGCAAATACCGATTGCGCGAGGTGCGCAGCAACGAACACATCACGACCATATCGCGCCGAGGAAATCCAAAAACGTAGTTTTTGGCGGCGTTTTTGGGTACTTTTGTCGCTGATGACAAAAGTACCCCGTCGGAGACAGAAAACAGACAAGAAAAGGAGTTGATACTATGCCGCAGATCCAACAGCTGCCCGCCCATATCGCCGACCTCATCGCCGCCGGCGAGGTGGTGGAGCGCCCTGCCAGCGTGTGCAAGGAGCTGCTGGAAAACGCGCTGGACGCCGGTGCGTCCGCCGTGTCCGTGGAGCTGGAAAAGGGCGGCATGACGTACCTGCGGGTCACGGACAACGGCTGCGGCATCGCGCCGGAGCAGCTGCCCACCGCCTTCCTGCGCCACGCCACCAGCAAGCTGCACCGGGCGGAGGATCTGGCGGCCATCGGCACGCTGGGCTTCCGGGGCGAGGCGCTGGCCGCCATCTCCGCCGTGTCACGGGTGGATATCTTCTCCCGCCAGCGGGAGACGGACAGCGGCGCGTCCCTGCATCTGGAGGGCGGCGTGCCCGGCGATGTCAAGGCCGCCGGGTGCCCGGAGGGCACCACCATCTGCGTGCGGGAGCTGTTCTACAACACCCCCGCCCGGATGAAATTCATGAAAAAGGACAGCGCCGAGGGCGCGGCGGCCACCTCCGTGGTGACGCAGCTGGCGCTGAGCCACCCGGACGTGTCCTTCAAGCTGCTGCGGGACGGGCAGGAGGTGCTCCACACCCCCGGCGACGGTCAGCTGCTCAGCGCCGTATACGCCGCGCTGGGGCGCGACTTCGCCAGAAGTCTGCTGCCCGTGGACGGCGCCGGCGGTGATGTCCGCGTCTCCGGCTTCGTCACCAGCCCCGCCGCCGGTCACGGCACACGGGGACGGCAGCTGTTCTTCGTCAACGGGCGGCTGGTCAAGAGCCAGCTGCTCACCGCCGCCATGGAGGAGGCCTACCGCAACCGGCTGCTGAAGGGCAAATTCCCCGGCTGCGTGCTGCATATCACCCTGCCGGTGGACACGGTGGACGTGAACGTCCACCCGGCCAAGACCGTGGTGAAGTTCGCCGGCGAGAAGGCCGTGTTCGACGCAGTGTACTACACCGTCCGGGACGTGCTGGACAACGAGGGCAAGCCCAAACCGGCGGAAAAGCCCTTCTACCAGACCATGACGGCGCAGGAGTTCCTCAAGCGCCCGGACGCGCCCCGCCCCGACCGGGCGGTGACGCTGCCTGTGGGCAGAGCCGTCGGCTCCGCGCCAGCAAGACCGGCGGTCACGGAGCCGGTCAGACCCGCCCCCGCTCCGGTCACACCGGTGATGGCGGTGCACGACGTGGTGCGCCAGCCGGACAAGCCCTTCACCGCCCCGGCTCCCGCCGGGCAGGTCTATCACATCACGCCGCCGGTGCGGGAGGAGACTGTCCCCGCCCCTGTGGAAAAAGAGCCGGAGCCAACACCGGAGCCGGAGCAGCAGGAGCTGCCCATGCCCGAGGGCGCTTCCACGGCGGAAAAGCCCTGGCGCATGGTGGGCGAGGTGCTGCGCACCTATATCATCTGCGAGGACGGCGCGGGCAGCCTCTGGCTCATCGACAAGCACGCCGCCCACGAGCGCCTGCGCTTCGACGCCCTCAAGGAGAGCGCCGCGCCGCCCATGGCGCAGCCGCTCCTCACCCCTGCGGCGGTGCGTCTCACCGCTGAGGAATACACCGCCGTGCTGGACGACCTACCCCTGCTGGAGCAGTGCGGCTTCCTCTGCGAGGACTTCGGTGACGGCACCGTGCTGGTGCGTGAGATACCCGCTGACCTGCGTCCGGAGGACGCGTCCGCCACTCTGGAGGAGCTGGCGCACAAGCTGCTGCTCCACACCGCCGACCAGTCCACCCTCCGCGACGAGCTGCTGCACACCGTGGCCTGCAAAAGCGCCATCAAAGCCGGTATGCACACCGACCCCGCGGAGCTGCAGGCGCTGGTGGACAAGGTGCAGTCCGGCGCCGTGCGCTACTGCCCTCACGGGCGGCCTGTGGCGGTGGAGATGACGAGGTACCAGATAGAAAAAATGTTCAAGCGGGCATAACGGCGGGATCTTTTCCGCCCTGCCATCGTCAACCCTTCTCGACGTATACCCGATACGCCGTCGTCGGCTTGCCGTCGGCAGGACGAAAAATCTCTCCGCCGTGGCGGGATGCGTTTCCGGCCTGCCTGCGTCAACCCTCCTCGACGTATACCCGATACGCCGTCGTCGGCTTGCCATCGGCAGGACGAAAAATCTCTCCGCCGTGGCGGGATGCGTTTCCGCCCTGCCATCGTCAACCCTCCTCGACGTACACCCGGTACGCCGTCGAGAACCGTCCGTAGGGGACGGCGTCCCGCAGTGGAGCGCAGTGGAACAAATGCCCTTGGGGTACGACGTCCCGTCAGCGCGGCGGTGCCGCGCTGCCCCTCCCCTATCCCGACCCAAACGAGGTGATCTTATGGACAACACGGTGCTGTGCGTGGTGGGACCCACCGCCTGCGGCAAAACAAAAATGGGCGTGGCGCTTGCCAGGCGCTTTAACGGCGAGGTGGTGTCCGTGGACTCCATGCAGCTCTACCGGGGCATGGCCATCGGCACCGCCGCGCCAACGGCGGAGGAGATGGAGGGCATCCCCCACCACATGGTGGCCGTGGCCGACCCGCGGGAGAGCTGGTCGGCGGCGCGGTATACCGCGGAGGCCGACAAATGCGTGCAGGACATTCTGCGCCGGGGCAAGCGCCCGGTGCTGGTGGGCGGCACGGGGCTGTATCTGGACGCGCTGGTGCGGGGCACGGACTTCGCCGCCGGCAGTCACGGCGGCGCCATCCGGCAGCAGCTGCAGCAGCGCATGGAGCGCCAGGGCGCAGCCGCGCTGCTGGCGGAATTGCAGACCATCGACCCGGCGGCGGCCGCCCGGCTGCACCTGCGGGACGAGAAGCGCATCGTCCGGGCGCTGGAGGTCTATTACGAGACGGGCAAGACCATCACGGAGCACGACCGGAAAAGCCGGGAGACGCCGCCCCGCTACCGCGCCCTGCGGATCGGCCTTGCCTTCCGGGACAGGGCGGACATGTGGGCGCGTATCGACCGCCGTGTGGACGACATGGTGGCGCAGGGACTGCTGCAGGAGGTGGAGACGCTGCTGCAAAGCGGCCTGCCCCATGACGCCACGGCGCTGCAGGCCATCGGCTACAAGCAGTTTCTGGCCGTGGCGGAGGGACGCGCCACCGTGGACGAGGCCATCGCGGAGGTGAAGCTCCGCTCCCGCCAGTACGCCAAGCGGCAGCTGACGTGGCTGCGGCGGGATGAGAACATCCACTGGATATTATGGGAAAAAACGCCGGATTTTCCGGCGGGACTACAAAATGCGACAGAATTCCTCCTGTCCGCCGGGGTATGCTGATAGCGGCGGACGGGCATGACCATACACGTCCGCACACAGACATAAAAGGAGCGGACAAGCTATGCAGAAGGTCAACAATCTACAGGACATTTTTCTCACCAAAGCCCGGAAGGAGAGCGTGCCGGTGACGCTGTTTCTGGTGAACGGCTTCCAGCTGCGGGGCATTATCACGGGGTTCGACTGCTTCGTGGTGGTGCTGGACAGCGAGGGGCGGCAGCAGGTCATCTACAAGCACGCCATCTCCACCATCGCCCCGGCGCGGGTCATCGGGCTGCGGGAGGAGGCAGAGTAAAAAAGAGGGATACCCATGAACGACACACCCGACAACAAGAACCTCCCCGCCGGGAGCGGCAAGCGCTCCTCGCCGCTGCTGAGGATACTGCCGCTGGCGGTGCTGGCGGCGGTGCTGGTGTATTTTGCCGCGCAGATACACAGCTACTTCTCCGACCCCATGACCGTCACCGTCACCTACGAAAGTCAGGCGGAGGACACCGTGTCCATGGAGGGCTGGCTGGTGCGGACGGAGGAGCCGCTGCCCGCCCAGAGCGGCACCGTGTCCCGGCAGGTGCAGGAGGGGCAGCGGGTGGCCGCCGGTCAGACCGTGGCCACCGTGTACAGCGACGACAGCGCCCTCCAGACCGTCAGCCAGATCGAGACGCTGGAGCTGCAATTGCAGCAGCTGCAATTCGCCCTGACCTCCTATCTGGATCCCGATGCGGCGCTGAAGCTGGATACCTCCATCACCGGCGACATTCTGGCGCTGCGGCAGACCCTGTCCGGCGGCGACTACTCCGCGGCGGAGAGCGATCTGGCGCAGCTGAAGGCGGCGGTGCTCAAGCGCGACCACTCCTACACCTCGCAGGAGGACATTCAGGCGGAGATCAAGTCGGTGGAGTCGGACATTCAGAGCCAGAAGGCCAAGCTGTCGGGCGCCAGATCCGTCACCGCCAAGGCCTCCGGCACCTATTCCGCCGTGTGCGACGGCTACGAGTCGGTGCTGACGGAGGAATTTTTGGAGGAGCTGACCCCTTCAAAGCTGGACGGCGTCCGCGCCGCAGAGGAGCAGAGCAACGTGGGCAAGCTGATCTACGGCGACACGTGGTACTACGCCGTGGTGCTGCCGGAGGAGCAGGCGGCGGAGCTGAAGACCATGGGCAGCATCAATGTGCGGCTGGCCAAGGGCTTTGACCAGACCATCCGCATGAGCGTGGAGTCCGTGTCCCGCCCGGACAAGGGGCGCTGCGCCGTGGTGCTGTCCAGCACCCGCTATCTGGCGCAGACCACCCTGCTGCGCCATCAGGCCGCCGACGCGGTGCTGCACACCTACGAGGGGCTGCGCGTCCCGGCCGACGCCCTGCGGGTCAGCGAGGACGGCGTTACCGGCGTGTACTGCGTGGACGGCGAGAACGCCGCCTTCCGCCCGGTGACGCTGGTGTATCAGGGCGAGGGCTACGCACTGGTGACGCCGGCAGAGGGCGCGGGCGACACCCGGACGCTCCGCGCCGGGGATCAGGTCATCGCCACCTCCGGCCAGCTCCACGACGGCAAGGTCATTCGGTAAACAACAGACAGAGACAAGGAGGCACATACCATGTCCAACAGTACGTCTATTCGGGAGAATATCGCCGCCATCCGCGCCCAGATCGACGCGGCGGCGCGGGAGACGGGGCGCACCGGCGCGGATATCACGCTGGTGGGCGCCAGCAAGATGAACGACGCCGCCGCCTGTCAGGAGGCCATCGCCGCGGGCATCGACGCGCTGGGCGAGAACCGGGTGCAGGAGATGACCGCGAAGCTGGCGGAGGACGCCTACCGCGGCGCGCCGCTGCACTTCATCGGCCACCTGCAGCGCAACAAGGTGAAGCAGGTGGTTGGCAAGGCGGCGCTGATCCAGTCCGTCGGCTCGCCGGAGCTGCTGGCGGAGGTGGACAGGCAGGCGGAGAAGCTGGGCATCGTGCAGGACATCCTGCTGGAGGTCAACATCGGCGGCGAGGAGGCCAAGAGCGGCTTCGCCCCCGATGCGGTGGAGCAGGCGGCGGCGCAGGCCAAGACCCTTGCCCACGTCCGGGTGCGGGGACTGATGACCATCCCCCCTGCCGACGCCACGCGGGAGGAAAATATGGCGTATTTTGAAAAAGTCCGGGCACTGTATGTTGACATAAGCCGGAAAATGTACGATAATGGACTAGAATATCTCTCCATGGGCATGAGCGGCGACTTTGCCGATGCCATCCGCGCGGGCGCCAACATGGTGCGCGTGGGCTCCGCCATTTTCGGCGCCAGAGATTATTCCAAATAACACAGCGGGAGGTACTGCACATGGGACTTATGGACGAGCTGAAGAAGATCATTCATCCCTATGATGACGAGGACTATGACTACGAGGACGATTTCGAGGAACCGGCGAAGGAATCCCGCTCCCTGTTCGACGACCGCAAGGAGGAGCGCCGGGAGGAGCGCCGGGACGAGCGCCGCAGCGAGGATCGCCACAACAAGGTGGTGAACATCCACGCCACCACCCAGCTGAAGGTGGTGCTGGTGAAGCCCGAGCGGTTCGAGAACGCCTCCGAGATCGCGGATCATCTCAAGGAGAAGCGCACCGTGGTGCTGAATCTGGAGTCCACCAACAAGGACGTGGCGCGCCGCCTTATCGACTTCCTGTCCGGCGTGGCCTACGCCGGCGAGGGCAAGATCAAGAAGGTCGCCGCCAACACCTACATCATCACCCCCTATTCCGTGGACATCATGGGTGATCTCATCGACGAGCTGGAAAACAACGGCTTGTATCTGTAAACTATAAATAACAACGGAGGGATCGGTATGTTTACACCGCAGGAAGTTTCCGAAAAAGTATTTCCCAAGGCGTCGTTCGGCAGCGGCGGATACAGTATGGCGTCCGTGGACGAGTTTCTGGACGCGCTGACCGAGGACTACACCGCGCTGTTCAAGGAGAACGTCACCCTGAAGGCCAAGCTGAAGGTGCTGGCCGAGAAGGTGGAGGAGTATCGCTCCACCGAGGAGGCCATGCGTCAGGCGCTGCTGACGGCGCAGAAGATGGCCGCCAAGCTGGTGCAGGACGCGCAGGTGGAGAAGGAGAAGATCCTCTCCGATGCCCGGGCGGAAGCCCAGCAGGAGATCCACCGGTTGGACGACGAGCGGCAGGCGGCGGAGCGGAAGCTGCAATATGCCCAGGAAAAGACCGCCGAGTTCATCCGCCGCAGCGAGGAGCTGTGCAAGGCGCACAGCGCGTTCCTGCTGTCCCTGCCGGAGCTGGACTTCGCGCCGGAGAAGCCCGCCGCCGCGCCTGCGGCTGCGCCCAAGGACGACGTGGTGTCCTCCATCGAGCAGGATATCCTCAGCCACTACACCGAGGCAGAGGCGGAGAAGCCCGCCCCGGCCGTCACCGACGAGCCGACCATCAAAATGCCGCCCATAGACGGCAGCGCCATCCCCAGCGATTTCCGCCTGAGTCTGGACGAGCTGAAGTTCGGCCGCAACTACGACGGGGACAAGTAACAACGGATACGAATAAAAGGCGGCCTTGCGCCGCCTTTTTCCTACGGAGGAGAAGCCATGACAAAGCCCATCATCGCCCTGCTGTACGATTTTGACAAGACCCTCTGCACCACCGATATGGAGGACTACGCCTTCATCCCCGCCCTGGGCTATACCCCCGCCCAGTTCTGGAGCAAGGCCAACACCTTCGGCCGGGAGAACCGCATGGACGGCCTGCTGGCGTATATGTACACCATGATGGCCGAGTGCCGCGCCCAGGGCAGGGTGCTCAAGCGGGACTTTCTGGTGCAGTGCGGCCGCAGCATGGAGCTGTTCCCCGGCGTGCGGGAGTGGTTCGGCCGCATCAATGCCTTCGGCGAGAGTCTGGGCGTGGAGGTGGAGCACTATGTGCTGTCCTCCGGCCTGAAGGAGATCATCGAGGGCAGCGGCATCGCCCACGAGTTCAAGCAGATCTACGCCTGCGAGTTCTATTATGACGAGAGCGGCGCCGCCTGCTGGCCGAAGCTGGACGTCAACTTCACCAACAAGACCCAGTTCGTCTACCGCATCAACAAGGGCGTGCTGGACGTGGCGGATGACAAGACGCTGAATGACTCCATGCCCGACGACAGCAAGCGGGTGCCCTTCACCAACATGATCTATGTGGGCGACGGCCTTTCCGACGTGCCCTGCATGAAGATGATGCGCGCCTACGGCGGGCAGGCCATCGCCGTGTACCAGAGCGGCAACCGCGCCGGCGTGGAGGATCTGCTGGCCAAGGGGCGGGTGGACTTCATGTTCCCCGCCGACTACCGGGAGGGCACCGGGCTGGACGTAACGGTGCGGAACATCATCCGGAAAATGGCCATCAGCGACGCGCTGACGGCGGAGAACGTCCGCCAGCTGCAGGCCATCGGCCACGGCGAGGTGCCCGGTCAGGCGGGCCTGTTCGAGTGACGCAGAAAGGGCACTATAACGCAGAAAGACCGGCGCAAGCCGGTCTTTCCGCGTCATAGAAAAGAGCCGTTTACAGATTCTTCTCGTAGGACTCGATCATCTTCTTGAACGTGTGACCCGTAGAAATTTCGGGATCGCCAGCCGGTGAAAACGCCGCAACCGCTTGCGGCACAACAGCTTGCGCCGCTGCCTGACGCCGCAGGCTTTGCAGGTGCTTTTCACAGCTCTCACCGGTGAAAATCTTGATGTCCAGCCGCAGAGAACCATCCTCCTCCGGCGTGACAAAGATCTTGTCGATATAGCGGGTGACAAATTCCTTGGTTATCACACCCCTGGCGGCATCCTTCTGGGCGTTACGCAGGACGGTGCGAATCGTATCCAGCTGCTGCTTTAGGCTGCCGGTGGATTCCTGCTGTGTAAGCGCCTCTGCCAACTGCGTTTGCAGTTCCTTTGCCTCAGCGGAGCATTTTTTGTTCATAGCGAGAAAATCTGCATCATCCAGCTTTCCCTGGGCGTTATAGGTCAGCAGCTTCATGCGCTTCTGCTCCACGGTTTCCAGATGCTTTTGCAGCGAGGCAATCTGCTTATCCAACTTACCGCCACGGTTCAGAGATTTATATAATTCCACATATTCTTCGATCAGCGCCTCTGCGCTGGCCTCCGTATCGCGGAACACATCCAGCAGCAGGGGTTTGATCTCGTCCTCATAGATGGGGAAGGAGTCGCAGGAGTCTGCGCCGTTTTTGATCTTGCCGGAGCAGACCCACTTGCTGTTCTTGTTGCCCTGTCTGTCCTGAGACTCCCGGCGGTAGTAGGCGGTGCCGCAGCAGGTGCAATAGAGCTTTCCGGTCAGCAGATTGGCGTGGTTGCAGATGCCTTGTCGGTTCTTTACGTCATCGCTGCGGCGGCGCAGAACTGCATTGGCCTGTTCCCACAGCTCCTCGGAGACAATAGCGGGCACGATCTCACCCGTCTCGTCCTTGAACATCACCCATTCCTCCGGCGGGAGGAATTTCTGCTTTTTGGTGAACATATCCACCACCTTGACCTTGTTTCCTACATAGTAGCCCTTGTATTTTGGATTGGAGATCATATTGGACATGGTGGTGTGGGCGATTTTCTTGCCGTTGAGGTTGCGGTAGCCCTTCTCCCAAAGGAGGGTTTCGATCTGCTTCATGCTGTACTGATTTGTGGCGTACAGCTCGAACAGCTCCCGCACCATAGGTGCCTGTTCATCGTCAATGACCAGTCTGCGGTCTTCCTTGCGATAGCCGAAAATACGGCTGTTGCCCAGCACCACATTGTTCTTGATGGCCTGTTGATGGCCAAATTTTACGCGGCTGCTGAGCTTGCGCAGCTCGTCCTGGGCAATAGAAGACATGATGGACAGCCGCAGTTCGGAGTCCTCATCAAAGGTATTGATGTTGTCATTCTGGAAGAACACACCCACACCGCAGCCGAGGAGCTGTCGCGTGAATTGGATGGAGTCCAGCGTGTTGCGGGCGAAGCGGGAGATCTCCTTGGTGATGACCAGATCGAATTTATCCTCCGCCGCGTCATCGATCATGCGGTTGAAGTTCTCACGGTGCTTGGTAGAGATACCGGACAAGCCCTCGTCAATATAACCGGGTACAAATGTCCATGCGGTATTCCGGCGGATGAAGTCCTCATAGTATTGGATCTGGTTGCCCAGCGAGTTCAGCTGCTCGTCAGACTCGGAGGACACGCGGGCGTAGTACGTCACCCGTAGGGGAATGTCATATATGCTCTTTGTCCGCAGCTGCTGGCGAATGTCGTGAATGTCCATGGTATGCCTCCGAACCAATTCGTTGTATCATGTTCTTTATTGTAACAAATCGCAAAGTAGAAAACAACCACAAAAGAGAAACTACGCTTGAAAAATTTGCGTTATCATCTTATTGTGTTTTTGTAAAAACTAAAAATAGAATATGTAATTAAATTTTCTTGGCATTCCGCCTTTTCCCTCTCCGACCTTTTCTATGTTGAAGAGACATGTCATTCTTTTTTGAATGGGCAAGGAACAGAATTAGAAAAACTCATAAGGAGGGTAACTCTGTGAAAAGAAAGCAGAACAGCGCAGAGAAAGTTAAAAGAAAACTGACGGTTTGGCAGTATCGGTATGATAACGGCGAAGCCGGAATGCTGTATGAGCGCAAAGGTGTGTGGAGGGGCGAAAAGAGAACATGGTCGGACATTGCATATTTCCCGAACGAGAATGAGGCGCAGAAGCATGTAAAGGATCTATGCAGAAGGAATGGAATATCGGAAGAAAAGTGCATGCGGGATAGTCGAACCTATCCGGATCAATGGTAAGATATTGGCGCGGGCGTGGCAGTCCGATGGATGGGACGCTGCGGGGGTATAGGGGCTGATCCGAAATTTTCTGTTGTGGATGACGGCTGATTTATTCTCCGAGGATAGGAAAGGCGTTTGTTCAAAAGAAATGGCGTTAAAAGATGCATGTGACCGGGCAAATCAAAGGATCAGTGAGAACAATCAAAAGCGCGGGACTCCCAAACATAAAGGACTACAACGGCTTTGGCTAGAGACACAGATGATGATGCTGCGGGAGCTTGTGTCCTACCTGTTTGACCTGGGATTTTGGACGAGGGAAGAAGGACGGAATACCTTAAACGGATGGCTGCACGTCCTTCTGTCAGATGTATACCCAGCGCCCGTAGATGATTTGCCAGTGGACGATTCAAAGCACGTTCTGAACTATGAGACGGACAGCCAGGATCTATTGGAAAAGCTGGTAGCTGCGATGGTTGCACCAGAGAATTGTAAGCACTTTATGGCCGTTCCGGTCAAAGGAGAATTCCCGATGAAAAAAGCGGATGGCACTGACATTTGGGGCTATGTTCGGGGATTTCAAGTAACGGGAAAGGACGGGCATCGTTATCGTGTGCCGACACTGCAAATACGCGAGGACGTGCTGACCGAGGTTGCGGCGACGCTTATGCCAATTGAATGTGACTGGCTCACGGTCATCAAGACGGTGAGGGAACAGCAACCAGACTATTTGGTAGGCAAGAGCAGAAATGTTCGCCTACCAGTCGACGGGAAAAGCAAACTCTGCGCAACGCTGGTATTGTCCGTTGAAAAACTGTTATGGCTGTCAGAGGAAGCGCAGAATATACTTCTGGATCTGATCACGCTAATAGCGCTACAAAAGTGAATAAAAAATGACCCCTACGGAAAAGATTGCCGTGGGGGTCATTTCTTTTTTGAAGAATGGGAAAACAAAAATATACACATCGAGTTGCGAGGTGATGTGGAGTACATACAAATGAGGAGGCCGGACAATGACAGACCGGACACAGACGCGAGACAATGCCTACCGGTGGGGAATGCTGATGTGGTTCAATCAGCTGCTGCTGGATCAAGGGACGATAACCGAGGCCGAATTCAGGCAGATGCGGCTAAAAATCGAAGATAGCGCAAAGCAAGCAAAAGACCGGCGGTGCTGAGAGGCAAAGGACTCAATAGGCACCGTCTTTTTTTGCGCCGATGCCTATCGTTAAAAAGAAAATAATGATACTAAAATTCGATAAAACGCACTACAAGCCGGTTTAACGGTAAAAATGCAATACAGTTTTGGAGGTATAAGCAATGAAAAAGAAATCCGGGATGTTTAAGTTGGAGCCTGATAAATTCTCAATACATACTTTTGAGATAAGTAAAAAAATGACAAATCAAAACTACAAAAAATGCGAGATCGACTGTATTGCCAATGCCCTAAGGGAGGGGTGTATCGAGACAGGGATTGGCAGGGAGAGGGTGAGCGTCATCGATGCCGCTGGTTTCAGCAAAATGGATTGAGAATTAGTCTGGAGAAGGATGTGCATGGTCAAATCTCAACGTGCTATCTGCGCATTGCGGTGAATCCGCGAAAGCTGATCGGCCCGAACTCTTCATACCTGGGCATCCTTCCACCGACTGAGGAGAGCGTACAAGATGTTTCTAAGATGTTCTTTGTGGTACTGAAAGACTCAGGGTTGCCATGCGTGCTGGATGCCTATCAACTTTCCCGGGTAGACATGTGCGTGAACATCCGATGTGACTCTACGGCACTGTTCAAAGAATTGCTGCGTGTCACACGAAAGCTGCCGACACCGCCGAAGTATGAGAGAGCCATCTTTAAGAGCGCGGACAGAAAGGCAGCCAGCAAGTATAACAGACACCACATCACCTTAAAACACAAGTCGCGTGAACTGGTGATCTACGACAAAACCTACCAAATTATAGAAAACGGGTTGCTGCTGGACGAAGAAAAACTACCTAAAGGGGTATTGAGATTTGAGGTACATGAGCTGAGAGAGCGAATCTCAAAGGTGGAGAAAGAACTGGGCACAAGCAGCGTGACGAGCCTGCTGTGTCATTATATTGGGCAGAGCGAAAGAATCATCACGCGCTGCTTCGGACGGGCGTATCCGGATAAGAAGTTCATGCAGCCTGACCGACTCAGAAGCCTGATCCATGCAGAAGCAGATACAGCGGTGGGGGATGGCATGGCGCGATTGGCTGAGGTAATGGTGCGAGTAAAAACGTTGAAGAAGGGAGTCAAGAAGATAGGAAAGGAAGGCTATGATGCGGAGGCGGTTTTGGCGCAGTTTGCGAGGCTCGGCGTCAGTCCAGTACCGCTGAGAAAAAATTTTTGCGCCGAGTCTATGCCGGGTGTTTCCGTTTTGCTGGAGAGAATCGCTCACAGGAACGTACAGATTTGGTACAAGTTAGGATATATTTGGCGAATTATAAAACGAATTAGCTAACAATAGTATAAGGAGACGTGAGCTGCGCCAAAGAATATCGATTTCTATACACAAACCTTAAATCATCTTAACTCACGCTCACAGGAGGAATAAAAATGATACACTATATCGCGTACTCAAACTTGGGAGAATTCTACACGCTCCAAGAGGTATGCCACATGCTGGAAATGAGCAAAGACGAACTGAGAAAGAACTGCGAAAAGTACAACGTGAAACCCAGCCGAAATGAGATTGGTGACTGGGGATTGCCCTGCCATGATCTGTGCCGACTGCACAATTATCTCTACAAAGCGGAAAAGGGCTTGACCGCGAGAAGGGACGACGATCCGTGGGCGTGACAGAACTGCTGACGGTGGCCGAAACCGCTACACTGCTGAAGACCACAAAGCAGCAAGTGCGAAAGATGATCGCGCAACAATTGATCCCGGCGTTGAAGATTGGCCGTGAATGGCGAATCAGCAAAGTGTATCTGGAAGCGTTTCTGCAAAGCGAGATGGGGTGATGATCGGCGAAAAAGAGGCCGTAAACACGGCCTCTTTCCCCCTGTATTTAGTATTCCCCTTTTTCCGTATCAGATGGGTGCAATTCGCTTTGGATGGCCTCGGTTTTTCTTCCGGTGCGGCACATTTTAAAATGTCGATATACGTAGTAGATAACAATTGCCAAAGATACCCATTGGGCGGTTGAAAAGCCAAGGAAGATGCCGCGAATAGCGTCTCCGCGAAAGAACTCGATACAAAAGCGGAAGATAGCATAGGTTACGAGATATATCTGCAAGGTGTCAGTTTTTGATTGCTTTTTCTCGCAGAAAAGAAGAACAGCAAAAAGCAAGAACTCAAAACCCGCCTCTATCAGTTGTACCGGAAGCCTGTCTAGCGTAAAGATACCGAATAGCTCTGCGGGGGTGGCAAGTTTGACCCCATAGCAGCACCCGGCCATAAAACAGCCGATACGTCCAAACCCATGAAACAGCGGGAATGCAGGGACGACCATGCGGTAGATCCGGCCTCGTAAATCGGGGCCTTTTTTTGCATACAGATAGATGGCCAAAATCACGCCCAACAATCCGCCATAAAACACATAGCCACTATTTGGAATCAGCATCAACAGGTTCTTGGCGGAGAAATTTTCTATAAGCCAAGGGACTTGGGTCAATGCATACATGAGCTTGCTCCCCAAAACGCAGCCGACAGCACATAGAGCAACCAGTTTCAAAAACTGGGTAAACGCGATATCGAAGCGGTCCAGGCGGAAGTACAGAAATAATAGGGCTGCAAATGCGCCAATAAAGGCCAATACGCCATAGGACGGGAGTGTGATCTGAATATAGGGACACATTAGTTTATACCCGCAAAACCTTGTGCGTCTCGCAGTGAACTGAGAGGTTCATTGCCGGATTTGACACAGCCATTATTGGTTCCGCCAATTGTTAAAATATGGCTGCCGTCATCGGAACTTCCATAGAATACTTTTGTGGTTGTGTTATCGCCATCCTCCACTTTGCTGATGCCACTATAGCATCCTTTGAGCTCATAGCCGCAGCCAAGGCAGCCTGTCGAGCCATAATACTGAATATCACAGCCGTTGATACTGCCCTGCCCGTCGGCTTTAAGCGAAACGTATCTACAGGACTGCGGCCAAAGACAACTGCCACAGCTTTTACTACAACCAAAGCAGCCGCCACAGCCAGGAACAGATATCCCTTCTGCACTATAACTGCTATTGTCTACGCTGTTGCATTGGACTGTTTCACAGGACTGACTTCCACCACAACCTGTGAGCGCAAAAACGCCAAGACAGGCAACCGCCAGAAGCATTAGAACAAATAGCTGTTCCGGTTTTGATTTTTTATCAATTGTTTTCATTTCTCTTTCTCCAATTCAAAATTTACCATTTTATGGCATACCCATTGCTTTCCATCCAAATGAATGCAATGCTTATGCCTATTGCCAGAAGTGAGAGCAAAACCCATTTTGCGATTTTGCCGGGGCGCAGCTCTTTGATCCGCGCAACATTCTCCTCACGTTCATCTTCATCGAAGTTGAACCTTGAAACTGCAAAGGGAATCGGTACTGAGATGAGGTAGCCCACATAATAACCCAACGTAGCCTTCTGGAAAAAAGCCAGCACCAGAGTCACGCAATATTGTGCTATGGCAAAAAGCATGTACTTGAGCAAGACCCAGAAAAGCCCAAGAAAAGCCCAAATAATGTCGCCAACGATTCCATAGTCAAACCCGCCTATGTATTCGTAAAATGCGCCGACAAAGATTTCCACAATCGCATGCCCAAAGATCAGAACGCCATTCCGGAGTCCATCCACATAGCCGAGATCATTGGAAACTTCCGGTGTGGTCATTACTAAATTCTGACCTAAGAACGGTACGGTTTTAGAGGCCAGAGCGGGGGTGAATTTCAGGCCGAAGGCAACGGTACAGGCAACAATAATGAGAACGATGACCCCGCTTATGACAGATAGCTTTTTTGCCGCTTTTAACTCTTTTTCGTTTTCGTTCTCAAACAATGTGTCCCGTAGCTCTTCCTGCTGAGCATCCGGAAGGTCGCTTTGTGCTATGGCATTGCGAAGATCCTCGGCAGCACTTTTTGCTTCCGGTGCGGCAACCTGCTCCCGTAGCGTGTCATAGGCAGCCTTAGCCGCCGCTGCGCGTTCCTGCGTGGGGTATTCAGTGCCGAATACAGTTCGCTTTACGCGGTCGATGCCCGCCAATAGCTGATTGATCTCGGCTAAGTAGATGTCCTGTATCTGTGAGGGATAACCGATCCTTTTTATATCGTTCTTGAGAGCAACAAGAGCCGTTTCTGCCTCAATGTCATCTCCGCATTGCTTTAACCGGGCATAAAGGATGTTGTCATATCCCCGCAGAGATTCAGCTTCGTCTGCATTATCACAGATGATAGGTTCAACTCCCTCTAACCGAGGTTCGACAGTGCGCGCTGCAAGCTCGGCTGCCTGTCGGCGCTTACAAATTTCGTTTTGCGCATTAACTGCTATCGGAGAGTGATACTCTGCTAACGCGGCCTCCGCTTGCTTCAATGCCAACAGATTACCGCCATCGGCGGTACGCAGAATTCGGTGGACATCGGCAGACTCTTTTCTGGCTTGATCAGCCGCCTCACGGGTGCTGCAAACAATGCCGTCAACGGTTCGGTATTCTTCATCAAATCTCTTTACAGCTTGTAATACTGTCTGCGTTTCCAGCAGCGGCTCAAAATATGCCAGCTTTTTGCGATAGGCGTCGATCTTCTCCTGGGCAGCCAAGGCTTGCTGTTCGGTGTCAATGGTGAACGACTCTGCGAATTTTGCCAGCAAGGATCGCTTTTCCTCATCGACTGTGAGAACACCGAAGTAGTGCGCTGTGTTGGAAAGCTGTCCGTCCTGATCTCCGTAGTGCTGTAAAACATAGCTGTACCAACGTGCCTGATAGGGATCAAGGTCAAACACGCGGAGCAGTGCAGCCTGTTTGTCGTCTTCTGTAGGCAACTTGTCCACATTGGAGAGGATCGCTTCACCCTGACGATGCTCCTCCGGGGTGACAAGTCCGCTGGCCGGGACGTGATCAATGTCCAGTTCATCCAGGCAGCAGACCAGTGCAAAGTGCAGGTTAAACACAGAGAGCCGAAGACCCTTTAACAGTGTCTTGCAGGTATTGGGATCATCGTAAATCTTGGATAATTTGAAGCTGGTAGCAATGGATGAGAAGGTTCTGCCAATGGCGTTGAATACCATGTGGCCAGCCCCCATTACCAAGTTCAGCGCACCGGCGGTTACAGCACCGGAGAGCGCACCGGCCAGGCCAAAGCCACCGCCCTGCCATCTGGCGCGGCCTTCCCTTCTCGCCTTGCGGTATTCATTCAATTCCGCTTCGTCCATGACTACTTCGGCATAACGGTCGTATACATCGTTGAATGCTTCGGCGCATGGTTCTGCAAAGGACTGATAGCGCTCCGCAAAGGTCTGCACATCTATGTCGATCACGCCGTGATGAATCAATGTGGTGATGCAGTGATCCAATGTCGGAGCAAGGCAATCGTGCATTTGCTCACCCAAACCGTTAATGACCTTCTGAATAGAGCCATCCTGCTTATATAGCTTTTCATACTGCGCCGCCGCTTCGTTGGCCATCCTTATGAAGTCCATGCGGATGGCGTTGTAAGCGACACGATTTGGTGGGACTTGTACCGTTTGACCGAAAATGACTATTTTGTCGCATGAATCCATTTGTGCTTTCCTCCCCTTGACGTGCATGGAGTATTTCTGATACAGAAGTTCTATTGACAATTGATATTCAGACGTTGACGAGTCAAGCTCCCTTTTGAAGCAGAGAAAAATATGCACAGAAAAACACATAATTATATCTGATAAATATAATACTATAATTGAAAGCTCATGTCAATTGCTTTGCATTTCCGATACCATATTATCGGGAGTTGATGCTAATGAAAGAGCAGTACGCTGACAAATATTTACAGTTGGGATTGAAAATTGCCTATTATCGTAAGCTGCGGGGGCTGACGCAAGAGCAGCTTGCCGAGGAGCTTGGGCGAAGTCCGGCCTTTATCGGACATGTAGAAGCGCCCAATATCAACAAAGCGATCTCGTTGGATACGCTGTTTGGCATTGCGGAAGTGCTGGATGTGCAGCCGTATAAGTTCTTACTTTTTGATGAGTGATACTGGGAGAAGAACCCTACGTTTCCGTTTTGACAGGGAACTCCAAATATGTAATATATAAGTGAAGGCCTCCGGGTGATCCCCGGAGGCCTAATTTTACATTTTGGAGGAATTTTGCTATGACCGAACTCCGCGCCTGTGCCCACTGCGGCGCTGCCGCAGAAAGCCTGACCGCGTTCGATGGCCAGCTGCTCTGCCCGGACTGTCTCGAACTGCTCACCGCCACCTGCGCCGACTGCGGCAGCCGTTTCCTACGCACCCACAACCGCAGTGAGAACGATGACTTCCCCATCTGCCCTGAATGCTATGACCGGGACTACACCCGCTGCGTCCGCTGCGGGCGCATCATCGACACCGACCACTGCTGGTATCCACTGGACAACGACGATCCCTACTGTGCCGATTGCTGCTCTACCATCGAGAACAGCCCCATCCACGACTACTACTTCAAGCCTTACCCCATCTTCTACGGCGAAGGCCCACGCTACTTCGGCGTGGAACTGGAGATCGACGACGGCGGTGAATGCGACAGCAGTGCGGAGACGCTGATGGACATCGCCAACCAGTCCAAAACGCTGGCCTACTGCAAGCACGACGGCTCATTGGACGATGGCTTCGAGATCCTCACACACCCCATGTCGCTGGACTGCCAGCTGCATGAGATGCCCTGGGCGGAGGTGCTGGACACAGCCGTCAACATGGGCTACCTATCCCATCAGGCGGGCACCTGCGGGCTGCACATCCATGTGTCCCGCAAGGCCTTCGGAGATACCCTGGACGCGCAGGACAACGCCATTGCCCGCGTGTTGTTCTTTGTGGAGCGCCACTGGGCAGAGCTGCTGCGCTTCTCCCGCCGCACCCAGCGGCAGCTGGAGCAGTGGGCAGCCCGCTACGGCTACCGCGACCGACCCGGTGAGATGCTGGAACACGTCAAAAAAGGCCACGGCAGCCGCTACACCTGCGTCAACCTCACCAACGTGGACACCATCGAATTCCGTATGTTCCGGGGTACGTTGAAACTGAATACGCTTATCGCCACATTGCAGATGGTGGATCACATCTGCGATGCGGCGATTTTTATGTCCGACGATGAGCTGCACGACCTGTCCTGGAGCAGCTTTGTCAGTGCCATCAAAGAGCCGGAGCTGGTGCAGTACCTGAAGGAGCGCAATCTCTACATCAATGAGCCGGTTGAGGGAGAGGGGGAAGTCTGATGTGCTGCCTGTTTGGAATTTATGATTACGGCCATAGCCTGACCGCCGCACAGAAGAAGCGTCTTGTCTCCGCGTTGGCCGTTGCCAGCGAAGATCGCGGTACGGACGCCACCGGCATCGCCTATAACCACAACGGTCATCTGACCGTCTACAAGCGCCCCTATCCCGCACACCTGATGCGATTCAAGCTGCCGGATGATGCGCTCTGTGTTATGGGACACACCCGCATGACCACCCAGGGTGATGAGAAGCACAATTACAACAACCATCCTTTCGAGGGCACAGCGGGTATTCCCTTTGCGCTGGCGCACAACGGTGTGCTGTATAACGACCTGACCTTGCGAAAGGACAAAAAGCTGCCTCGTACCCGAATCGAGACAGACAGCTATGTGGCCGTACAGTTACTGGCACAGCAGGACGATCTGAGTTTCCGGAGCATCCGCAGTGCCGTAGAACCCCTCAGAGGTACGCTGACGCTGTCTGTTTTGGACAGTAGGGACAACCTCTACATCATCAAGGGTAACAATCCGCTGACGCTGTACAACTTCCCGCGGATGGGCTTATACGTCTACGCCAGTACGGAGCAGATACTCAAGAAGGGGCTGAAAAAGGGCATGCCGCGCATGGAACAGCCCTTTGAGGTGATGATCCGGGAGGGGGATATATTGCGGATAGACCGGCAGGGGCAGTACAGCGTTGAGCGCTTTGATACCCGCAACCTCTGGGACGGTACGGCACACTTCAGTTGGCCGTATTGGGACGTGTACGCTGGACAGGACGAGTATATCAACGATCTGAAATCCGTAGCGTCCGCCTATGGCTACACGCCCCATGACATAGACGTGTTCCTCGGGTATGGTCTTTGCCCGGAGGAGATAGAGGAGATCCTATGCTGCGGGGAGGTATGAAAAATGCGAGTAGTAATGGTAGAAGTTGGGAGGAAAGCCTGTGAAATGGAATTGGAAGATAGCCTTGCAAGTATGCAGCGTGCTGTTGGCGGTCTTATTCAAGCTGTGTACGAACCCGGAGGACGAAACGCAGCCTTGATCTGCAACGAGGAGGGCAAGCTGCTGGGGCTGCCGCTGAACCGGACGCTGCGGGATGAGAATGGAGAAATCTATGATGCCATCGCGGGGACATTCTTCATCTGCGGCGCGCCGCCGGACAGCGAGAACTTCACATCCCTGACGGACGAGCAGATTGACTATTGGCTCAGACGTTTTGCCAAGCCGGAATTCTTCGTCAACGTCAACGGTCAGATCATCTGCGTACCGGTGGAAGAACCGTGCCAATAGGGTGTACCCTAACGGCACACAGAAAAAGAGTCCCAATAGGGTCACTTCCTGCATTCTGGTATGTGCCATCTGCGGGAGGGACTCTATTGGGACTACGTTATTGTTCGGCGGCAATGATTTGTTCGCAATATGCCTTTAGTTGAGGAATTTCATCCGTGATAATTTCCCATGTGATCTCGGGATCGACAGTGCCGTAGCTATGCGCGACAATATTCCGCATAGCCTTGATTTGACGCCAAGGCACGGCAGGGTGCTGTTCACGGAATTCGTCTGTCAGCTTACCTACCAACTCACCAATCTGCAAAATACAAAGTGCGGCGGCATTGCGGTAAATAGAATCGTTCTGAAATGTCTCAGCGCTGTTGCCGAAGCGTTCAACAGTCTGCTCGATTTGCTGGCAGTAGACAACGATATGCTCCAGAGCACCGATGTTGCGGTCAAGAGGCTTCATACAGCAGCACCTCATCTTTACGTATGGAGTCAAGAAAACGCGGGTCAAGGCTGGTGGTGGGGACAAGGTCCACCGGCACACCAAGGGAGTCCTCCAGGTCGAGCAAAAGCCCCGCCAACTGAAAACCACGGATGCTGCCCTTGTCAATCCGCAAATCAATATCACTGCCGTTTGTCATATCTCCGCGGGCATAGGAACCGAACAGATAGATGCGCTCCGCACCATATTGCCTAGCAAGACGTGACACAATGGTCTTAATTTCGCTTAGAGTATATGTTTTCATCGAGGACACCTCCCATCAAAACGCCATTTTGTATGCATAGTATAACAAAATAAATATGAATTTACAAGGGAAGGAAGTATTGCAATTGAAAATCGGCTATATCCGTATATCCACCACCGACCAGAATATAGCACGGCAGGAGCTGCTGATGGAGCAACTTGGTGTAGATGAGGTTTACATTGACCGTATGAGCGGCAAGAATACCAACCGCCCAGAGTTACAAAGGATGATGGAATATGTCCGGCGGGGCGACACGGTGATTGTGGAGTCCATCAGCCGTTTTGCCCGCAATACCCGCGACCTGCTGGAGCTGGTGGAGAAGTTGTCCGCCAAAGGCGTGGAATTTGTCAGCAAGAAGGAGGCTATCGACACCACCACGCCTACCGGCAAGTTTATGCTGACCGTATTCGGCGCGGTGGCGGAACTGGAACGGGAATATATCCTCCAACGCCAGCGGGAGGGAATCGCCATTGCCAAAGCTAACGGTGTCTATAAAGGGCGTAAGCCCATTCAACCGCCGGAACTTGAGAAAGTCATGGTTAAGTGGCGGCGTGGGGAGATCACCGCTGCTGGGGCTATGCGGCAGATGGGGATGAGCAAGAGTACGTTTTATCGAAAAGTAAAGAGGCTGCAGCTATCGTGAGTTTGACTTTTTGCCCCCTGCACGGATAAGATTCTACAAGACGTGCATATTGACTATTCGTACCGAATATGATATATTTGAAAGCACAGAGAGGTGATAACATGGAAAGACGATTGGCGCGGATCAACAGCAGTGCGGCTGGGG
>ENA-ORSA01000862-ORSA01000862.1-human-gut-metagenome-genome-assembly--contig:-NODE-862-length-29596-cov-3.057310_pt1 | contig 29596 bp, 26 predicted proteins | sample MGYA00242179_ERZ509142 | MGnify/ENA primary metagenome ERZ509142 (study PRJEB26280, sample SAMEA2338659) | human gut metagenome | biome: human gut; feature: human-associated habitat; material: faeces... | reverse complement strand
CCGCCGGCCGCAATGATCATCACAACCATATATACCAAACAGCGCATTTTCTTTTTTGTATCATGTGTGCGATAGCGGCGCCGAAGCATATAAAACACAATGGGCAACAGCAGCATCACAAAGAGAATTATGTATACGTTGCGTGCGTCTGACATGGTTTTTCCTTTCCGCCTTTACAGCACCTTATTTAAAAACGATTGGGTTCTGGGGCTCTTCGGCGCACCAAACACCTCTTCCGGCGTGCCCTCTTCTTCAATGATGCCGCCATCCATAAACAACACACGGTTTGCCACCTCTCTGGCAAAGCCCATTTCATGGGTCACGATCACCATCGTCATCCCGTCTGCTGCCAATTGGCGCACCACTTCCAACACTTCGCCCACCATTTCCGGGTCCAGCGCGCTGGTCGGTTCGTCAAAGAGCATAATTTCCGGGTTCATCGCCAAAGCACGGGCAATGGCCACGCGCTGTTTCTGGCCGCCGGATAAACGATTGGGATATTCGTCTTTTTTATCCAACAGGCCTACTCTGTCCAGCAGAGAAGCAGCCAGGCTTTCCGCCTTTTCCTGCTCCATCCCCAGCACCTGAACCGGCGCCAGCGTGATGTTTTTCATCACCGTCATATGCGGAAACAGATTAAACTGCTGAAACACCATCCCCACCTTCTGGCGGTATTTATCGATCTCTTTCTGGTGTTCCATCAGTTCTACTCCGTCGATATAGATCTTCCCGTCCGTAGGCACTTCCAACAGGTTCAGGCAGCGCAAAAACGTGCTTTTCCCGCTGCCCGAAGGGCCGATCACGCATACCACTTCGGATTTTTTTATTTCGGCGTTCACGCCTTTCAGCACTTCCAGTTCGCCAAAATATTTATGAAGATTTTCAACCTTAATCACTGGCTCTCAACCTCTTTTCCAACCGCTCTGCAAACAGCGATAGAATCGTCGTGGTATAGAAATAGATCACAGCCACCACAATAAACGGCGTATATGCGTCAAATGTACGGCTCCGGATGATATTGCCCATGCGCGTTAAATCGTCCAGGGCAATGTAGCCTGCAATGGCGGTTTCCTTTAATACCTGGATACATTCGTTGACCAACGCCGGCAAAATATGCTTGGTGGCCTGCGGAATGATGATATACCGCATGGATTTGCCCCAGCTCATGCCCAGGCTTCGCGCCGCTTCCATCTGCCCTTTGTCGATGGCCAGAATGCCGCCGCGAATCAATTCCGATACATACGCCCCGGAGTTGATGGCAAACGCCACAGACGCCACCAGCACTTTCGGCAGGTTTACGCCGCCCAAAATGGCATAATAGATGATTACCAGCTGCACCACCGCCGGCGTGCCGCGGATGATATCCACATACGCCTTGGCAATTTTATCCAGCACCTTTACATGCATCACGCGCACCAGCGCCACCAGCGTGCCGATCACAATGCCCAGCAGCAGCGCAAACGCCGTGATCTCTAAGGTTGTCCACAGCCCTTGAAAAAATAGCAAGTACCGGCCTTCGCGAATCAGATTACTGTATATAACCCCGCTGAGCCCGTCGATGAGTCCCACAGTTTTGCCTCCTCCGTCGTATTCGCACAAAAGCCACTGCCAAAAGGCAGTGGCCTTGCAACAAACCTTGTTTCGGTTTATTCACCGACGTTGTATTTATTTACCCACTGATCGATCTGGCCTTCGCTCTTCAGTTTGTCGATCACTTTGTTTACCACTTCGTTGAGTTCGGTATCGCCTTTTTTCACCGCAAAGCCGTACTCTTCATCTTCGTAGCTCACGCCTTCCACGATTTCCAGTTCGCCATCCATCTTGTTCAGGATGAAGCCGATGGTCAGGTTATCGCCGATTACGCAATCCAGTTTGCCGTTTTTCACATCTTCACAAGCCAGCTGCATGGAATCGTAGCGGCTCACTTCCGCGCCTTCAATCTTGCTTGCGCACTGCGTGTCGCCGGTGGTGCCGGTCTGCACGCCGATCTTCTTGCCAGCCAGGCTGTCTTTATCGGTGATCGCTTTGTTGCCTTTTTTCACAACCACGATCTGTTTGGCCGTAAAGTATTTGCTGGAGAAATCCATTTCCTGCAAGCGTTCATCGTTTTCGGTGTAGCCCGCGCCGATGATGTCGATCTTGCCGCTCTTCAAAGCTGCCGGCAAGGAATCAAATTCCATGTCTTCCACAACCAGCTTCACGCCGAGCTCGTCCGCAATGGCTTTTGCAATCTCTGCATCCACGCCCACAACGTTGCCGTCGCCGTCTTTGCTTTCAAACGGCGGGAACGCCGCGTTGGTGCCCCATACCAAAGTGCCTTTTTCCTTGATGGTATCCAAGGCAGATTTGCTACTGCCGCAACCAACCGCCAACACCGCTGTCATTGCAACGCATACCAGCAACGCCAGAATTTTTTTGCCGTGTTTCATTTTCTTTTTCCTCCCCAATCGGATCAAATCTTGATGTTTGTATTATAGGAGCGCTTTTACATAATGTCAAGCATAAAACATAAATTTTTTCATAAAAATTCATCTATTTTACGATATACAGCCTTTTTTACCGCTTGTTTTTCGTTTTTATGCAAAAAATCAGAACGTATATGCAATAAATATTTAGCATAAATATTCTGTATATACGTTCATTCGTCCGTTTTTTCAGCTTTTCTCCTCCCCTTTTTTCTGCCCCGCTTCTGTCTCTCCATGTTTTCGGCTTTTCAGAGCTTTCTGCCCGCATTCCATTCAAAACAGCTTTAGAGAGGCTCTTTTTCTATATAAAGAAAAAAAGGACGGTTGCCCGTCCTTTTTTGGTTTACACCTGCGCCAGTGCCTGTTCAATATCCGCCAAAATGTCCTCTTTGTTTTCTATCCCGCAGGAAAAGCGGATTAGTCCCGGCGTAATGCCCGCCGCCACCAATTGTTCATCCGTCAGCTGCCTATGTGTGGAGCTGGCCGGGTGCAATACGCAGGTCCGCGCGTCCGCCACATGCACCACAATGCATGCCAATTTCAACGCATCCAAAAACTTCACCGCCGCTTCACGGCCGCCTTTGATATCAAACGCCACCACGCCGCTGCATCCTTTCGGCAAATATTTTTGCGCCAAGGCATAGCCCGGATCGTTTTCCAGCGTCGGATAGTTCACAGACGCCACCTTTTCATGCTTTGCCAGATAATGCGCCACGGCCTCTGCATTTTCGCAGTGTTTTTCCATCCGCAGCGGCAGAGTTTCCAGTCCCAGATTTAAATAAAACGCAGCCTGCGCCGTCATCGTGCTGCCTAAATCCCGCATCATCTGCACCCGCGCCTTGGTGATAAACGCTGCCTTGCCAAAATCTCTGGCATATACCACGCCGTGATACGAAGCATCCGGCTCGGTAAATTCCGGAAACGTGCCGCAGGTCCAGTCGAATTTGCCGCTGTCCACAATCACGCCGCCCAGCTGAATGGCATGCCCATCCATATATTTGCTGGTAGAGTGCGTCACAATATCCGCGCCGAATTCAAACGGCTTACACAATACCGGCGTAGCAAACGTGTTGTCCACAATCAGCGGTACATTATGCTTATGCGCCACTTTTGCCAATTTTTCAATATCCAACACCGCAATGGCGGGGTTTGCAATCGTTTCCCCAAACACAGCCTTTGTATTGGGCCGAAACGCCTTGTCCAGTTCCTCTTCGGAGGCGCTTGCGTCCACAAACGTTACCTCTATGCCAAAGCGTTTGAAGGTAACGGCCCACAGGTTCACCGTGCCGCCGTAAATCGTGCCCGTGCTGACCAGATGATCCCCGCACTTTAAAATCGTCAGCAAGGCGATCAAATTGGCTGCCTGGCCGGAAGAGGTGCAAAGCGCGCCCACGCCGCCCTCTAAGGCCGCGATTTTTTCCTCTACGCATGCCACCGTCGGGTTGCTGATTCTGGAATACATATGGCCTTCCACCGAAAGATCAAACAGCTTGCCCACATGCTCTGTGCTGTCGTAGACATAGGTCGTGCTTTGGTAAATCGGCAATGTGCGCGGCTCGCCGTTTTGCGGCGTGTACCCTTCATGCAAACACTGTGTTTCAATATTCATTAACATCCCTGCTTTCTGCGCAATCCCAAGCCCAAACGGCGGGTTCTTTTGCTTTTACTTTACCCCTCGTTTCCGTTTTGCGCAAGGGACAACGCCGGATTCTTCTCTTTCTCTCTCCGTTTTATTTTGTAGGGATTTTCTCTTTCCGCAAAACCGGCGCCACGCCCGCCTGCCGATACAGTCGGTTTGCCTTTTCCGTTTGCCTATCCGCTTTTTGCGCTGCTTTCTCTGCCTTTTCCCATTTCCTTTCCGCCCTTTTTCTCAAATGTTTGGCCCGCTCCGCCGCTTGCTCGGCCTCGGTTTCCGCCAAGGCCCGCGCGCCGCGAAAGGCTTTGCTTTTCAACAGCCACAGCAACGCACAAAACAAAAAATAGCACAGCAATAAAATGCTGATGCTTTCCAGCAGGCTGTTTACCCCAAAGCGTATCAACAGGCAAGCCGGGATCGTTACAATCAGCATCCATAAACACAGCGCTTTTTTATAGATTTTCTCATCAAACCGGCGCAGCGTTGCCACAAAGACAAACAGCGTTGCCGCCAGGAGGATGGAAGCGCTCATCGCCAGAAAATTATGATACCGCCCCAAAACGGGAAACTGCGGCACGGACGGCACAAAATTACATGCAATCAAAGTGCACCCCGCCACATAAATCATCCCCTTGGCCGGCGAGGATTCCTGCCTCATTAAAGTTAGTAAATAGCACAAAAAGCTGATGAAAAACAGGCTGCTCATCGCCGTCCAGATCATCAGGCTCTGCCGGTGCCCCAGGGCGTTGCCCACAAAGGAAATGGAATAGTTCATCACATCCGCCCGGGTTGCCAATTTTATGGTGTAGAAAGGAATCAACAGCAGCGCAAACAGGCTATATAAAAAAATCCCCCGTTTGAGTTTTCTTTCATACGCCGTTTTGCTTTCCGTCTTTGGTTTTCCCGTTTCCCTAAACACAGCCAATTTCTTTTCCCTCTCCCGTTTGCTCTGTCTAGTATGCCGCAAGCGCCGCTGTATACTCGCTTGGTTTTCATGTTTTTTTATAATGGATGGAATGAATTGGAATAAAGCTCCGCCTGTAAAGTCTGCTTTTCCTATCTGCCGCCCGGCAAAAGATCGTCATTCTCCTTTCCGCTTATTTTCCCTATAAAAAAACAGGCGTTTTATCTTCGCCTGTTTTATCCTTTATGCTTTGCTGTCTGTATTCGCTTTTTCAAAATATGCTTGCGGATGGGCACACAGCGGGCATTGCACGGGTGCCTGGGTCTGCCGGCATTCATAGCCGCAGTTTCTGCATCGCCACAGCGCATTTTCTTGGTTTTCAAACAGCGTTTGCTGCTCTATTTCGTGTATCAAATTGCAAAACCGCGCTTCCTGCCGCTTTTCAACGGCCGCCACGCCCTCAAACAAACCGGCAATCTGGTCAAAGCCTTCTTCTCTGGCCTGCTCGGCAAAGCCGGTATACATTTCGCTCCACGCCGCATGGGCCTGGGCAGCCGCCTGCGCCAGGTTTTTCTCCGTCTGCTGCATTTGGCCGTTTAACAGCTTAAACCAGATTTTGGCATGCTCCTGCTCTCTGTCCGCCGTTTGGAAAAACAGCGAAGCGATTTGCTCATAGCCGTCCTTTTTCGCCTGCGAAGCATAATACACATAGCGGTTTCTCGCTTTGGATTCCTCTTGAAATGCGTAGGCCAGGTTTGCCTGCGTTTTGGTATCGTCCAGGCCGTTCATTGCCGCTTGCCCCTTTCCGGAAATCGTTTGCGTTTTGCCTGTCCTGTTTGTGTATACCCAACAGGCCTTGCTTTTTCGTTTTCCTTTACCAAAGCATATGCAACTTCGGCCTTTTTCATACGCGCTCCGGGTTATTCGGAAAGCTTTGCCTGCGTTTTTGCCATAAATTTTTCCACTTTCACGCTGGCGCGCTTATGCATTGCTTTGCCGATCACGCCCGCCGTATCATAGGCCGTAATGTCAAAAGCATATTGCCGGCCGTCTGTTTGCGTCAACGTCGCTTCCGCCCAAACCTTCATTCCCACAGGCGAAGCGGACACATGCGACACCTGCATTTCCACGCCCACCGTCGTAAGCCCCGGCTCCAATGTATCCTCCAGCGCAAGGCAGGCCGCGTGTTCCATCATCGCCACCATCGCGGGCGTCGCCAGCACATCCAAACTGCCGCTGCCCATGGTTTTGGCCGTGTTTTCCTCCGTTACCGTCATTTCAAATCTGCCTGTTTTCTTTTCCATTTATCATAACTCCTATTCTTTTCTTTTTTGTCATTGTACAGGTCCTGGCCCATCGCTGTCAAAGACAAGAAATTTATTCCATTATGCCCGTTTCTCCGTTTGTTTAATATGGTATGCTATTTATATAGAGAAAATAGATTGGAGGTTTTATTATGAATCCTACCTTACAAACGCTCCTGTCCCGCCGCAGCATTCGCTATTATCAGCCGCAGCAGATTTCCGACGAACAATTGGAAGCGATTTTGCAGGCCGGGCTGTTTGCGCCCAGCGCCATGAACGAACAGGCCTGGAAGCTGGCCGTAGTGCAGAATCCAAAAACGCTTGGCCAATTGGCAGACGCCGCCATGGCCGTCACCGGCCGCGACAGCAATCCGTTTTACAACGCCCCTACGCTCATTGTTGTTTTTGTGAAAAAGGACGCCATTGCGCCGTTTTCCGATGGCGCGCTCTGCCTTGGAAACATGATGAACGCCGCCGCGTCTTTAGGCCTTGGCTCGTGTTGGATTCATTGCGTCATAGATCTGTTTGCCGACGAAAAAGGAAACCCCTTCCGGCAGCAATGGCAAATCGACCCGGAATATCAGGCCGTGGGCTCGTGTATTGTGGGCCTTCCCGCCGAAACGCCCCAGGTAAAGCCGCGGGTGGAAAACAGCGTTGTGTATGTTCGCTGATGGTTTTTCAAAGCGCCGTATCAAGCGGCGCTTTTTCTTTTTCCTCCATCTTAATAATTCTTAATTTTTTTTCGTTTTTATCTGCAAAAAGTCTGAGTATGGTACTTGGTGTGAAAAGAAAAGGAAAGGAAAGGGAAAAATGGAACGGTTTGCAAACGCAATTCTAAAATACAAAAAAACCGTATTGCTGATCTTCCTCATCGCAACGATTGTCTGCGCCATTTTAATGCCGATGGTCACGATCAATTATGATTTGATGGACTATCTGCCCGACAGCGCGCCCTCAACCATTGCTTTGGATGTTATGGAGGCCGAGTATGATAAGGACCCTGCCAATGCTCGTATCATGGTGCAGGATGTTACCATACCGGAAGCGCTGGATTATAAAGACAAAATCAGCAAGGTAGACGGTGTGGAGGAAATCCTCTGGCTGGATGATGTTCAGTCCATGGCAGTGCCGATTGAAACCATGCCGCAAGACACCGTGGAAGATTGGTATAAAGACAACAACGCTTTGTTCAGCGTTACGGTGGATACCACCAAACAAACGGAGTGCCTGGCCGAAATTCGAAACATCATCGGCGATAAAGGCATGATGGCCGGCCAGTGTGTGGATTCTGTGGCCCTGGTTGAAAATGTAGACTCCGAACTGGGACATATGATGGTCATCGTGGTGCCGATCGTATTTCTCATCCTGCTGTTGACCACCTCCAGCTGGTTTGAGCCGGTGTTGTTCCTGTTTACCATCGGCGTTGCCATTGTCCTCAGCATGGGCACAAACGTCATCTTCCCGGAGGTTTCCTTTGTAACAAAGGCGGCCGGCGCCATTTTGCAGTTGGCCGTATCTATGGACTATTCCATCTTCCTGCTCCATCGTTTTGCAGAGTTCAGGCAGAGCGGCTTGGAAGTGCAGGAAGCGATGAAACAGGCTGTGGTAAAATCCACTTCCTCCATCATGGCCAGCGGGCTGACCACCTTAATCGGCTTTGCCGCGCTGATTATGATGCGCTTTAAGATCGGCGCGGACATGGGGCTTGTTATGGCCAAGGCCATTGTGTTAAGCCTGGTAACCGTGTTGGTGCTGCTGCCGGTGTTGGCCATTTACAGCTATAAATGGATCGACAAAACACAGCATCGCCGCTTCCTTCCCTCGTTTGAAAAGATGGGCCGCTGGTCCGTTAAATTGAAAGCACCGGTACTGATCTGCTTTGCGATTCTCGTAATCCCCTGCTTTTTAGCACAGTCTCAAAACTCTTTCCGTTACGGAACAAGCGGCATCTTTGGCGATGAAACCACCCGTATCGGCCGTGAAACAGCCGCCATTGAAGCGGAGTTCGGCAGAGAAAACCAGATGGTGTTGATGGTGCCCAAAGGCGATCTTTCCAAGGAAAAATCCGTGGTAGATCAGCTCAACGCCATGCCGGAAATCACCTCCACCATCTCGTATGTAGGCACGGTAGGCGCGCCGATTCCCACAGAGTATGTGCCGGAAAGCCAGCTGAGCCAATTGATCAGCGAACATTACAGCCGTATCGTGCTCACCGTGGGCACCGATACAGACGGCGATCAGGCGTTCTCCGTGGTAAACCGTGTACGGGAGATTGCCCAGGCCGCCTATCCAAACAGCTATCATCTGGTAGGGCAAAGCGTGAACACCCTGGATTTGAAAGATACCGTCATCGCCGATAATACGCGGGTAAACCTGGCGGCAATCCTCTCCATCTTCGTGATCCTGCTGTTGACCTTCCGTTCCGGCTCTTTACCGATACTGCTGCTGTTGGTCATTGAATCTTCCATTTGGATCAACTTGACCGTTCCGTACTTTATGGATACACAGCTGCACTATACAGCGTATCTGATCATCAGCTCCATACAGTTGGGGGCCACGGTAGACTACGCCATTCTCTTCTCCAACCGTTATCTGGAGCACAGGGCCACCACAGACAAAAAGACAGCCGCCATTCACACCGTGCGAGATTGTACCATCTCCATTTTAACCAGCGGTTCCATCCTGGCTGTATGCGGCTCCATCATGGGCAAGATTTCCACCAGCCTTATCATCAGCCAGCTGGGCGTTTTGGTCGGCCGCGGCGCCATCTTCAGTATGATTCTGGTGTTGTTCGTGCTGCCGGGTCTGTTGATCTTGTGTGACGGAATCATTCAAAAAACCACATCGAAGAAAAAATTCCATTTCTATAAAGCGGAGGTAGATGCAAAATGAAACGTTCTGTACAAAAATGGCTGCCCGTTTCCATGGCAGCGTTGATGATGTTGCCCCCGGTAATGCCTGCATTGGCCGCCGAGGATTCCACCGAAAAAGAAGAAGTTGTATACGCCACTTTGGATGCCAACGGCGATATGGATTCCCTGTATGTGGTCAACGCCTTTAATCTGGATGCGCCGCAAACCATTACAGACTATGGCACCTATACGCAGACCAAAAACCTTTCCACCAGCGATTCTCTGGTGTATCAGGATGGCAAAGTTACCATCTCCGCGCCCAAAGGCCGGTTCTATTATCAAGGGCATTTGGAAAACCGCCAATTGCCCTGGACGGTAAAAGTCAGCTATTCTTTGGACGGCAAACAGATTGACCCCAAAGAATTGGCCGGCAAATCCGGACACCTGGAAATCAAATTGGATATTTTGAAAAACAACGCCGTAGACGCCAGCTTCTTTGACAGCTACGCCTTGCAGGCCACCATGGCGCTTTCCACCGAAAACTGCAAAAACATTGAAGCCGAGGGCGCTACCGTTGCCAACGTCGGCACCGACAAACAATTGACCTACACCATCCTGCCGGGCAGCGAAAAGCACATCGTTGTAAAAAGCGATGTAACGGATTTTGAGATGGACGGCATCAACATCAACGGCATTTCCCTGGCGCTGGATATCGATGCGGATTCGATTGACACCTCTTCTTTTGCCAGCAAAATCAGCGAAATGAAAAATGCGGTTTCCCAGATTGACGGGGGGGCGCAAAAGCTGGAAGCCAGTACCAAGAAATTGGAAAACGGCCTGAGCGACTTGACTTCCAACTCCTCCGAGCTTCTGAACTATTCCAACACCATTTACGGCTATCTTGGCGATTTGGAAGACGGCGCGGGCACGTTGGTTGAAAAAGTATCCGCTCTGCCCGCAAGCCTGAACTCTGCCATTGATAATTTGGATAAGATCACAGCGCAAAGCGAACAGGAACAGCAGATTTTGGCTGCGCTGTCCGCCAGCACCGACCCGCAGGTACAGGCGCTTTTGAAAATCTACAATACCAAAATGGCGGGCGTTTCCCAGATTAAGCAAGTCCTTTCCGCCAAACAGACCGAGCTTGGCAAGATGGCGCCTTCCGTCAACGCTCTGACAACCTCCGTTTCCGCCCTGCATACGCAGTACGGTAAATTCAACGGCGCGCTTTCCCAGTATATCGGCGGCGTAGGCAGCGCCCAGCAGGGCGCAAGCCTGTTAGCCAACGGCGCACAGACCCTGGCCAACGGCACCGGCGAAATGAACCAGCAAACTTCGCATCTGGATGAAACCATCGATGAAGAGCTGCAAAAGGCCATCGATTCCTTCGCCGGCAAAGATTTCAAACCCGTTTCCTTCGTTTCGCCGGAAAACGAGCATGTGGACGCCGTGCAGTTCGTTCTGAAAACAGAAGACATCCACAAACCCGAAACCCCCGTGCCCGCCGAAGAAGAAACCCCGCACCTCAGTTTCTGGCAAAAACTGAGCAATCTGTTCTAAGCCTGTGATACAATAGGAGAAACAAACTTGGGAGGATCTTTGCATGAACAAGATTCTGATCGTGGACGATGACACCGCCATCGCTCAGCTCGTGTCCGATGCGTTGGAGGATGAGGGGTTTGACACCCACATCGAAAACGACGGGGCCGCCGCTCTCTCCCTCATCGAACAATCCGAGCCTTTCTCCCTCATTATTTTAGACATCATGATGCCAAAGCTTGACGGGCTGGCACTGTGCCGCAAAATACGCGACACAGTGTCCTGCCCTATTGTCTTTGTAACGGCAAAAAGCCGTACGCTGGATACCATGGTTGGCCTGGAGATGGGGGCGGATGATTATATCTATAAACCTTTTGTCGTGGAAGAGCTGGTCGCGCGCGTAAAAGCGCATCTGCGCCGTGAATCCCGCTATCAGCAGGCCGATACGTCGTCGCCCTGGCTTTGCATCGGTCCTTTCCGGCTGAATCGCGAAAGCTTTGAGGTATTTTGCCGTGAAGAGCCCGTGGCCCTTTCCACCCGCGAATTTCAATTGTTGCAATATCTGATGGAAAACGCCGGCCGCGTTTTATCCAGAGAGCAGATTTTTGATGCCGTCTGGGGCGAACATTACGGAGACATCGGCACCGTGGCCGTAAACATCAAAAACCTGCGCACAAAGCTGGATCCGGACAGCCAGTTTATCAAAACCATCTGGGGCGTAGGCTATAAATTTGTTAAGGTACAGGAGGCTGTATGATGCGCCTTCGCAACGGAATTTTGGTCATCGTCTTTGGCACGCTGTTAATCGTCGCCGCCCTTTTGCTGGCCTATTACAACCTTTCTTTATCCAACGCCACCGCCGCGGAGTTTGAAACCCTGCAAACGAATTTGGATAACGAATGCGCCCTGTTTGCTTCTCAGCTTCCCTTGCAGCAAGATATAAACCGCTATCTGGATGTGCAGGCGGGCCGTACCGGCTATCAGTTTCATCTGTTAAATCTGGAAGGGCAGACCCTCTATCGCACGGCCGAACAAAACGACCCCGCCATTTCCATCAACGCCACTTCCCCGCTGCAATTCAACGGGCAAACCATTCTTTTGCGCGTCACAAAGTTTATTTCCATCAAAACGGCCACTTCCATTCCCGCCGTGCAAAAGCTATTGTTGGCCGGGATTGTGATTTTGCTGATCACGCTGCCCATTGTCTATCTGATTTTGTATTTATACTATGTGCGTCCCATTGTGCGCTTGCAGCGCGATATGGAGCAATATAAATCCGGTGAAAAGCCGGTAGGCAGCAAACGCAGAGATGAAATCGGCAAACTGCAGAATGCATTTGTGCAGCTCACCGATGATCTGGATCTGGAAAAACAAAAGCAAAACAGGCTGATCGCTTCCATTTCCCACGACATCAAAACGCCGCTGACCAGCGTGATGGGCTATGCCGAACGCCTGCAAAACAGCACGCTCTCTCCGGAGCGCTCCAAACGATACATCGCCACCATCTATGAAAAAGCACAGCGCATTCGCGATCTTGTGGATGAGTTTGACGATTATCTGAGCTGCAATATGCCCGGCACGCTGAAAAAACAAACCGTGACGACAAACCGCCTGTTTGCCCTGTTTGAAGAGGAATATCAGCAGGATCTTTCCGAATTGGGCGTTTCGCTCACGTTGACAAACCGCGCGCCGCTTCAGCCCGTTTCGGTAGACATTGCAAAACTGCGCCGTGTTTTCGGCAACCTGGTTGCCAACAGCTTAAAGCATTTTGATAAACCGGAAAAGCAAATCACCCTATCTTGTCATATGGAATACGATCGCCTGTTTTTCACCTTTTCCGATAACGGAGAAGGCGTGGAGGCGTCCCAGCTGCGGCAGATTTTTGATCCGCTGTTCACTTCCGATGTTGGGCGCTCCGTGGCCGGCCTGGGGCTTAGCATCTGCCATGAAATCATCATCGCCCACAACGGCAAAATCTGGGCAGAGCCCAATGAAGAAGGCGGAGGCCTGCGCGTGTGCTTTGTGCTACCCCGCGCCAAAGATATGTAAAGGACGAAGTTTCGTCCTTTTTCTTTTGCCCTGTATTCTGTAATCTTTTTCACCGCAAAAGGCCGTCCGTGGATACATCAAATTTCAGCATTGCCGTTTGGCTTGCCCTGTTTGTTTCTCTGTGCCAATATTCTCCCATACAGCGCCGTTCTATCGTCTTCCTTTGGGGCCGATAGGTTTCAACAGACGTCACTTCCCTTTTTCTTTCACACAAAAAGAGCCGGGTTTCGGCTCTTTTTGTGTGTTCGTTGAATCGTCGGTTTTCCTATGCGCTAGATCAATCCGATTTTCTTCAACGCCGTATAAATGCCGTCTTTATCGTTGCTGTCCGTAACAGGAAAGCCTCGTTGTTTCAACGCTTCCGGCGCATTGCCCATCAAAAAAGGTGCGCCTACGGTTTCCAGCATTTCAATATCGTTGTAATGATCGCCAAACGCAACGGCGTTTTCCGGCGAAATGCCCCATAGCTTGCACAGTTCTTTTACCCCGGTGCTTTTGGTAATTCCGCTTTGCATAATCTCCAAAAGCGCATCGGAGGATTTTACAATGGACAACATCGGAAATGCCGTTTTCAGCCTCTGCTCAATATCCAGCAGGCGGTTTGGCTCGCACATACATAAAATCTTGCTGATTTGCGCCCGTCTCGGCAAAGAATCAACCATGCCCTCCACCGCTTCGGCCTGCACGATGGTTTCTTCCCGAATCACACGCGGATCTTTTTTGTCCTTTACCATCCAGGTATCCCCGGCATAAACATTCCATACACATGCCAGCCGGTTTTCTTCTATATACGCCGCAATTTCTTTGGCCAACGCGCGGGAAAAGCCTTTTTCATACAGCACGTTTCTGTTTTCATCCAAAATCATCGCCCCGCTGTAACAGATAATCGGCGATTTGAATTGATACGTTTTTTGTATCGGGTAAATGCCGGAAGGGCTCCTTGCGGAAATGATGACAAACGGAATCCCTTTTTTCTGAAGCGATTCAATGGCCGATTTTGTATGAACAGACAGTTCGTGCCTGCTGTTTAACAACGTGCCGTCCACATCGCTGAAAACAATTTTATAATCCGTCTTGTGTTGCATCCGCGCTCTGTTCCTTTTTCGGTATTTTGTTTATTCTATCATAAAAGCCGCCCAAAACATATTCGGACGGCTTTCCCTTTTATAGCACTTTCTATCCTTTTACGGCTTACACACTCTGCACGGCGAATAGCCCCGCGCTTTCGCGTTGGCGTGCGAAATGGCATGTTTGGATTTTACCAAAGACCTGCACCCCGCTCTGTGATATTTCTTTCCCGTATCCGTAATATACACCGTTGCGGAAGAATCCGCGTTGTTTTGCGGCTTTTTCGTCACTTTTGGTTTGGCGGTTGCTTTTTTGGTCGCTTTCGGCTTTGCCGTTGCCTTTGTTGTCTTTTCCGGTTTTTGTGTTTTTTCCTGCGCGGGCGTTTGCGTGGTTTGCACGCTTGGCTCCGGCGTCTGCGTTGCCTTTAAAGTTTGTTCTGGCGTTTGCACCGCGCTGGTCGTAGAGGACGCTGTTACGCCGGCCATCCCGGATAGGTCGCCTACCGTATCCGTTTGCCCGCAGGCAGCAACGCTGCACAATAATCCCAGGCCCAGCAGCAATGAAATCATTCTCTTTTTCATATGTATCCCCTCCCGCTTTCAGCATAGGATAAATCTTTGCCGAATGATTTCTAAAAACGAAGAAAATTTACTATGATTATCGAATACTACTTTTTTCTGTTTTTCCTTTTTTAGTTTTTCTTTATTTTGGAGCAAACTAAAAAAGGAGGTGAATTTCATGTCTAAAAAAGAACAATTGCTCGATGAACTGGAGCGCTGCAACGAGCATTTTGCAACCGACCCAAACGGCAGCTATACCGGCAAATGCCGCGATGAAAACGAAATGCCCGTGCAGGATGCGGACGACCTGTAAAAAAAGAGCGGGAAAATTTCCCGTTCCTTTTATGCGTTCCATACATATTCCCAAGACACGATACAAAACCCAAATTTACTGTTCTTGTTTCTCCTTACGATAAACTTGCCCGTGCCGGATAGCTCCAAATCATCGTAAGATTTTATGTTTACTTTAATCTGATAGGTATCGTTGTTTGTCTTTTCGCTGCTCAGCGTTTCTATTTTAGCGCCCTGTCCTGTATCCGATGGGGAAAAGGTGTATCCGTTATCCTTTCGCTCCATGATGGAAAAGGAAGAAAAATCCAACGGTGTTTTTGTGTTTTCAAAACAATCCGTATAAATTTTCTCCAGCAGTGCGTCGCTTACCCAGGTTTGCGTTCTTTCGCCATCCGCCTCGGTATAGACATCACTGTTCACCAAAGCATACACCACCATGGCCGCCGTAGCCCGGTCCGGCACCTGTTTGAATTCCTTTTCCGCACAGGCCGCCACCGCATCCAACAGCGGCTTCAGCATTATCATTTCCTCTTCGGAAAGCGTTTCCTGCGCGGGTTTTACCTGCCCTTGGGCGGCCGCGCTGCTAGGCTCCGGCTCTGCTTTTTGCCCGCAGCCCGCCAGACAAAGCATGCTCAATATAAAACAAACACTCCCAACAAAAATCCGTTTCATGTGCCAGCCTCCTGATCGCACCGTTTTCCCCATTATAGCGCGATGCTTTGGGCCTGTCCCCGTTTCGCCAATCTTAGACAAAAGACAACAAAAGACGCGCTTTCACGCGTCTTTTGATTTTTCTTCTATGCCGATGGCCTCCGGCAAATACAACGAACCTGCCACCACCAAAAGAGCCTCTTTCTCCTTTGCCAGTTTTTTCGCCCGTTCGTATGCTTTTTTAGGATTCTCCTCTGCCACGGCCGGGCAGGCAAACAGCTTTGCCAGCGCCTCTGCCGGCAGCCCGCGCCCGGGTTCTGCCACCGTGCAAACCGCTTGCCCGGCAAACCCGCTTAAAGCATGCACAATCTCCGCAGCGTTTTTGTCCCGCATCACCGCGCACAGCAGCACGCAGGGCACATTCGGAAATATCGCCCGCATGTTTTCCGCCAATTGTTTAGCGGCCTGCGGGTTGTGCGCGCCGTCTATCAACATTTGCGCTTCGCCGCCGCAATTGGGAAACCATTGCATCCGCCCCGGCCATTTCGTTTGGCTTAGGCCCTGTTCCCTTTGCCGCAGGCCGACAGAAAATGCCTCCGGCAGATGGTCCAGCACGCACAGCGCCGTCTGCGCATTTTTTGTTTGGTGCGCGCCAATCAACGGCAGCTGCAGCGGCCCCACGGGGCCGTTTTCCGTGCAAAACCGCACTTTGGCAAACAGCGTTTGCTCCAGCACTTCACAGTCTATTTCTTCTGCGCTGTATACCGGCGCCCCGATTTGTTTACAGTGCTGCTCAATCACCCGCAGCGCCTCTTCCGGCAGACCGGGATACAGCACCATCGGCGTTTTTCCCTTGGCAATGCCGGCTTTTTGCAGCGCAATTTTTTCCATCGTCTCGCCCAATACGGCGGTATGGTCCAGGCCTATATTAGCCAGCACCGTCACCAGCGGCTCCACCAGGTTTGTCACGTCCATTGCGCCGCCGATGCCGGTTTCTATTACAGCAATTTCACACCCTTGCTCTTCAAACGCTTCCATGGCGCAGAAAAAGGTCTGTTCAAAATAGCCGATATTTGGCAGTTTTTCCTTTACACGAGCCAGCCCCTGCTGCATCCTGTTTTCCTCAATAGGCCTTCCGTTTATTTGGATGCGCTCCGTTTGGCAATACAAATGCGGAGAGGTAAACAATCCTGTTTTATAGCCCGCGCAGCGCAGCATGCTTTCCAGCATCGCACAGACAGAGCCCTTCCCGTTTGTGCCCGCAACATGAAGGCAGGGCACGGCGTTTATCAACCGCCTCGTGCCGAGATACGGCAAGTATGCGTCAAATCGTTTTTCTTGCGCCTGTGTCCATGTCTTGGGAAAGCCCCTCATGCCAATTTTGCCTTCAGCGCTTCCACGCGCGCCAGCAAGGCTTGGTTTTCTTCCAGCTTTCTGCGCTCTTCTTCTACCACATGGGCCGGCGCTTTGCTTACAAAGCCTGCGTTGTTCAATTTTCCTTCGGCGCGTTTGATTTCGCTTTGCACCTTTTGCAGTTCTTTATCCAGGCGCTGGCGCTCTTTGTCCAAATCAATCAATTCGCCCAGCGGCAAATACGCTGTGCCCAGGGGCGATGCCGCCGAGGAAGAGATTTTCGGCGCCCGGGAAGCGTCCTGCAAAAATTGCAATTCGCTTGCATATGCCAATTTGCTAAACCAGGCCTTGTTTGCTTCAAAGGCCTTTTCCGCATCCCCTTCCGGCAAAATGCACAACGGCGCGCGCTTGCCCTGCGGCACGTTTAATTCACGCCGCAAATTGCGAATCGTGCGTACCAGTTCCATCATCTGCGCCACGGTTTCTGCCGTATCTTTGTCTGCCAGATTGCTTTCCTTCGGCCAGGCGGACATCATCAAATACCCTTCCGTGCCCGGCAACGATTGATAAATTTCTTCCGTTACAAACGGCATAAACGGATGCAGCAGCTTCAAGGTATTTTCCAGCACATACAGCAATACCTCCAGCGCCGTCTGCTTTGCCGTTTCCTCTGCCTGCAACCGCGGCTTGCACATTTCGATATACCAGTCGCAATAATCCGACCACAAGAATTCATATACCTTTTGCGCCGCCATACCCAGTTCCAGGTTTTCAATGTTGTCCGTAACGCCTTTGATCGCCTCATCCAGGTTATGCAAAATCCAATGATCTTCCGGCGCCAAAGCCAGCCCTTTCAGCCCTTTGGGCTGATATTCGCCTACATTCATCAGCACAAACCGCGCCGCATTCCAAATCTTGTTGGCAAAGTTACGCGCCGATTCCACGCGCTCGTTGTAAAAACGCATATCGCTTTCCACAGCGTTGTTTTGCACCAGCGAAAAGCGCAGCGCATCCGTACCGTAGGTGTCGATAATTTCCAGCGGGTCAATGCCGTTGCCCAGGGATTTGGACATCTTTCTGCCCTGGCTGTCGCGCACAATGCCGTGAATCATCACCGTGTTAAACGGCGGTTCGCCCATGATTTCCAAACCAAATACGATCATCCGCGCTACCCAGAAGAAGATGATGTCCGGCCCGGTCACCAGCGTGCTGGTGGGATAGAAATATTTCAAATCCTCCGTCTTTTCCGGCCAGCCCAGCGTGGAAAACGGCCATAGCCCGGAAGAGAACCAGGTATCCAACACATCTTCATCCTGCGTCAAATGCGTGCCGTGGCATTTGGGGCATTCATGCGGCGCTTCGGTAGCCACGATCAATTCGCCGCAGTCATCACACGTCCAGGCCGGAATTCTGTGCCCCCACCACAGCTGGCGGGAAATGCACCAGTCTTTGATGTTTTCCATCCAGTTGAAATAGATTTTGGAAAAGCGTTCCGGCACAAATCTTACTTTGCCGCTGCGCACCGCTTCAATGGCAGGCTCTGCCAGCGGTTTCATCGAAACAAACCACTGTTCGCTGACAATCGGCTCCACCGTCGTGCCGCAACGATAGCAGGTGCCCACGTTGTGCGCATGCTCTTCAATTTTCACAAGCGCGCCGCAGCTTTCCAGATCCGCCACAATGCGCTTTCTCGCTTCGTAGCGATCCAGCCCCTGGTAGGCACCGCCCTGTTCGTTGACAACGCCCGCATCATCCAGCACGCGAATCACGGGCAAGTTATGCCGCACGCCCACTTCAAAGTCGTTGGGATCATGGGCAGGCGTAATCTTTACCGCCCCTGTGCCAAATTCTTTATCCACGTATTCATCCGCCACGATGGGAATCTCGCGTTTCACCAGCGGCAGCACCACGGTTTTCCCGATCAAATGCGCATACCGCTCGTCTTCGGGATGCACGGCCACCGCCGTATCGCCCAGCATGGTTTCCGGGCGCGTTGTCGCCACGATGATGCTGTCTTTCCCGTCCGGCGTGGTGTAGCGGATGTGCCACAGATGGCCGGGCTGGTCCTCATATTCCACCTCTGCATCGGAAAGCGCGGTCTGGCAATCCGGGCACCAGTTGATAATGCGGTTGCCTTTATATATCAGTCCTTTTTCATACAGGCGCACAAACACTTCGTTTACCGCCTTGCTGCATCCTTCATCCATGGTAAAGCGTTCGCGTGACCAGTCGCACGAAGCGCCCAGCTTTTTCAGCTGCGTAACAATGCGGCCGCCGAATTTTTCTTTCCAGGCCCAGGCACGCTCCATAAATTCGTCGCGCCCCACGTCTTCTTTGGTAAGCCCTTCGGCCGCCATCGCTTCTACGATTTTCACTTCCGTAGCAATGGAAGCATGGTCCGTGCCGGGCAGCCAGAGCGCAGGAATGCCCTGCATGCGCTTGGTGCGGGTTAAAATATCTTGCAATGTTTCATCCAGCGCATGGCCCATGTGCAGCTGGCCGGTGATGTTCGGCGGCGGAATCACAATGGTATACGGCTGTTTTTCCGGATCGATTTTCGGGGTAAAGCAGCCGTCTTTTTGCCAAGCTAGATACAGCTTGTCCTCCACGGCTTTAAAGTCGTACGTCTTTTCGGGGATTGCTTTGGCCAATTGTCTCTCTCCTTTTGTATTTGTCTGTGAACAAAAAGCCGGTTTCGTCTCTTGAAACTCTCCATTTCAAAGGACGAAGCCGGCTTCGTGGTACCACCTTTGTTCGGGCGCAATGCGCCCCTTCATTCTGCCTGTAACGCGGGCGGGCGGGCTTGCTCGTTTGGCGACCTTCTGCGTGCTTTGTTCAAACGCCCTTTCAGCCTGGGGGCCTTCTCTCTTGGAACAGGGGGACGCATACTCCTCCAACCTCTTTGCAACCGTTTTTACGTTTTCTTTTATTTTATCCGATTATCCGCAATTGTCAACACGGGAAATGCGCCGTTTTCTAAATACGAATCGTCATCCAATGCCCATGGGCAAAGCGCAGCGCCGTCATCAAAAAACGCATAAACTGATCGATGGCAAGGCCGATCCAGGCGCCAAACAGCCCCAGTCCCAGCGGATAACACAACACATAACCGCACAGCGGGCGTATCATCGCCACGGAAATCAGCGAGACCAATGCGGTAAAGCGCGTATCGCCCGCCCCGCGCAAGCAGCCGGAATACACCACCTGCGAAATCTGCAAAAACACAACCACCGTTAAAATCGACATGATCATAGTTCCATAAGCCAAGATCTGCTCATCCGAAGAGAACCAGGAGAAAATCGTTCGCCCCATAAACAGAAAGATTGGCGATAAACACAACGCACAGACAATCCCAAACCGCTGGCAAACCGAGCCGTACAGCTTTGCCTTATCCGGCCGCTTTTCGCCCAGGCTCTGGCCGATCAGCGCCACCGCCGCTACGGACAGCCCATCGCCAAAGGAAAATGAAATCGTCATGATGTTCATCCCCACCTGATGCGCAGCAAACGCAACGGTACCCAATTTGGCTATGATGATGGAATAGGTTAAAAACCCAATCCGCAAAAAGATCTGCTCGATAAACGTGCTGGATCCTATATTGAAAATAGCGCCCAGGGTTTTCTTATCAAACCTGGCCCGCAAAACCTGCCGCAAATCCAAAAACAAATCCTTTTTCAACAACGAAAACAGCCCCATGCCAAACGCGCATACCGTGCCCAGCACCGTGGCCACCGCCGCCCCTGCCACGCCCAACCTCGGAAAGCCGCAATGCCCGCCGATGAGCAAATAATCAAATACAATATTGACAAAATTGGATACCATATTGGTTCGCATGGCAATTTTGGTATTGCCTGCGCCCCGCTGCGCCGCGTTAATCAGCATGGTCAACACATTAAACACCATGCCGCCCATGATGATACGAAAATACAAAACCGCGTCTTTATGCGTATCCGGCTGCGAACCTGCCATATGCAAAATGGGGTTGGCAAAAACCACACAGGCTGTGCTGATCAATACGGTGAGCAGCAGCGTAATCCGTAGCGCCTGCCCCAAAATCTTGTTGGCGCTTTCCTGATCCTTTTCCCCAAAACGGCGCGCCACCAGGGCGGAAACCGCCACATTCAGCGATAAAAAAACAGCCAGTCCGATGAATTTCGGCTGCGTTGTCAGCCCCACCGACGCGATGGCGCTTGTGCCCAACGAACTGACCATGACAATGTCCACCAAGCTGACCAGAGAAATTAAAAAGGACTCCAGCGTGGAAGGCCAGGCAATGGCAAAGGTGCGTTTTACCAGTTCTTTTACACTGGGAAGCTCCCCTTGCTGAGCTACGTTTTTCAATATGCGCGAAACATTGAGAAACTGCATCCGTTCATCCCCCTCAGTCATTTAGCAAACAACAATGTTCCTATGTTCAGTATACGCTCGTTTTACAAATCATGCAAAGCCATTTACTTTTCGTTTTCTTTTTTTGCGCGCCATCACATCATTACTGCAATAAAAAAGCGCCCGGCTTTCCGAACGCCTTCTCTTATTTCTTTTTACCCTCCCAGCCCCATAGAGACCACCAGCACCGTCATAATCACTATGCTGATTAAAATGGACAGCGAGGCCGTAAAACTGGACAGTCCTTCATTGCTGCCGGCCTGCCCGGTAAACACGGGACTCAGCGTGGTAACCGGTGCAAAGCACAGCAGCACCAACACTCGTCGGATTTCCAAACTGAACGGCATCACATAATAAAACAGCGCCGCCAACGCCCCCGCTCCGATCAAACGAACCGCCAGCACAAGGCCTGCCTGCTTTAGGCGCTGCGGTTGAAACTGCATTTCAAACATCATACCGATCATCATCATCGCCAAAAACCCATTGGCATTGCCGATGAACCCCGTGATGGACGTCAGCGCCTCCGGCAGCGGAATTCCGAATGCCGCAATGATAATCATCACACAATACGCATCAAACGGGCCGGAGGAAAACAACGTTTTGGCAATGCTTTTTACCGTGGCTTTCGTTTTCCCCGTTCTGGCGCAGGCCAATGCAAACGTGCCGCCCGTGCACATCACGGCATTTCCCATATCAAACAAGCAGGTAATGACCATGCTAAAGGTGCCCAAAAAGTTTTGCACAAACGGCATGGTAAACGCGCCGATGTTGTATCCGGAACAATTCAGCATATAAAACGCCTGCGTTTCCCTGTCTTTTTTGCGGGAAATCAAAAGCCCTATGCCGATAAACAGCAAATTTGCGCCCAGCCCCAATGCAATCAGCAAATACAGCTGCGCTTGCGGCTGAAACCCGGCAAAAGACGTAATCACCGCTGCCGGCAGCGTGATGTTCATCGTAATCTTTTTAATCGTGTCTTTTTCCGATGGTCTGAAAAAGCCTACCCGTTTTAACACGTACCCCAGCACAATGGCGCAAATGCAACCCAGTGCCTTTTGCAATACCTGCCCCATAAACTGCCTCCCTTTATCCCTAAAACGTATGACCTATTATATCATAACTCTGCCAAATCAAAAAAGAGGGTTCTTGGTTTTCTTCTATTATTTATTATATGATACAGTAAGCGTACCATGAAGAAAAAGGAGCGCGGTTCAATGCCCACCTGGAATCCCTGGCACGGATGTGTAAAGATAAGCCCCGGCTGTGCCCATTGCTATGTATATCGACAGGACGCCGCCTTTGAAAAAGACAGCACCGTAGCCGTCAAAAACAGTGCTTTTCGCTTGCCGCTGGCCAAAACGCGCACAGGTGCTTATAAAATTCCTTCCGGCGCCACGCTGTATACCTGTTTTTCTTCGGACTTTTTTCTGGATCAGGCTGACATATGGCGCGCCGAAGCCTGGTCTATGATCGATTTCAGGCGTGATGTGCATTTTTATATCATCACAAAGCGTATCGAGCGTTTTTTCGTTTCCCTGCCGGAAAACTGGGGCAGCGGCTATGAAAACGTGACCCTCTGCGCCACCTGCGAAAACCAGGACCGGGCCAATTTCCGTCTGCCGCTGCTGCTGGATGCACCGCTTGCCCACAGAGAGATCATTTGCGAGCCGCTTTTGGAGCGTATAGACCTAAGCGCCGCGCTTGCAAGCGGGAAAATCGAGCGGGTGACCGTCGGCGGAGAATCCGGCCCGCAGGCGCGCGTTTGCGATTATCGCTGGGTTTTGGATCTTAGAGAGCAATGCCTTTCCCATCATGTGCCGTTTCGGTTTAAACAAACCGGCGCCCATTTTTATAAAGACGGAAAACTCTATCATGTGCCGCGCCCATTGCAGCTGGAACAGGCAAAAAAAGCCGGCATTTCCACCGACGAATTTTCTTTATAAATCTGCAAACTTTTTCTTTAAAGCTTACATTCCTGTGCCTTGAAGATCGCGTTTTGTCGTGCTACATTGTGAAAAAAAGAGCAGCGTCTCCCGCTGTTTCAGCTTACACGGAAAGGTTTACGGTATAATGGAACGCGCAAATTCACAACCCGAAGCCAAAGGAAAAAAATATTTCTTTTTTGATATAGACGGCACGCTTACCACAAAAAATCCCGGCGGCATTGTGCCGGAATCCACGCTGCGCACTTTGGCGCAGCTGCGGCGCAACGGGCATTTTGTCTGCATTGCAACCGGGCGCGGCCAGGCCAAAGCATTGGAATACAGCCGGCCGCTCGGTATAGACAACGTCGTCAGCGACGGCGGCAACGGTCTTACCGTCGGCGGCAAGCTTTTGGAAATTCTTCCTCTGCCGCTAGACGCCTGCAAACAGCTCATCGCCGAATGCGAACAAAAGGGCTTCCCCTGGGGCGTTTCCACTGGCAATCTTCCGTACCGCACCTGCAAAGACGGCGCATTTTGGGAAGCCACGCACGATACGTTTATGAAAACGCTCATCGCGCCGGATTATGATTATACCAAAGCCACCGCCATCTATAAGGTGTTTGTGGCCTGTTTGAAAGAGGAAGAATCGCAGCTGACCATGCTGCAAGCGCTGCCTTTTGCCCGCTACCATAAAGAATATATCTTTGTGGAACCCGATGATAAATCCATCGGCATTCGCCGCATGATGGATGCCCTGCATGCCCCCTATCGCGATGTTGTGGTGTTTGGCGATGCGAAAAACGATTTGAAAATGTTCCGCCCGGAATGGACCAGCATCGCCATGGGCAACGCCATTGCAGAGCTAAAGGCCAAAGCCGATTTTGTAACCCGCAGCTCCGATGAAGACGGCATTGAATATGCCTGCCGGCATTTCGGATGGATCGACTGATTTCCGGTCGGTCCTTTTTCTTTTCACGGCCGATCCTCCACCGCCTGAAACCGTTGCTTTTACCGCTATTTTCCGCTATCATAAAAGGGATAGGCTCACATTGTTTACGGGCCGTTTGCAGGGAGGAACCCGATGACAAAACATACCCAAGACAACATCCGCAACTTTTGTATCATTGCGCATATCGACCATGGCAAATCCACCCTGGCAGATCGTATGATCGAACTGACCGGCACTGTGGAGCAGCGTGATATGCAAGAGCAGCTTTTGGATACCATGGAGCTGGAAAAAGAGCGCGGCATTACCATCAAAAGCCAGTCCGTCCGTATGAACTATACCGCTTCGGACGGAAAAACCTATATCTATAATCTGATCGATACCCCCGGCCATGTGGACTTTACCTATGAAGTTTCGCGCGCGCTGGCCGCCTGCGAAGGCGCCCTTTTGGTCGTGGATGCCACCCAGGGCATCGAAGCGCAAACGCTGGCCAATGTATACCTGGCTTTGGATAATGATTTGGAAATCATCCCTGTTATCAACAAGATAGACCTGCCCAGCGCACAGCCGGAGGTTGTAAAACACGAAATTGAGCAGGATATCGGTCTGGATACCTCCATGAGCCCCGAAATTTCCGCCAAAACCGGTTTGAATGTGGATCAGGTGTTGGAGGTAATTCCCCAGTTGATTCCCCCGCCGGAGGGCGATGTGGATGCGCCTTTGAAAGCGTTGATTTTCGATAGCTATTATGATAACTACAAAGGCGCCATCAGCTTTGTGCGCATTATCGATGGGGAATGCCGCCCCGGCATGCGCATCCGCATGATGGGCAGCCAGCGTGAATTTGACGCAACAGAAGTGGGCGTTTTTGCCCCGCAGTTAACGCCGCGTCAGGCGCTTCGCGCCGGCGAAGTGGGCTATATCTGCGCTTCCATTAAAAACGTGGCCGATACGCGCGTCGGCGATACCATCACCTGCGCGGACAACCCCGCCAGCGAACCGTTGCCCGGCTATAAAAAGGCAACGCCGATGGTCTTTTGCGGCATTTACCCCGCAGACGGCGCCGATTATCCGGATTTGAAAGACGCTCTGGAAAAATTGCAGCTCAACGATGCGTCCATCTCCTTTGAGGCAGAAACCAGCGCCGCGTTGGGCTTTGGGTTCCGCTGCGGGTTTTTGGGCCTTTTGCATATGGAAATCGTGCAGGAGCGGTTGGAGCGCGAATTTGATCTTTCCATCGTAACCACCGCGCCCAGCGTTATCTATCATGTGACCAAAACAGACGGCGAACAGCTGATTATAGACAACCCCTCCAACCTGCCGCCGGCCGCGGAAATAGATTTTATGGAGGAACCGATGGTAAAAGCCACCATCATGGTGCCCAACGATTTTACCGGTCCTGTGATGGAGCTTTGCCAGGAAAAGCGCGGCGTGTTTATCGATATGCAATATATGGATGCCGGCCGTGTTCAAATCTACTATCGTCTGCCGCTCAACGAAATCATCTATGATTTCTTTGATGCGCTGAAAAGCCGCAGCAGAGGCTATGCTTCGTTTGATTATGAAATCGAAGGCTATCAAAAGAGCGATCTTGTAAAATTGGATATTCTGCTCAACGGCGACGTGTGCGATGCGCTTTCCATCATCGTGCATCGCGACAGAGCCTACGCCAGAGGGCGTTCCATCGCAGAAAAACTGAAAGACGCAATTCCGCGCCAGATGTTTGAAATTCCCATCCAGGCCGCCATCGGCGGAAAGATTATTGCGCGGGAAACGGTGAAAGCCATGCGCAAAGACGTTTTGGCCAAGTGCTACGGCGGCGATATTTCCCGTAAGAAAAAGCTGCTCGAAAAGCAGAAGGAAGGCAAAAAGCGCATGCGCCAGATCGGCAGCGTGGAAGTGCCGAGCGAAGCGTTTTTGGCCGTGCTTAAAATGGACTAAGCCATGCAGCATACCACAGCCGCACTTTATCTTCATGTGCCTTTTTGCCACGGCAAGTGCCGATATTGTTCTTTTATCTCCACTTCGCCCCGCGATACGGGCTGCATGGATGCATATTTACATCAATTGCGCCGGGAGCTTATCAAAAACGCCCCGGCGTTTTCCCGTTATACCATTCAGAGTATCTTTTTCGGCGGGGGCACGCCCTCTGTTTTGCCCGTTTTTGCCGTTGGCGATCTGTTATCGCTAATCCGCTCACAATATCGTCTTTCGCCGGATTGCGAAATTACCTGCGAGGCCAATCCGGAATCCTTTCTTCCGCCTCTGGCCGATGCCTGGGCCGAAGCGGGCGTCAACCGCGTTTCGTTTGGCTGCCAGGCCATTCAGCCTTCCCTTTTGCAGCTTTTGGGCCGAAAGCATACCGCAAAGCAGGCAAAGCAGGCCGTGCGCACCGCGCAAAGCGCCGGCATTTCCCGCATCAATCTGGATATGATCTATGCCCTGCCCACACAAACGCTGTCTCAATGGACGGACAGCCTTTCCTTTGCCATGGATTGCGGCATTGCCCACCTGTCTGCCTATGCCCTTTCCATAGAGCCAAATACGCCGCTTTATCAGGATGTGCAGCGCGGCTATCTTGCCCCGCCGGAGGAAGATTTTGCGGCCGATTGCTATGATGCCATCGCGCCTACTCTGGCGCCGTATGGGCTAAGCGCCTATGAAATCAGCAATTTTGCCGCGCCCGGGCAAGCCTGCCGCCATAACCTGCTTTATTGGCAAAACGGCGTCTATCTGGGCTGCGGCCCTGCCGCGCACAGCGCTTTCCCCGGCCAAAACGGCGAATGGACGCGCGCCTGGAATCAGGAAAACATTGCAAACTATCTTTCCTCCGGCCCGCAGCGCAGCACGCAGACGATCGGCAAACGCGAAGAAATGTTTGAAACGTTGATGTTGGCCACCCGCACGCGCCTCGGGCTCTCGCTTTCCGCGTTTGAGCAGAGGTTTGGCCTCCCGCTGGAAAAAGTCTATCCAAAATCCGTACAGCGCTGCCTGTCTTTGGGGTGGGCCGAAATCAAAAACGGTTTCTTCTCCCTTACACCCAAAGTTTGGTTTTTGCAAAACAGCGTACTTCAATTGTTCTTGGAAGAATCCCCCTATTGATTTTCTCTATGGCGGTTTTGTTTCCCAATGTCACCCCATAGTGTCAAAATGCTTCAAACAAAAAAGCTCTCAAAACAAGGAGAGCTTTTTCTTTTCCTCTGTTATTTTCTTTTGCTCATTGCCCACGCGCGTTTTAGCAACAGCCGAAGGCCTGCATGTCCATCCACTGCTTTAGCGTTTCAATCCGCTGTGCATAGGCTACCTGTGCTTCTTCCGGCTGCCGTTCCACCGTTTCCATAATTTCAAACGCAAACGCCTGCCCGCCGTATTTTTCCCAATCCGCAGAAAGCATCGGGTCCGGTGCCCTGTTTTCCTTTTGGCAAATTTCAAACTCCGCCTGCGCCTTTGTCAGATCCAGATCGGCTTTCAAAAGTTTACTCTTATTCTCTTTGCAATAAATGGCATATACTCCGCCCTGTGTTGTTTTATGTTCCAAGCTTTTCTTCTCCTTTTCCCGCTTTTGGCCCCTATTCGTTCTTTTTTTCTTTGCTTTTCCATAGAATACAGCACAACCATTCTGCACTTTCATCCATAAAGGAGGCCCCCGATGAAAACTTTACGCCTGGGCGATCGCGGCCCTACTGTTTCTTATCTGCAATTGGCATTGTCACGGGCCGGGTTTCCTCCCGGCGAAATAGACGGCATCTTCGGCCCGCAAACCCGCCGCGCCCTAGCCGATTTTCAAGCCAGCCGCCGCTTGATCGTAGACGGCGTGGCAGGCCCGCTCACCTGGCAGGCCCTCATTGTGTTTCTCACCGGCTATGTCTATCATATCATCCGCGGGGGCGATACGCTTTATCAGCTTTCTAAAGTGTATAATACCACGGTTTTTTCCATTCTCACCGCCAACCCCGGCCTGGTGCCCACTTTTTTAATGCCGGGCCAGCGCGTTACCATTCCGCTTTCTTTCCCCGTCGTTCCCGATAATGTGCCCTATTCTTCCGCGCTTGTTTCCCTTATCATCGAAGGGCTTTTGGCGCGCTATCCGCAAATCCGATCCAACCCCATTGGGCAAAGCGTTTTGGGCCGCCCGCTGCCCGCGCTCACGTTCGGCCGGGGCAAAACGCTTGCTTTATTCAATGCCAGCCACCACGCCAACGAATGGATCACCACGCCTGTGGTGCTCACGTTTTTGGAGCAATATGCCGCGGCCGTCGCCGCAGGTGGCGAAATCTTCGGTTTTTCCGCCTCCGCGCTGTATGAATCCGTCTGTTTATCGTTGGTTCCGCTTGTCAATCCGGATGGCGTAGATCTTGTAACCGGTTTTCTGGATCAAACCCATCCCGCCTATGCCGCAGCCGAAGCCATTGCCCGCGGGTTTGAAAGCATTCCTTTCCCAAACGGATGGAAAGCCAACATACGCGGCACGGATTTGAATGTAAACTATCCCGCCGAATGGGCCACCGCCCGGGAAATTAAATTTACGCAAGGCTTTAACCGCCCGGCGCCCCGCGATTATGTGGGTCCCTCGCCGCTCAGCGAACCGGAATCCCGCGCGCTGCATGCTTTGAGCCTGCGCCATCGCTTTTCTCTAACGTTATCCTACCACGCCCAGGGCGAAGTGATTTTCTGGAAATTTATGGACTATGAGGTTCCCTCGGCTCAGTCCATCGGCCAACAGCTCTCCAACGCCAGCGGCTATGCCTTGGCAGATACGCCGTACAATTCTTCTTTTGCCGGCTATAAAGATTGGTTCATCCAAACCTTTTTGCGCCCCTCCTACACCGTTGAGGTGGGCCAGGGCATAAGCCCGCTTCCGCTCTCGCAGTTTGCTTCCATCTACCGGGCCAATTTGGGGCTTATGGCCACGGCGCTTTCCTTGGCCCCTTCCGTAAAATAAAAAAGAGCCGCTTGGCTCTTTTTTGTATGCTTAGCCCTTATTTTATTCCCCCGGCAATGCTATTTTCCTGTTTCCCACCGCCGCCGAATAAATCAAAAACAAATCTCCCGGCAGCGCCAGCAGCTTTTTCATCTTCTCATCATCAAACACACATATCGTACACGCTGAAAGCCCCAGCCCTTCCGCCGCCAAATACAGATTTTGCCCAATGTGCCCCGCATCCAAATACAAATCGCGATATCCGCGCTGCCCATGATGCCAAACTATGCGCTCCGGCACGGCAATCCAGAAAAACGTCACGGCGCTGTGCCGTTGAAATCCGTTGCTAGCAAAAGCGTGGTTGATCTCTTCTTCCCATTTTTCTGTCCACGGCTGCGCCAATACCAGCGCATGCTCTTTTGGCAAATACCGATAAAGCCCGGGCTGCAAGCCCTTAACCCGTCTGATTAACAACATGGTTTCAATGGCATGTTTGGCGCCTGCGGACGGCACAGGGCGCAGCGTGGCTTCCCCGTTAAACACAATGCTTTTCTGCACGCCTTGCGTTATCCAGCACAAATACGCCAGCTGCACCAGCGACAGCGGCCCCTGTTCAAAGTTTCGTCTGCTGCGCCTGTTTCCCATCGCATTCCATAAAAGCGCATGAGGCAGCTCCTGGCGGATGCCATGCGGCAGCGCAATGCGCGGCAAATCCGGCTCCGCCTCCCAATAGATGGGCGGCTGCG
>ENA-ORSA01000860-ORSA01000860.1-human-gut-metagenome-genome-assembly--contig:-NODE-860-length-29619-cov-4.317413_pt1 | contig 29619 bp, 25 predicted proteins | sample MGYA00242179_ERZ509142 | MGnify/ENA primary metagenome ERZ509142 (study PRJEB26280, sample SAMEA2338659) | human gut metagenome | biome: human gut; feature: human-associated habitat; material: faeces... | reverse complement strand
CCTCTGCGACACCGGCCGCGGCCACTTCGACTGCTCTCCGCGCACGGCTGAATACATTGCCCTATTCATTAAGAAAGCCATAGAGCAGCGCATGAACGCCGACGGCAGCCTGCGCCGCATCGACCCGCGTAGCGGTTGGCTCGCGCCCCGTTACAGCCTCGACCTGCCCCAGAACGACGGCGACGGAGCCGGGCAGCCCACTTATGTTGCGCCGTCAGAATATCCAGCTGCGCCCTTTGCCGAGTACAAGGGCGACCGGCACGACGCCTTCTGGTACTTCGACGAGGAGATGGCCCGCCTCACCGAGGCGCGCCACAACGAGAGCCGGGGCAAGCGCGTGCAGCATGTGGGCGTGAGGGTAAACGGCCGCCTCGTGCCCTTTGACGCGCGCCTGCAAGGCGGCATGGCTGCTGAGGTAGAGCTTGACGGCGTAGGCGCGGAGTTCACCGCCGAGGCCGTGTACACAGACTCGACGCACGTCAGCCTGTCTGACAAGCACGGCACGGGTCTGCCTTACATGGAAGTGGTGAGCGGCCCGGTGCGCAAGGTGGGCGACAGGACGTTCCGCTTCGTTGAGTACGAGGCCGGATGGGACAATCCCAGGCGCTCGCTCGTCATCTGGCTGGCCGCCGTGGCCTACGCCGACGACCGCTACCGCGGCTGCGTGCAGCCGGTTAAGGTAGTGGTGAAGGTGAAAAGCGAGAAGTAGATATGCCGCATTTCATCGTGCGAAAGGCCGCGAAACACGCGCCAAAATGCCGTCTCTCACAAGCCGAGAGACTGCATTTTGCGTAGTGCCTGGAACTCAACGGGTTGCACAGTAGCCGCGAAACGGCAAAAAAACGGCCTGCGTCTTTACGTGGAAACGCAGGCCGAAACGTATTATATATAAGGTAAACCGGTAAAAAAGTAGAAAGGTTAAACCGCCTTCGGAGCGGTGAGAAGGTCAGGCGTTTAGAATGTGAGAGGTTGGATGCAGGGATAACATACGTCGAGAATAGACAATAAACCAATGATATGAAAGCAAAACAACTGTTCTGCGCGAGCGCGGTGCTGTTCGCGTTTTTCATCCAAGGCTTCTGCGACATCGTGGGCATATCGTCTGAATACGCCCGCGAGGCGTTCGGTTGGAGTCATACCATGGCCGGCTTCCTGCCGTCCATGGTGTTCGTGTGGTTCCTGTTCGTAAGCATCCCCGTGGGCATAAAGATGAACAAGTGGGGGCGCAAGAACACCGTGCTCATAGGCATGGCCGTAACCGTCGTGGGTATGCTGGTGCCCCTTGTGGGCTCGGCGTGGGCGTGCCTTGTGGGCTACGCCGCCCTCGGCATAGGCAACACCGTGCTGCAAGTGTCGCAGAACGCGCTCGTGCGCAACGTGTTCACCGACGAGAAGCTGCTCACCAGCAGTCTCACGGCGGGCCAGGTGGTCAAGGCCGTGTCGTCGTTCTGCGGCCCGTTCCTGATGCTCTTCGCCGTCAACGTGCTTGGCGGAGGCGACAAGGCGTCGTGGTACTTGGTGTTCCCGGTGCTCGGCGCGCTGACGCTTCTTAGCGCGTTGTGGCTCTGGCTGTCGCCCATCGAGCGCGAACCGGCGGAGGAGAGCAGCGTGTCGGTAGGCAAGACGCTCTCGCTCTTGGGCGACAAGGCCATCCTGCCGCTCTTCCTCGGCATCTTCTTCGCCGTGGCAATAGACGTCGGTACCAACTTCGTCAGCTCCAAGGTGATGATTGACCGCTTCGGCTGGGACGTCACCGAGGCCGGCGTCGCGCCGCAGGTCTACTTCATCTGCCGTACCGTGGGCGCCTTCCTCGGCGTGTTCGTGATGACCCGTGTGCCGTCGGTGACGTACTTCCGGTGGAACATCGTGGCGTGCATCGCCGCCATACTGACCCTCGCCCTGTGCCCCCTCGGCACGTCGGCCACGCTCGCGCTGATTGGCGCGGTGGGCTTCCTGTGCAGCTGCGTGTTCCCCACCATCTACTCGGCGGCCGTGCAACAGGCGCCCGACAAGGCCAACCTGATATCCGGCCTGATGATTACCGCCGTGGCCGGAGGTGGCGCGGCTACTCCCTTGATAGGCTGGGCTACCGACAGCTTCGGCTCAATCACCGCCGGGGTATGCGTGCTGCTGCTCTGCGCCGGATACCTGACCTACTGCGCGTTCCTGTGCAAAAACAAATGAAAATACCGTGATACCGATGAAGAAACTTATATTATCAGCCGCCATCATGCTGCTGCCCGCCGCCATGCAGGCGCAGTATGTGTCTGAAGTTTGGTGTCCCGACAACGGCGACGGGACGTACACCAACCCCGTGCTCTACGCCGACTATAGCGACCCCGACGCCTGCGCCGTGGGCTACGACTACTATCTTACGGCGAGTTCGTTCAACTGCATACCCGGACTTCCCATCCTCCACTCTCGCGATTTGGTGAATTGGGAAATCATAGGGCACGCCCTCCAGGAGCAGACTCCGCGCGAGGTGTTCGACCGCGCGGCGCACGGCAAGGGCGTGTGGGCGCCCGCCATACGCCACCACGACGGCCACTTCTATATTTATTGGGGCGACCCTGACTATGGCATAATGATGGTAAAGGCCGCCGACCCGCGCGGAGAGTGGAGCAGCCCGGTGTGCGTCGTCGAGGGAAAGGGCATGATTGACCCCTGCCCTCTGTGGGATGAGGACGGCCGCTGCTACCTTGTCTACGCCTTCGCGGGCAGCCGCGCCGGGCTGAACAGCGTGCTCGCCATGCGCGAACTGTCGGCCGACGGCACGCGTGCGGTAAGCTCTCCGCGCATCGTCTTCGACGGCGGACAGGTCAACCACACCACGGAAGGGCCGAAACTGTACAAGCGCGACGGCTGGTACTGGATAATGTGCCCGGCCGGCGGAGTGCAGCACGGATGGCAGCTGGCCATGCGCAGCAAGAGCATTTACGGCCCTTACGAGTGGAAAGTGGTGATGGCGCAAGGCCAAACCAACGTGAACGGCCCTCACCAGGGGGCTTGGGTGCACACCGCCGGGGGCGAAGACTGGTTCCTGCACTTCAACGACCAGTACGCCTACGGCCGCGTAGTGTGCCTCCAGCCGGTAACTTGGAAGGACAACTGGCCCGTCATGGGGCGCGTGCCCGACAAGGGTTATTGCGGCGAGCCGTACACAACGTACCGCAAGCCGAAGTCGGCCTCGACGGTGATTGTCAATCCGCAGGAGAGCGACGAGTTCGACTCCGGCGAACTGGGGAAGCAGTGGCAGTGGCACGCCAACTACTCGCAATACTTCGGAATGCCGACCAACGCGGGCTGCCTGCGCCTCTACACGCACTATCTCGGCCATGAGGCGAAGAGCCTGTGGGACGCTCCCAACCTGCTGCTTCAGAAGCTCCCGGCTCCCGAGTTCACCGCAACGGCCAAGCTGCGCTTCGCCTCCAAGGAGCAGGGACAGTACGGCGGCATCGTGATGATGGGCATGGACTACCGGGCGTTGACCGTAAACCGCACGGGCGACGGCTTCGCCCTCGAGCTGAGAAGCTGCCGCGGAGCCGACACGGGCGGCGCGGAGACCGTGGAGACGCTGGCCCAGCTGGAGCCGACCGAGCGCGACACAATACCCTATTCGCCTGCCGTTTACATTGACATATACATGCGCATGAGCGTCAGCGGCGGCATGTGCCAGATGGCTTACAGCCTCGACGGTAAGCGGTTCAAGGCCGCAGGCGCACCGTTCAAGATGCGCCAGGGCAAATGGATAGGCGCGAAGATGGGCTTCGTGAGCGAGACCTGCCAGACGAGCGGCAACCGCGGATGGATTGACGCCGACTGGTTCAGGGTGGAAAAGTATAAAGGTAAAAAAGTAAAACAGTAAAAGGGTAAAACTCCTTTGGATAAGGTGAAAAGGTAAAAAAGTGAAATGTTGAAGACAAGCTACCAAAGTCAAACAATATAAATGTAAAAAGGTTGATGTTTTAAGGTAAAAAGCAGAGAGGTAAAAGGATTGGAATGGAAAACGCGCTGGCCGTCGGTTTCTAAACAGCTGACAGTCAGCGCGTTTCCAATATGCCGTCTTTCACCTTCCAAAAGACGGCTTTTTACAATGCAAAAGGCCGTCTTTCGCATTGCAAAAGACGGCCTTTTAGCTTGCAATTCATGGCCTTTCGGAAAACAAACAATTAAAGGTAAAACGGTAAAAAAGTAAAAAGGTAAAACACGTTTATGGCAATCAAAACAAGATGCGGACGTGTTTTACCTTTTTACTTTTTTACCCTTTTACCTTTTAACTCTTACCCTTTTACCTTTAAATATTACTTTTTCTCCTGTAATTTCTTCGCCCTCATCAGCGCCTCGAGATAGTAATAGTCGGCGTAGATGATGCTGGCGTCGATTTCGCTGCCTGCCGGATGGTGGCCCGTGCTGTGCAGTAGGAACGCTACGTTGCGGTCGCCGCTCTGGTACTTGTCCGTGCTAAGGCACTCGAGCGAGCGCATGGCGAAGTCGCGGTAGGCCGCACCCTTGTCGCCGCCTACGTATTCAGACAGCTCGAGCAGCGCGCTGGCTACCACGCAGGCCGCGCTGGCGTCCTTGGGAGCTGTGGCCGACGGGTCGTCGAAGTCCCACCGGGGCACGAGGTCGTCGCTTGTTTCCTTCAGGCGGCTGATGTACACGTCGGTCACCTTCTGCGCGAAGTCGAGGAACATCTTAATGCCCGTGTACCTGTAAACCAGCGTGTAGCCGTAGATGGCCCAGCTCTGTCCGCGCGCCCACATGGACGAGTCGGAGTAGCCCTGGTGGGTTACGCCCTTGACGAAGTCGCCCGTCAGCGTGTCGTACACGGCCACATGGTAGCAACTTCCGTCAGCGCGGAAGTGGTGCTTCATGGTCGTCTTGGCGTGAGCCACGGCCAGGTCGTACAGCAGGGGGTTGCCTCCGTTGCGTGCAGCCCACAGCATCATGTCGAGATTCATCATGTTGTCCATGATTGTGTTGTGGCCTCCGAACATGCCGACGTTCCTCGGCCACGAGAGCATCGTGCCCACAAGGGGGTTGAACAGCGTGGCTATTGTGTCGGCAGAAGCCAGGATTGCCTCCTTGTAGTCAGCCCTCTTGGTGGCGTCGTAGCCCTTGCCGAACGAGCAGAACATGAGGAAACCGAGGTCATGGTCGAACGCTTTGCGGTAAGCCAGCGGCCTAAGAGACTCCGTGTAGCCCTCGGCGGCGCGGCGCACGGCCTCGTCGCGCGTGCATTCGTAGTCCATCCACAGTATGCCCGGCCAGAATCCCGAGCACCACTCTTCGGCCGTGGCCTTGCGGCAGTTCCACCCCTTGTGCTTGTCCGTAGGCAGGATGTTGCGCGGCTGCATGGTGAAGTCATAGCCGCCGTCGGGCTGTTGCAGTTCGGCCAGCGCCTTCTTCACCTGCCCGTGGCAGTATTCTATCTGGCGGTCAACGTCAAAGTCTTGCGCCGCCAGCGGCGACACGGCCGCCAGCAGGGCGCAGAATATTGCTGAAAGTCTTTTCATATGGCTTGTTTTTAATGCTTCTTATTGGTTGAAAGTAACGTCCTCCACATGCTCGCCGATGAAGATGCCGGCGAAGTCGGCTGTCTTGTACCACGCCGGTTTGCTGGGCATGGTGTCGTATATGGGCGTTCCGTTGATTACAAGTCCGTTGATTTTCACGCCCTTTATCTTCCTTCCCTCGTTGTAACCGGCCATGATTGACATGTTGGGTTGCCGTCCGTTGTAGGTCAGTCCGTCAACGGTAACGTTCTCGATGCCGCGCCCCGGTGCGGAGCAATACTTCTGGTTAAAACATACGCGGAAGTTGAACAACATGCCGCAGCGCAGGCTTTCCACCCTGAAACGGCGGAAGGTGATGTCCCTCACAAGTATGTTGTCGCCGTTGTTGATGCCGATGCAGCCCTGATAATCAATCTGTTTTTCTGCTTGGTCGAGTATGTCAACGTCCTCATAGACCACGTTTTCGATTACCTCATTGCGGCTTATGTCGCCGTGCAGGCCAATCATTATTGGGTGGGCAACGTCCGCCCAATATACGGCATCGGTCACCTTGATGTTGCGGCAGCCGCCGTGGTAGCCCTTGCGGGTGCAGTATATGGTGGAGCAATCGTCGCTTGTGCGGCAGAAAACGTGGTTGTACGTTACGTTGTTCGACGCAAACACGTTCATGCCGTCGCCCCATCCGTACCAGCTTATGCACTTGGCGTTGCTCACGCTTACGCCCTCGCTGCCGCCCACGGGCAGCTGCGTGGTTACCGGGCCGTCAACGGTTACGTTCTTGGAGTACCTTATCATGATGCCCTCTTTCTGCCGTTCGGGGTTCACTATGCCGTGACCAATGATGCGCACGTTGTCCGATTTATACGTGGAAACCCACCCTTTGATGTAAGCTCCGCCGTCGATGAAGAGCGTCTCGCCCGTCTTCAGGTGGATGGAGTCGCCCTTGAGGTCGTAATATCCGGGACCGTAGTAGCGTACGTTCTTGCCCTTCTTCACCTTGGGTTGCGGCGCATTGGCGAACAGCTGGAGGTTGTGGAAGATGTCGCCGTTGACCTCCACCGATAGCATATGCGGCCTGTCGAGGGTGAAGGTGAGCTTGTCGCCGCTAACGTTGGCGGCTATACCGTATGACAGGGGGCGCACCCGGCAGCTGTCTATGCGGCCTTTAAGGCTGGTGACCTCAACCTCCACCGTACCGTCGAAGTCGAAGTAAGCCACCGACGACGGCTCGGCCTTGTGCCGCCCGGCCTCAACACAGTCAACCTTCCACAGGTAAGTGTCAACCCGTTGCCACTCTCCGCCTGCGAGCCTCACCCTCACGCGGAAGTCGCCATTGAGCGGAGCACCCTCCGGCGCGGGGTAAGTCACGAGGCTTGCGGCGTGCGCCAGCACCGCGGCGCACACCAATGTAAGTACCAAGACATATCTTTTCATCATTATTCTGTTTTGTTCCAATACACTACGTAACGCTCATGGTGAACGTCATAGAAAGGCTTTACACGGACGCCCTGCGGCGTTGTATAGTCCAACGGGGCGTTCTTCTTTAAATCGGATGCACCCTTGATGCGCGTCTTCTCGGCCAAACCGGCGGGCACTTTATAGTCAAACGTGTAATAGTCGTTGTGCTTCGACGGGTCGCTGAACGGCTTTTCCACGGAACCGAGGCATCCGGCCATCACCACGGGACCGTAAAGCAACGCCACGCGTGACGAGTCGCCGCGCACCGCCTCCTCGCGTAATTCCATGCCGTAGGCCACCTCCACGCGGTCGCCCTTGCGCCATTTGCGCTTCAAAACGGCGCCATCCCCGTCCGTCTTGACCTTCTTACCGTTCAGGCGGACGGTCATCGACGCGGCCCACCACGGCCTGCGCAGGTGCATGGCGAACTCCTTTGTCTCGCCGCCTACGGTCAGCACGGTTGTGCCCTGCCGGGGAAAGGCCGTCTCCTGGCGCACCGTAGTGCCGCCCCAGCGCAGCTCCGAGGGTATGAAGAGGTTGACGTAAAGGTCGGTGTCGTTATGGAAATATATGTAGGAAGCATAGCCTACGTGGCTCTCGAAGCCAGAACCGACGCAGCACCAGAAACTCTGCCGGGGCGTGGAGTACAGCCGGTACGCGCCCGTAAGCAGCGGAGTGAAGTAGGTAACCATGCCCGACTGCGTGTCCTGTTGGCCGAGAATGTGGTTGTAGAGGGCGCGCTCGATGTAGTCGGCGGCGCGCTTGTCCGCGCTCCACGAGAACACCCGTGCGGCCAGTTTCAGCAGGTTGAACGTGCAGCAGTTCTCCCCGTCGTAGCCGGTAAGGTGCTTGTGCTGCTCGTCGGGGTTGAAAAGGTGCTCCTTGTCAGACACTTCGCCCGTCACGAAGGCGTGCTCCTGCGAGAGCGTGTTGAACAGAAGGCAGGCCGCGCGGCGGCTGTCCTCGCTGCCGGAGATGTCGTATTCGCGGCATTCGCCCAGCAGTTTGGGTATGAAGGTGTTGGCGTGCGCCGTGCCGAGGTCGGCGTTGCCGGCCTTCAGCGGGTCTATTTTCTCGTTGTGGTAGAAGAAGCGTGCCGTCTCGAGGAAGCGCGCGTCGCCGGTGATTTGGTACAGCTGGTACATCGCATCGTTGAAACCGCCGAACTCGTTGCGCAGCATACGGCGGCGAGTAGCGTCGTCAAGGGCGTGCGTCTTGCCATAAGCCCACTCGCCCATGCGGCGAGCCACGGCCAGCGCGGAGTCGCTATGGCAGAGCGTGTACTGGTCGATGAGTCCCTGGAGGAGCTTGTGCAGCGTGTACCACGGCGCCCAAACGCTCTTGCCCTGGATGTTGCGGTCGATTAGTCCCTGGCCGAACGCCGAGAGGTAACCCGTGCCGTAGGCGCACTGCACCTCGGCAAGTCCGCCTACGATGCTGTCCGCCTTGGCCTTGACGGCAGGGTTGCCGGTCTGCGCGTAGAGCATGGCGAGAGCCGACATGATGTGCCCCGTGACGTGGCCTCGCAGGTCGCAGTCCAACGACTCCCAGCCGCCGAGCTTCTCAACGGTGTCATATCCGCCCTCGTGACCCGAGTACACTCCGGCCGTATTGCGGAAACTGTGCAGCAGGCTGTTCACCGGCACGGACATCATCCACGCCGAATCACGCACGAAATTGTCGCGGAAGCGCGACGGCAACAACTTCACTTCGTCCGGCGCAAACTGCCGGCAAGCGTCACCCTGGCGCGCCGGCGCGCAGAGCACGACCGGCAACGCCAAGGCGACAAGGCAAATCTTTAACTTCATCTGGTAACTCAATCTTTTATATTTAATACGGACGGGCGGCGCGGAATACGTAAAAACGGACGGCGCATTCAGGCCTTCTGCACGGCAGAGGCATGAAAACTGTAATAAAACAGACATGGAATGCTTACATGTAAGTTGACAATGTGCGCAATAAAACATGATTTGTAAGCAAACAAGGCGTTATCTCTTACAAACCAAAAGGCCGTCTTTTGCATTGTCAAAGACGGCCTTTCGTGATGCCAAAGACGGCCTTTCGCAACGTGAAAGGCCGTCTCTGTCAGTCGGTTTTACCTGTACTCTTCTGGCGTGCAGCCCGTAACCCTTTTGAACACGGTGGCGAAGCAGCCTTCCGTGGAGAAGCCCAAGAGCCCGGCTATGCCGCCTACGGTCATGCCGGTGCCCAGGAGCAGCTGCTTTGCCAATGACATGCGGCGCAGCTGTATGTACTCGGCGGTGGTCTTGCCGGTCTCGCTCTTGAGCATGTCGTTCATGTATTCGGCCGACATGCGGAGCCTTGCGGCCAGCCGCGAGGCCGTCGGCAGTCCGCAGGTAGCGGCCCGGCCCGACTTGAAATAGCCGTCTATCGCGCCGTCGAGCGCGTTGAGTGCGTCGGCATTTAGCTCGTGCCGGGTGATGAACTGGCGGCGGTAGAAGCGGCGGCAGTAGCCCAGGAGCAGGTCGATGGCGTTGCTTATGATGTCTTTGCTGTAATCATCGACGCCCCAGCACAGCTCGTCGCTGATGCAGCCGAGGCACCTCTTTATTACCTTCTCCTCGCAACACGATATGTGCAGAGACTCGTCCTGGCGGTACTTGAAGAACGAATACTCCTTCAACCGCAGCCCCAGCGGCGTGCATTCGGTGAGGCTCGGGTGGAAAACGAGCATCTTGCCGTCGGCCGTAGCGAGGTCAATCTCCTTTCTTGGGGTGACGAAGAGCAGCGTGCCGTCGGTGAAGTCGCATGGCCGCAGGCCGTATTTCGCGCCGTCACCGGCGTTGTGCCTGAACACCACGGCGTAGCAGTCGGTCTTCATCCTGCCGCGCTCGCAGGGCGACGACATGTCGATGAGGCTCACCAGCGGGTGCAGCGTCTCGGCGTGGAAGGCGCGGTTGCACTCGCAGACACAGTTCGCAAGTCCGCCACAAGCCTCCCGAAAGCCCCTCCCGTCCTCCCCAAGGGGAGGAGTTTTGTTTGCTTTCGTAGCTTGTTCTTCCATACTATATATGTGAATATGCTTCATTCGCTTGTCAAATCAACATCGATGTGTCATTTCCCCGCAGTTACAAGGCATTCCGTTCACCTCCCCTTGGAGAGGACGGAAGGGGCTTCTGGTTGTCGGTCACCTGCCTTACTCCGCCGCCACTTTGCGGTATTCGCTCGGCGTCATGCCCGTGCTGCGCTTGAAGTAGCGGTTGAAGTGCTGCGAGTATTGGAAGCCGAGGTCGTAGCTTATCTCGTTGACGGTCTTCGTTGTGCCCAGCAGTTCGTCCTTGGCAAGGCCGATAATCTTGTTCTGGATGTACTCCTGCGGCGTGCGCCCGGTCTCCTTCTTGATTAAGTCTCCGAAGTAGTTGGGCGACAGGAAGCACCGCTCGGCGAAGTGCTTTACCGTGGGCAGGCCGTTCATTACCGCCTGGCGGTCCTGGAAGTAGCGGTCAAGCTCCTCCTCAAACTTTGCCAGAATGTCCCTGTTTGCCGTCTTGCGCGTGATGAACTGGCGCTCGTAGAACCTCATGCAGTAGTCGAGCAGCAGCTCTATGTTGCGGCAGATGAGCTTCTTGCTGTGGCCGTCGATAGGGCGGTTTATTTCTATCCGTATTTTGTCGAGGCAGTCTTTGTAGATGGCCTTCTCCTGTTCGGAGAGGTGAAGGGCCTCGTGCGACGAATAAGAAAAGAACGAGTATTGCCTGATGTCCTGCCCGAGCGACGTGCCGCGGATAAGGTCTGGATGGAAGAGCAGGCCCTGCGAACGCGGCTTGAAGTCGGGCCTGAACTTAACCTTCACCACCTGCCCCGGGGCGAAGCTCGTCACCGTGCCCTCCTGGTAGTCGTAAGGCATGCGGCCGTAGGTCATGTCGCCGCAATAGGTTTGCTTCAGGAACAGCGCGTACACGCCGTACTGGTAAGTCACCTCGCCGCTGAACGGGAACTGCTTTACGTCGCCTTCGTTGACGACCGTCACCAGCGGATGCTTCGTCTCCAGTCCCATCGCGCGGTTGTAGTCGTCGATTGAGTCTACTCTGAATGTCGTTTCCATGCGTGTCTCCTCCTGTTTTATGCTTTTGCAAAGATAATGCAAACGAGTGGAAAGTGAGCTTGCTCACAATTTCCCGAGTGCAGCTTATCTTATGCAAAGATACGTTTTATCGGCCGAAAGCCGTGTGCATCTTTTACAGATTTTGTTAACTTTATTACGTTTTCAGGCTTTCCGCCAAGCTGTCGGCGGCAAGCTTGTAACTATTTGATAATCAGCGGCAACGCAAAATGCCGTCTTTTAGCGTATAAAAGACGGCATTTTGCATTGCAATTGACGGCCTTTTGGAAGGCGAAAGACGGCCTTTTGAAATGAGAATGGATAATTGATAATTGACAATTATGATTAGCTTTGTCGGCAAACAGCCTTGAAAGCGGGCATTATTTTTAATTTTTAATTGTTAATTTTTAATTCACCAAGCCGCCCACCCCAGCCATCCTGAAGGGAGGGAGCTTGATTAGCGTTGTTCCAATAACGGCGTATTAGGCTAATAAGGCTTATTGGGCTAATCATAATCATAGGCCGAATAAGCCCGATTAGCCGAATAAGCCTGATGTGCCTTGCTTGAAAACCAACCTGCAAAGCATACTAAGCCTCCTCCCTTTGGGGAGGTTGGGAGGGGCTTTCGGGATGGTTGGGGTGGGTGTCAGTTCTTATTCTTTCTTCTCGTAAAAGTGCTTCCACAGCGGCGCGGCCATCAGGCTTTGCAGTATTCCGCCCTTATTTAGCAGGGCGAGCACATCGCTTTCGGCCATCAGCAGCACCTCTATGTCCTCCGTGCGGTCAAGATGCTGGCTGCCGGTAAGCTCCACGCCCGTGGCAAGGAAGCAGTGGCACAGGTTGTTCATAGTGCTCGTGTTGGCCGATACGGTCATTATTTCGCGCCACACTCCGCCGCTGTAGCCCGTCTCTTCCATGAGTTCGCGGCGCGCAGCGGCCTCGGGCTGCTCGCCTTCTTCGCACACTCCGGCCACGATTTCGGTGCCCGTGCGCCCAATGCCGTGGCGGTACTGGCGTATCATTACATACTCGCCGCCGCCGGTTACGGCTATTACGTTCACCCACGTGGGGTATTCCAGCACGTAATACTCTTCGTTCACCACGCCCGTTGGCAGCTCCACCGTGTCACGCCGCGCCGTAAGCCACGGCCTGCGGATGATGTACTCGCTCTTGAGCGTCTTCCATTTCATGTCGCGTTGCATATTCGTAGAAGTTTTATTTGATAACGGCCTTGTTCCTTGTTTTATTGCTTGTATATGTGACAGCCGCCCGGTTACGATGATTGAAGTGTTTGAAGATTTAATATTATTTCAAATAAAAGCAGGTTGATGCTATCTAAAGGTAGTTTTACGTATGGATAGTGTTTGTTATTTTTGCAAAATCATGGAGAACGATATAAACAAACTGTTTGGAGGAAAGGTTGTTGAAATGCGAAAGCAACACGGCTTGACGCAGGAGGAATTGTCCTTCAAGTGTGGCATACACCGCGCCTATATGGGTACGATTGAGCGTGGAGAAAAGAGCGTTACGCTTGACACAGTGGCTAAAATCGCCACGGGATTGGGCGTTGAAGTTAAGGAACTTTTTGATTTTTAACCGTGATGAAGCCAAATGTAAAGTTAATAACGATAGGCGATAACTTGTCAAAGATTGTGGCATTTATCAACGATGTGATTATAAGTCCGAGAAAGGCGTTGCGTTATTGGTCGGGCATAACCAACCAAACACCAGCCGTCAAGATAGGCTATATAGGGCAACACTTGGCGTCGTTGATAACCGGTATGCCTGGCACAAGGAGTGGAGCGAGGGGTGATGACCTTGTGGATGGCACGGAAGTAAAGTCATGCAACAAGATAGACCAGGCTGACAAGTGCAAGGATTGTGGCAATAGGGTGATGCGGACGGATACCGTCTGCCCTGTATGTGGCAGCGGAAATATCGACAGGAAGGATGACAGCAAGTGGCTGTTTTCGATTAGAGACGATTTTGAACTCAAACAATATCACAGTCTTGACAGAGTGCTCCTGTTGCTTATGGACTATCCAGGCTTTGATAATGGCGACTTTTCAGACATCCGTATTTCCGCTTTTGAGATATATCCGAAAGAAGAACGCATGAAAGTCTTTAACGACCTGATAGACAACCATTATTGGAATATTTATCGTCCAAAGGCTACAGCTGGCGAAAAGACAAATCCGATGAACCTGCATCCGTGGTCGTTCCAGTTCTATAAATGCAATCCTGTCATGACGTTTCAATGCTTGATAAAAGACATTGACGTGTCGCCACAGATAGAAGTGGTTAGTTTTGTGGGTCCTGAAGAAGAACGTTGCGACAACCTTAAGCCTGTGCCTATGCCGTCATCGCTGCTTAAAGAGAGTGAATGGAGCGTTTTGCTGTCGGCCGCCGATTATGAGACTGACATCCGTCCGTTGCTCTCATGTGACATGCCAAAGGATAATTTTGAATGGGTGGATGTTAGTATGAAATCGAAGTTGCTTCCTTTTCTCGATGAGAAACTGCGTGGATTCATCCCTTTAAGACCGATAGTTTCTACACGGCAGAAGAACCATTACCACAGGTGATGCCGTCTATTGTCATAGCGCAAGCCTTTTGTCGAAATATGATGTTTGTTCTTTTATCCGTTCAATAGCCGTATTGTGGTACTCCTCATTGATTTCTATGCCGATATATTTCCTGCCGGTTGCGATACATGAAAGCTGTGTCGAGCCGCATCCTGCGAACGGATCGAGCACCGTGTCGGCCTCATTGCTGCTTGCAAGGATGAGACGCGTTATCAGCTTCAGCGGTTTTTGTGTGGGGTGGTAGCGTTTTTCTTTGTAAAAGTCGATGTCGCGCCATACGTCGGTTATGCCCATTTGTGGATTGAAGGTCTGGGCAACTTTGGCATAAGGGCAATTGAATTGGAGCAGGTCAGCCAGTTTGTTCCATAGCTCTTCGGTAGGAAACTGCTCGCAGACATTGTTCCCTGTGTATATGCTCCACATTCCGCCGCCGTTTGATTTTACTCCAAGGAACTCGTTTATTTGCTTTGCCGAGAGGCCAAGTTCACGTTGACGGTCTTTCAGGAAGCCTTTTACAAACTTCTTGTTGTCCTTGATTATGAACAATATGCTTTCCGTTGTGTTGGGGAAAACCTTGTATTTCCTGGTAGCCCTGCCGCTTACAGACCTCATGCCTTTGTCTATTATGATTTGCTGGCGTAGTTCAAGCCCAAGGTCGTCAAAGTAAGGCACAAGCAAGGCCAACGTCCTGAAATATCCGAAACAATAGAAAGTGCCGCCGAAGCGGAGCACTCTTGACACTTCCTTAATCCACGAAACAGACCACTTTACATAGTCTTTCTCCGTCCTCCACATATAGTCCCACTTCTGGCCTACAACTTTCCAGTAGGGCGGGTCGGCTATTACGAGGTCTATGCTGTTGTCGGGCATCGACCTCATCTCGCTTATGCAGTCTCCTAATATGCAGACGTTTGTTTTCATCTGGTGGATATTTATATTGTTGCAAAGATAGTGCAAGTTGGGCGGAATGCAAAATAAAAGGGCGTGAAACGGCTTTTATTTTGCCATGTACTTTATGCGTTTCATCACTTAAATGTAGATGTTTCTGTATCTTGCTGATTTTCAGTGCGTTTGTAAAAGGCCGCCTTTTAGCTTATAAAAGACGGTCTTTTAGAGCGCAATTGACGGCCTTTTGTAAGCTGAAATACGGCCTTTTGCGGTTCGTATGATAATTGGCCGTTGGACGGTGCTTCATCAAAACTCCGCCCGCCGCTCGAATTTCATAGTCTTGCCGGTCATGGGGTGCGTGAACTCCAGTTGTTCGGCGTGCAGGCAGAGGCGGCCGCGGCCGTGGCCGTAGAGGCGGTCGCCGAGTATGGGCGCGGCCAGTCCGGCGGCGTGTGCGCAGTGCAGGCGCAGCTGGTGGGTGCGTCCCGTGTGGGGGAAGAGGGTCACGCGCATGGTGTTTCCCTGCGTTTCGAGTATTCGGTATTCGGTTACGGCCTCCTTGCCGTTGGCGAAGTCAACCTTCTGGTATGGCCTGTCGAGCGGGTCGGAGCGCATGGGCAGCCTGATTTCGCCGTACACGGGACGGCGGGGCACGCCGTCCAAGAGGGCCACATACCGCTTCCTGACCTCCCGGCGGAGGAATTGCGCCTGGAGCTTCTTGTACGTCGCCATGTCGAAAGCCGCGATGAGCAGTCCCGACGTGTCCATGTCAAGGCGGTGTACAAGCGTCAGCTGTGGTTTGTCGGGATGACGGCGGCGCATGTCTTCAAGTACCGACTCGCCTCCGCTGCGGCCAGGCACGCTCTTCATCCCTGCCGGTTTGTTGACTACGGCCAGCCAATCGTCTTCGTAGACAATCTGCCTTTTTCCACATTGAGCCCCTGCAACATGTGCCCGAGTATGGGCAGACACTTGCCCCGGCAGGCCGGGTAGAAGTGCAAGTGATGGCGCACTTCGCCCTTGGGCGACCCGCCCCACCAGAACTCCGCCATGCACACGGGGCGCATATGGTTGAGGAAGGCGTACTGAAGCAGCTTCGGTGCGCAGCAGTCTCCTGCGCCGGCCGGCGGCACGCGCTGCGGCGTGTGGGCGAAAATGTCGCAGAGGTCGCGCCGCTCTCCGCGTGCGTTGAGCATGGAGTATTGCGAGAAGAGCCAGCGTTGCAGCGCATCGGACATATGCCTGCGCCGCGCTTTCAGAGCCTCGATTTCACACTCGAAAGCCTTTACCGCCTGCTCCTTGGCGGCCAAAAGCTCCGCGCCGCGCCGTTTCAGGCGGCGCAGTTCGGCCTTCATATGCTGGCTCTCGCGTGTCATCGCCGCCTCCTCTTCGGCCGTCAGGGGCTGCGGCGACTGCCTGCGTGCGTCGCGCCGGACCTTCGCCTGCCGCATGGCCTGCCTGTATTCGTTCTCCGCCTTGGCGTTCTCTTCAGCACAACAGGCCTTTTCGCGCAGTGCCGTTTGATATTCTTCAGAGCTTTGCAGGCTGTCTATGCGCCTGTTGATGGCCGAAATTTCGGCCTCGCGGGTCTTGAAATAACCGTCGGGAGGCGTCGCGTCGAACACCGGCGGCACAAAGAACGCATGGTCGTTGCTTCCGCAGAGCAGCCCCGAGAACGCCGCGAGGTAGCCCGTCAGGCCGTCGGCCGTCTCGACGACGAGCACCCCGAACATCTTGCCTTTGTCCGCTTCGGCGCGCAAGAGGCTGTCACCGGCAATATAGTCCTGCAACTCCTTGGCCGCCGCGAGGCACAAGGGATGAGGCTCGTAGCAAAAAGGGTCAGTGAACTTGGCTGGCCGTGGCAGCGCGGTATGCAGCGGATGGAAGTGTGGAGGCATTGGTTTTTGGTTTAAGGAGTTATCAGGAGTAAACGGGAGTTATAACTCGCTGCGCTTGTTCAGGGAGTTAACGGACATTGCCCGGGAATGCTATTGTCCGTTAACTTCTGGCGGCTGACAAGCCGCCTAACTCCCGTTAACTCCTGATAACTCCCTTTCAAAACGCATAAAAGGCCGTGCGTGGCACGGCCTTTTATGCGTTTTGATTTATTGAAATATTACTTCAGCTTTGCGTATCCGTAACGTGCAGCCTCGCCAAGCTCCTCCTCGATGCGGATGAGCTGGTTGTACTTAGCCATACGGTCGGTGCGGCTCATAGAACCGGTCTTAATCTGGCCAGAGTTTGTAGCTACCGCGATGTCGGCGATAGTGGTGTCCTCTGTCTCGCCGGAACGGTGAGATGTAACGGTGGTGTAGCCGTGGCGGTGAGCCATCTCGATAGCGTCGAGGGTCTCGGTGAGCGAGCCAATCTGGTTAACCTTGATGAGGATAGAGTTGCCTGCGCCCATCTTGATACCCTTCTCGAGGAACTTCACGTTGGTAACGAAGAGGTCGTCGCCTACCAGCTGGCAACGGTCGCCGATGGCAGCGGTCAGCTTAACCCAGTTGTCCCAGTCGTTCTCGTCGAGTCCGTCCTCGATTGAGTCGATAGGATATTTGGTGATAAGCTCCTCGAGGTACTTGATTTGCTCCTCTGCGCTGAGTTTCTTGCCGTTGGGGTCCTTCTTCTTTCCGTCCTTCAGCTGGCGGTAGTCGTAGTACCACTCGCCGTTCTCGCATACGGCGAACTCGCTGGCTGCGCAGTCCATTGCAATCTTAACGTCCTTGCCCGGCTCGTAGCCTGCGTCCTTGATGGCCTGGCAGATGCTCTCGAGAGCGTCCTCGATGCCGTCGAGTGCGGGAGCGAAACCGCCCTCGTCGCCTACTGCGGTAGAGAGTCCGCGCTTCTTCAACAGCTTTGCAAGAGCGTGGAACACCTCAGCGCCCATGCGTATAGCTTCCTTCTCGTTGGGAGCGCCTACGGGACGAATCATGAACTCCTGGAACGCGATAGGCGCGTCAGAGTGAGCGCCGCCGTTGATGATGTTCATCATGGGCACGGGCAGAGTGTAAGCGTTGCAGCCGCCGATGTAGCGGTAGAGAGGCATGTTCAGGGCCTTTGCAGCAGCCTGTGCTGTAGCCAGAGACACGCCGAGGATGGCGTTGGCGCCGAGCTTGCTCTTGGTAGGAGTGCCGTCGAGGGCGAGCATCTTATGGTCGATGGCGCGCTGCTGGAACACGCAGTCACCCTGCAAAGCCGGCGCGATGATATTGTTAACGTTCTCGACAGCCTTCAGCACGCCCTTGCCGCCGTAGCGGTTCTTGTCGCCGTCGCGAAGCTCAAGTGCTTCGTTCTCGCCGGTAGACGCTCCTGACGGAACGGCTGCGCGGCCCATAACGCCGTTTTCGAGGGTTACTTCAACTTCAACTGTCGGGTTGCCTCTTGAGTCGAGGATTTCTCTTGCATGAACTTTTTGGATTTTCATAATTACATTAAGTTTTTATGAGTTGTAATTCGTGTTCTCTTTATTTCGGATGCAAAGGTACTGCAAAATCGGGAATAAAGGAAACGTTGCGGCGGCTTATTTCGGGCGATTTAATCTTTATTAATATATATAAGGTGTAGTGGGAAGGCTGGGAGTGCCGGGAGAGCGGGGAGGACTGGGAACGGGACGGACGGCGGCTGGCGCAAGGGGTTGCGGCAGGCCGCGTTGCGAAAGGCGGTCTTTTACATTCCAAAAGGCCGTCAATCGCATTGCAAAAGGCCGTCTTTTGCAGGCTAAAAGACGGCCTTTCGCAACGCGCTGTGCCACAAGGCGTTACGCAGTCGGTTTTTCAGCGTTTTATGAAAAATTATATATAACCGTGTGATTCGTTCGCCATAATTCACTATTTTTGCAAAAGACAACCTGCATTCGGGAAGTTGCAAGCAAGCTTACATTCCGCCCGTTTGCATCATCCTTATAGGGAATATGGAACGTGAAGTGTTGATAGAACGCCTGAAGATGCTTGCGCGCGCCACCATGCCGGCAGGAAGCTCGCTGCTGCTGTACGGTTCTCGTGCGCGTGGCGATGCCCGTGAAGGCTCCGACTGGGACTTGCTTATACTGCTTGACAAGCCCCGTCTTGAGGCCGACGACTACGGCGTGGCCTATCCTTTCCGTGAACTGGGATGGAGTGTTGGCGAGGAAATAAACCCATCAGTGTACACTAAGAACCAATGGGAGGCATGGAAATACCAGCCTTACCATAAGAACGTGGAACGCGACAAAATCGTATTGATATGAGCCTGACGGCTCAATCAAGCGTTTTGTCTTAATGTGATTAGATGTAAGGACGCATCCTTTGTAGGGACATAATTCATTATGTCCGTACGTTCTGGAAGAACGTTTTTATTTAGTTGTGCATGATTGATACGCCCCTTCGTGACGTGCGGACATAATGAATTATGTCCCTACAAAGGATGTATCATCATGTCTAACTCGTGTTATTTTATCGTTAAAAACCCCGTTTTGTTTTGCCATGAGGCTGAAAAGGCGTAACTTTGCAGCCATTTACAAACAAAGCGAGGTAATATGTCATATTTGTTTTCTTCAGAATCAGTGTCGGAAGGGCATCCCGACAAGGTTGCCGACCAGATATCAGACGCCATACTAGACCAGTTTTTGGCGTATGACAGCCATGCGCGCGTGGCCGTGGAGACGCTTGTCACCACGGGGCAGGTGGTAATCGCGGGCGAGGTGCGCAGCTCGGTGTACATCGACTTGCAGACCATAGCGCGCCGCGCAATCAAGCGCATAGGCTACACGAAGTCGGAATACCAGTTCGACGGCGACTCGTGCGGCATACTGAACGCCATCCACGAGCAGAGCGACGACATCAACCGGGGCGTTGACAACGGCGACGAGGAACAGCAGGGCGCCGGCGACCAGGGCATGATGTTCGGCTACGCCTGCAACGAGACGGAGAACTACATGCCCGTTACGCTCGACCTGGCGCAGCTCATCATGCGCGTGCTGGCCGACATACGCAAGGAAGGCAAGCTCATGACTTACCTGCGGCCCGACGCGAAGAGCCAGGTGACCGTCGAATACTCTGACGACGGTACGCCGCTGCGCATCACCACAATCGTGGTGTCTACGCAGCACGACGAGTTCGACACGGACGACGCGCGGATGCTGGCACGCATCGAGGACGACGTCAAGAACATACTCATGCCGCGTGTAAAGGCGCAAATACATTCGGAGAAGGTGCTCGCGCTGTTTGGCGACGGCATCGAATATCTTGTCAACCCGACGGGCAAATTCGTCATCGGAGGGCCTAATGGCGACACCGGACTGACCGGCCGCAAGATAATAGTTGACACCTACGGAGGCCGCGGCGCGCACGGCGGAGGTGCCTTCTCGGGCAAGGACTCGAGCAAGGTTGACCGCTCGGCGGCATACGCGGCGCGCCACATAGCCAAGAACATGGTGGCCGCGGGCGTGGCCGACGAGATGCTTGTGCAGCTTAGCTACGCCATCGGCAGGGCAGAGCCGGTAAGCGTCTACGTGAACACCTACGGCAAGAGCCGCGTAGGCATGACAGACGGTGAAATCGCAATGAAGGTACAGCAGATGTTCGACCTGCGCCCGAAGGCCATCGAGCGCGAGCTGAAGTTGCGCCAGCCAATGTACGTGGAGACGGCCGCTTACGGCCACATGGGGCGCAAGAACGAAGTCGTGAAAAAGACTTTCACCAGCCGTTATCACGAGGAGAAGACCATCGACGTTGAGCTGTTTACATGGGAAAAGCTTGACTTGGTGGACAAAATCCGCAAGGAGTTCGCCTTGGGGAATTAAGAATTAAGAGTTAAGAGTTAAGAAAATATGCCGGCGTTGGCTTCGGTCTTGGCGGCATGTTGCGACAATGCGACAGGCTCATTGGGCTAACCCGGCCCATTGGGCCAATTGGCCTTATTATAGGTAGCATAGATGTTGTCACTTCAAGCAGACACGCTCAGCCAGGCACATGCCACCGCAAGCACCGACTCCGCAGCCGCGAAGCCGGCAAGGAAGGCCGTGCCGAGCGTGGCGGAGGTAATAGCCCGCCTGCCTGAAGACGCCACTCCGGCACAGCAGGACTCGGCAGTGCAGGCGGCAATCCCCGTGGAGAACACCCACCTTAGCACCCGACCCGACACTCTCTCGCTGCCCGGCATCAAGGAGTGGACCCGCCCCGGCGAGGTGACCGCCCCCGAGCATTACGTGAAGACGTACCTAGGGCGCGACACTCTTCCCGGGCGTGGAATGGGGACGCGACGGTGTGGCCGGCGACCCCGTGCCGTATTCAATCCGCGGCGACGACGTGCTCACGGCACTGCTCATTTTCTGCTTCATAGCCGCGCTTACGGCATACAAGGGCACGCGCCGCTTCTTTGCGGTGCAGGCCAAGGCCTTCTTCCGCAGCAAGGACGCCGACGGCGACGGCATGTCAGAGACATCGGCAGAGCTGCGTTCGCAGGCGTTCTTCATGCTGCAGACGTGCCTGCTGTTGGCCTTGGTGTCGTTCATATATGCCACGGAAACCGTCGCCGGCACGTTCGTCCTGTCGTCGCAATATCAACTCGTGGCCGTGTTCTTCGGAGTTTACGTGGCCTATTTTGCGGCCAAGATGTTGGTCTACTGGCTTGTAAACAACGTGTTCTTCGGCCGCCGACGCAGTGCGAAGTGGCTCAAGACGCTTATGTTCGCCGTGTCGGTGGAGGGCATTGCGCTGTTCCCCCTGGTGCTGCTCATGTCGTATTTCGACCTGTCCGTGCAGAATGCCGTGGCTTATGTCGCTTTTGTCACCGTTTTTGTCAAAATCTCTTTGTTTTACAAGAGCTTTATACTGTTTTTCCGACAGAAGGTCTTTTTTTTACAGATAATTTTGTACTTTTGTGCCCTCGAAATAATGCCCTTGCTTTCGTTGTGGGGTGTTCTTGTACAAATAGTTGAGCAATTGAAAATAAACTTTTAGGATATTGAGTGATGGTAAGAAAGATTTTAGTGTCACAACCGAGGCCGAGCAGTGAGAAGTCTCCGTATTTCGAGATGGAGAAAGATTATGGCGTAGAATTGGTCTTCCGTCCGTTCATAAAAGTAGAAGGGCTGTCCTCCAAGGAGTTTCGCCAGCAGAAGGTCAGCATTCTCAATTACACCGCCGTGGTGTTCACGTCGCGCCACGCCATTGACAACTATTTCAAGCTGGCCGGAGAGATGAGGCTTGAAATCCCGGAGACGATGAAATACTTTTGCGTTACCGAGACAATAGCCCTCTATATCCAGAAATACGTGCAGTACAGGAAGCGCAAGGTGTTCTTCGGCAAGACCGGCAAAATCGATGACTTGCTGCCCACCATGGTGAAGCACAAGAACGAAAGATACCTCATACCGATGAGCGACGTGCACGACGACACGGTAAAGAAGCTCTTGGACGCCAAGAAGCTCAACCACACGGAGTGCGTGATGTACCGCACGGTGAGCAACGATTTCACTGAGGAGGAGGCAAAAGCGTTCGACTATGACATGTGCATATTCTTCAGTCCGTCGGGCATCAACGCCTTCAATACCACGTTCGGCGACTCGATGAACGACAAGGTGGTTGTGGGAACGTTCGGTCCTGCTACGGCTAAGGCCGCCCACGACGCCGGGCTCAAGGTCGAGGTGGAGGCTCCGACGATGCAGCATCCGTCGATGACGAGCGCGCTTAAGAGCTTTCTTGAGAAGAACAAGTAATATAATATATGTCGGAACACGGCATGATGACATTCCGCAAGGAGCGTCTGTGCAGCAGGGCGTTGACGGAAAAGCTCTTCCATAGGGAAGGCAGCCGCTCTATGGCCGCTTTCCCGTTGCGTCTTGTCTACATGAAGACCGACGCCGGAGAGTCAGATGCCTGGCCGAAAGTGCTCATAAGCGTGCCTAAGCGGTGCTTCAAGCGCGCCGTAAAGCGCAACAGGGTTAAGCGCCAGGTGCGCGAGGCGTACCGCAGGAACAAGCAGCAGCTCGTAGAATGCCTGCGCGCCGACGGCGGACAAGGGCTTGCAATGGCGTTCATCTGGCTCGACGACAAGCTCTGGGACACGGCCGAGGTTGAGCGCAAGGTGTGCAATCTGCTGCAAAGGCTCACTGAAAAGATGAGCCTATGATGAAGCGTTTGTTGCGGATGCTCTCGAAAGCGACGGTGTGGCTGCTCTGCCTTCCAATCCTTTTCTACCAGAAGTGCATATCGCCGTTCACGCCACCGTCGTGCAGGTTTACCCCGACTTGTTCCGAATACGCCAAGCAAGCATTGAAGAAACACGGTCCGTTCAAGGGACTTGCCCTTGCGATATGGCGCATATTGCGCTGCAATCCGTGGGGAGGCAGCGGCTATGACCCGGTACCTTAGGAAATGAAAAATTAACAATTAAAAATTAAAAATCCGCTGGCATCACTTTCATCTCCCGTTAATCCCCGTCCTCCCAGTTCTCACATAACTCCCAAACGACAATAATCAAGAAACTACATACGATGAACAAGAACTTTGTTGAAGAACTAAGGTGGCGCGGCATGTTGGCCCAAATCATGCCGGGCACCGAAGAACTGTTGCAGAAAGAGCAGGTTACGGCTTATCTCGGCACCGACCCTACGGCCGACTCTCTGCACATAGGCCACCTTTGCGGCGTGATGATGCTGCGCCACTTGCAGCGTTGCGGCCACAAACCGCTGGCCCTCGTGGGCGGCGCAACAGGCATGATAGGCGACCCGTCGGGCAAAAGCCTCGAGCGAAACCTGCTCGACGAGGACACGCTCCGTCACAACCAGGAGTGCATAAAGCGGCAGCTTGCCAAGTTCCTCGACTTCGAGAGCGACGCGCCCAACCGTGCCGAGCTTGTAAACAACTATGACTGGATGAAGGACATGGGCTTCCTCCAGTTTGCCCGCGAGGTGGGCAAGCACATCACCGTGAACTACATGATGGCCAAGGAGAGCGTGCAGCAGCGTCTGAACGGCGAGGCACGCGACGGCCTTTCGTTCACGGAGTTCACATATCAGCTGCTCCAAGGCTACGACTTCCTTTATCTTTACCAGCACAAGGGATGCAAACTCCAGATGGGAGGCAACGACCAGTGGGGCAACATGACTACCGGAACGGAGCTTATCCGCCGCACTCTCGGTGCGGAGGCGGAGGCCTACGCCCTGACATGTCCGCTCATAACGAAGGCCGACGGCAAGAAATTCGGCAAGACGGAGACGGGCAACATCTGGCTCGACCCGAAGCGCACGTCGCCCTACAAGTTCTATCAGTTCTGGCTGAACGTGAGCGACGACGACGCGGAACGCTACATAAAAATCTTCACAAGCCTTGATAAGGAGACCATTGACGCCCTCGTGGAGGAGCACAGGCAGGACCCGGGCCGCCGCACATTGCAGCGACGGCTGGCCGAGGAGGTTACCGTCATGGTACACTCTCGCGAGGCCTTGGACGCCGCGATAGAAGCGTCTAACATACTGTTCGGCAAGTCTACGAAAGAGAGTCTTCTCAAACTCGACGAGCAGACGCTGCTCGACATCTTCGAAGGCGTGCCCCAGTTTGAAATCGGGAAAGACCAGCTGGGCCAGCCGGCGGTTGAAGTATTCACCCAGGCGGCCGCCGTCTTCGCCAGCAAGGGCGAGATGCGCAAGCTCGTTCAGGGCGGAGGCGTGTCGCTGAACAAGGAGAAGCTGGCGGCGTTCGACCGTGTAATCACGGCCGACGACCTGATAGACGGCAAGTATCTGCTTGTGCAGCGCGGCAAGAAAAACTATTATCTGGTTACCGTAAAAGGCTAAAAAGTCAGTGAAAATTTTGGTAGTGGCGTAAAAAACCACTACCTTTGCACTCGCGATTGTCCAATGGTGTAATGGTAGCACAACAGGTTTTGGTTCTGTTTGTGGTGGTTCGAATCCGCCTTGGACAACCTTCTTAAACATCAAGACCTCACGTTGCACGATGCAGCGTGAGGTCTTTTGTTTTGTGAAATGCCGCCTTTCGTGATGCGAAAGGCGGCATTTCGTCGTGTAAAAGGCCATGAATTACAAGCTGAAAGGCCGTCTTTTGCAAGACGGGAGACGGCCTTTCGGAAAACAGTTGACAGTCAATGGGTTAGCGTCAGTCAACATGCTCCCTTCTCAACGGATAATTGCCGCGCAGCTCTTCGAATTTGCCCGGCGCGGCTTTGAGGCGCGCGCTGTCGTCAAGCGGGTTGTAGAGCTGCAGGCGCAGGGTGTCATCGTCGGCCGAGGGGACGAACGTAGGCGGCAGCGACGGCGGCACGATGCGCGGCGGCAGGTCGAGGCCGAAGTGGCGGCAGAGGCCAGCCACGACCATGTTGTCGGCGTTCACCTTGCCGTCCGCGCTGTAGCCGGCTATGTGGGGTGTGCCTATCCATACCCGTTCGAGCAGTGGAAGGCTTACGCACGGCTCGTTCTCCCACGTGTCGATTACGGCGTCACTTACCTTATTATATATCAGTGCGTCGAGCAGCGCGCCGTTGTCCACCACCGCGCCGCGGCTTGTGTTGATGACGAGAGGCCGCTTCGCGAGGTTGTCAAAGAACGCCTTGTCGGCCAAATGGCGCGTAGGATGGCGGCTGTCTGCGGTCAGCGGCACGTGGAATGTTATTATGTCGGCCTCGCGGCAGATGTCGCCCATCGTGGCGAACGTGCCTGCGTCGCCCCGCTCCTGCCGCGGAGGGTCGCACACGAGCACGCGCATACCGTACTCTTCGGCCACGGCCTTGACCCTCGTCCCTACGTGTCCGCAGCCCACTATGCCCAGCGTCATGCCGCCGAGGCAGGCTCCGCGCTCGCGCCGCAGCAGCAGGAGAACCGACCTTACATATTGTGCCACCGAGGCGGCGTTGCACCCCGGGCAGCTCATCCACTCTATCCCGGCGCGCCGCATGTAACCGGTGTCTATGTGGTCGAAGCTGCTGCCACGGAGCAGCCTTTCGTCGCAGCGGGTGCGCGTGCGCACTATCAGCGCGTCGGCCCGGCGCACGTCTTCAGGACCTATTTCAGAGCCGCGCAGGTACACCGCGTCGTCGGTAAGGCTGCTTATGGTCTCGCGGATGTAGGGGATTTTGTCGTCGATAACTATTCTCATCGTGATGTTTTTATGTACGTAACCGGTTGTCTGCTCCTTTGCTACGTTGATACAATCTATTAAAAGTTTTGCAAAAATACGAAAAATATCGTTCCCGTGTTGGCGGTATGGAAATAAATCGTTATCTTTGCCAAATTAAACGACAATCTTGTTACATCTTAAAACTTGACAACGGCAGTAGCGTTACCCCTGTAAATTACGCACGGAATAGCACATGAGGACCGAGCACATACTCATAATTAGGTTTTCGACGATTGGCGACGTGGCCATGACCGTGCCCGTGGTAGACTCTCTCGCGCGGCAATATCCCGACGTGAGGATAACCATGCTCAGCAGCCCGGAGGCCCGTCCGTTCTTCGAATACATGCCGCAGAACGTGGGTTTCATGGAAGCCGACCTCAAGAACGAGTATTACGGGGTGAAAGGCATGAACGCCCTCTACCGGCGGCTTACGGCAAAGAACTTCACCGCCATAGCCGACCTGCACAGCGTTCTGCGCTCCGACTACCTGCGGATGCGCTTCAACATAGACCGCTTCCGCGTGGAGCATGTTGACAAACACAAGTCAATGCGCAGGCAGCTCGTCAGCCAGACAGACAAGCACTTGGTGCAGTTGCCTACCGCGTTCAGCTGTTACGCCGACGTGCTTGCACGCCTCGGCTATCCTGTCAAGTTGGATTTCCGCTCGGTGTTCCCGCCCTGCGGCGGCGACATCAGCCGCCTGCCTGCCGGTTTCAATACGCCGAAGGCCGACGGCGAGGTGTGGATTGGCGTGGCGCCGCTGGCCGCATATGCCGGCAAGACGTACCCCCTGCCGCTCATGGAGGAGGCCTTGCGCCTCGTGACAGCCCGTCATCCGGGCTGCCGCCTGTTCCTTTTCGGCGGTGGAGAAGCCGAGACATCCACCCTCAACGAGTGGAGCACACGCCTCGGGCGGTGTGTAAACGCCTCGGCGCGGCTGGGCGGCATAGGCAGCGAACTCATCCTGATGAGCCGTCTCGACGTGATGGTGGCTATGGACAATGCCGATATGCACATGGCGTCGATAGCCGGTACGCCGGTTGTAAGCGTGTGGGGTGCAACCCATCCGTGTGCCGGTTTCAGTGGCTGGGGGCAGCATCCGGCCGACGCCGTACAGGCCGACGTGCCGTGCCGGCCGTGCAGCATATCGGGCAAGAAGGCTTGCCTGCGCGGCGACTGCCTGTGCATGAGGAACATTCCGCCCGAGGAAATAGCCGACAGGGTGGAACTGGTGCTGCGCCGAAGGCGTGCTATTGGGTGAAGGTTTTAATTCACATGGCTAACCATTAAAATATAAAAGCGTTATGAAGAAGTATGTTTGTGATACTTGCGGGTACGTTTACGACCCGGAAGTGGGAGACCCCGAGAACGGCGTAGCTCCCGGAACTGCGTTTGAAGACCTGCCTGAAGACTGGGTATGCCCTCTCTGCGGCGTAGGCAAGGAAGAATTTTCAGTGGTAGAATAACTCCGATTGAAGTTTACGATAAAGGCAGGCGCGCCCGTCAAGGGCCGTCTCGCCGTCTTCAATAGGTTTAGTTTAATTGCGGCCCCGCAGGCGTTGATGCCAGTGGGGCCGCTTCGTTGTTTGTGCCGGTGCGCCCGTGGCGCCTGCTGTCGCGCGGCAGGCCGGCGGACTGTCATTTGTCGAAGAAGTATGCGAAGACGCACGCCGCCACAATGAATGCGGCTATGGCGTATAGCACGTACTGCGTCATCTTCGCGAATTTCCTGCGGTTCTTGGCCGCCATCAGGCTTTTGTGTTTAAATACTTCAGACTCGTCGGTTGTGTCGTAACCTTTGTTCTTGCTCATGTCTCTTGGTCTTTTGCTGTCCCGCCCGGCGTGCGCCGCGGCTGCACGCTTGCTGTGCGGCGGTGCGTCAGGCATCGGGACGATGGATAAAAAAGTCTGTTTATGCAGGATTTTGTCCTGTCTGAATTACATGCAGTCATTGTTATAACCTCCGCATCGCCGAAAATTTGCATCCTCGGCAACGTTTTTTTAACGTGTTTGACATGTTTTTTTGCCGTACACGACTTGCGGCGGCCGCCATGTAAACCTGCTGTTTACACGCCTTTGGCCGCACCGTGCCGTGAGCCATGTGGCGGACGGTTTTGCGAAAGACGGCCTTTTGAGTTGCGAAAGGCCGTCTTTCACACGCTCAAAGGCCACCTTTTGCACTACGAAAGGCCGTCTTTCGCAAAACCGCCTGCCACAAGGCTTTTCGGCGCCTGCCGGCACTGCGCGGCTGAAAGCGTGGCATGTGCTGTGCAGGAAAAGTTTTTTAAGTATTATTCATACAATAATCGTACTTAAATATGTAACGAGTGCGATTTTTTTTAGTAACTTTGCAAAGGCCGTAAGGCCCTTTCCGGTAACTATCTAAAACAAAACATACGATATGAAGACAAATTACGAAATCCGTTACGCAGCGCATCCAGAGGATGCGAAAAGCTACGACACGAAGAGAATCCGCCGCGACTTCCTCATCGAGCGAGTGTTCGCGGCCGACGAGGTGAACATGGTCTACTCCATGTACGACCGCATGGTGGTGGGCGGCGCGATGCCCGTGGCAGAGGAGCTGAAACTCGAAGCCATCGACCCTCTTAAAGCCCCGTACTTCACTACGCGCCGCGAGGTCGGCATATTCAACGTAGGCCAGGGCGAAGGCACGGTCAAGGTGGGTGACGAAACATTTACCCTCGGCTACAAGGAGGCCCTCTACATAGGGCGCGGCGACCGCGACGTGTTCTTCGCAAGCGCAGACCCGCAGAAGCCTGCGAAGTTCTACTTCAACAGCGTTACCGCCCACAAGGAGTACCCCTGCAAGAAGGTCACCAAGGCCGACGCCGTAGTTGCCCACATGGGTTCGCTCGAAATGAGCAACGAGCGCGACATCAACAAGATGCTCGTATCGCAGGTATTGCCCACCTGCCAGCTGCAGATGGGCATGACGGAACTTGCCCCCGGCAGCGTATGGAACACCATGCCTGCCCACGTGCACAGCCGCCGCATGGAGGCTTACTTTTACTTCGAGGTGCCCGAGGAGCAGGCCGTGTGTCACTTCATGGGGCAGGTTGACGAGACACGCCACATCTGGATGCGCGGCGACCAGGCCGTGCTGTCGCCCGAATGGAGCATACACAGCGCCGCCGCTACGCACAACTACACTTTCATCTGGGGCATGGGAGGCGAAAACCTTGACTACGGCGACCAGGACTTCTCCAAGATAACCGACCTGAAATAACGTCAAACAACAGCTCCGCCACGGCCCATCGGGCTCATTAGGCTAATTCGTCCTATTGGCCTAATAAGCCCGATAAGCCTAATAAGCCCGATAGGCATGGGCGGAAGCGATAAAACCTACAACAAGAAATGGATACATTCTCACAAAAATTCTCACTCGAAGGCAAGGTGGCTCTCGTCACGGGAGCGGCCTACGGAATAGGTTTCGCCATAGCCGAGGCTTACGCCCAGGCAGGCGCTAAAATCGCCTTCAACTGCCGTTCGCAGCACCACATGGACCAGGCCTTGGCCGACTACAAGGCGAAGGGCATCGACGCGAAAGGCTACATCTGCGACGTTACCAACGAAGAGGACGTAAAGAAGATGGTGGCCGACATAGAGAAAGAGCTCGGCACTATCGACATACTCGTGAACAACGCCGGAATAATCAAGCGCATACCCATGACCGAGATGTCGGTTGAGGACTTCCGCCAGGTCATTGACATTGACCTCAACGCGCCGTTCATCGTGTCGAAGGCCGTAATACCGGGCATGATAAAGAAAGGCCACGGCAAAATAATCAACGTATGCTCGATGATGAGCGAGCTGGGACGCGAGACGGTGTCGGCCTACGCGGCTGCCAAGGGCGGCCTGAAGATGCTCACGCGCAACATATGCTCCGAGTTCGGCGGGCACAACATACAGTGCAACGGCATAGGCCCGGGCTACATCGCCACGCCGCAGACCGCTCCGCTGCGCGAACGCCAGGCCGA
>ENA-ORSA01000833-ORSA01000833.1-human-gut-metagenome-genome-assembly--contig:-NODE-833-length-30441-cov-19.130356_pt1 | contig 30441 bp, 23 predicted proteins | sample MGYA00242179_ERZ509142 | MGnify/ENA primary metagenome ERZ509142 (study PRJEB26280, sample SAMEA2338659) | human gut metagenome | biome: human gut; feature: human-associated habitat; material: faeces... | reverse complement strand
ATTATATCACAACTTCGCTGCAAAAAATTGCCGCACCGAACCGCTGTCCGACGCATTTCAAATGCGCGATAAAGCGGCTTCTCATAAGGCGAAATAAGTATATTCCTGTTTTTTCAATATATTTGCATTATTCAGGTTGACTAAACGATGAACATTGAGTATAATGTATCAGTAATTCGAGTCGGCCGCGGTCGGGTTGAATCATTCATTTCCCGCAAGAGAGAGGGGGGAAACTGATAATGGAAATCCGTGTTGGTGAAAATGAATCCTTGGAAAGCGCAATTAAACGTTGGAAGCGTAAATGTGCTCGTTCAGGTATCCTTGCTGACGCAAGAAAGCGTGAGCATTACGAAAAGCCCAGCGTAAAACGCAAAAAGAAGGCTGAAGCTGCAAGGAAACGCAAGTATTAATTGCATCCTGCTTTACCGTTTTTTCAAAATGAATCAGCTTTGCTGTCGTTCATTTTAAAAAGCGAATATGTTTAATCGAAGTGCAGAAGAGCGATTTCGCCCGTCTGCACTTCTTTCGTTTTTGTCTGTTTTTTCGGCCGACCGCCGCTCTTTCATGTTAACATGGGTTCACTAACACGGATTCAGCCGTCAGTTTTTAATCATCCTGCCGATTTCGGTGGACTCTATATACCTTTCTTTAATCGCCTTCAATTCCGTCATATGCGGCTGCGTCATATGGATTTTTTGCAGTTCCGCATTTTCCCATGTTTCGGCAAGCAGCAGTGCGTCGGGATGCTCGTTCTTGAACGTGTAGAACTGTCGCATCATAGGTGTCAGTCCGTCGTCATTCTTCTTCTGAGCCATATAATATAGTAGTGGTTCTTTTGTAAGCCTTTATTGTCTTTAATCTTTTTTTCTAATCAGCGTCAGTCCGTCGCGCAACGGCACTATCACCTGCTCAACACGGTTGTCGGCAGCAACGTGGTCGTTGAATTGTCTGATGCCTTGTGTCTGATGGTCGTGGTCGTAAGCCGGGTCGGTGACATGACCGTCCCACAGCGTGTTGTCGGCTATGATATATCCGCCGTGGCGCAACAATCGTAGCACCATTTCGTAAGTCTCGACATACGTACGCTTGTCGCCGTCGACAAAAGCGAGGTCGAACGTCACGCCAAGCTTAGGCGCTTCAATGTTGGCATCGCCTATACGGAAGTCTATCTTGTCTGCAACTGGCGAGTTTTCTATCCACGGACGGGTGAAGTCTTCCATCTCGTCGTTTATCTCAAACGTCCACACCTTGCCTCCTTCGTCCAATCCTTCAGCCATGCAGATGGCGCTATAGCCCGAGAAGGTGCCCACCTCAAGAATGTTCTTGGGGCGTATCATGCTCACGAGCATCTTCAGCAAGCGTCCTTGCAGATGTCCCGATGCCATGCGTCCGTGTATTGTATGGATGTTGGTGGCGCGGTAGAGGCGGTACAGATAGTCGCCTTCGGGTTCGGAGTGGGCGAGAACATACTTCTCTATATCTTCTGTCATAACGCTTTGATTGCTTCAAGTGCCAGACGGTAAGAGTCCATTCCGAATCCGCATATTACGCCCATGCAGGCGCAGGAAATCATTGACTTGTGTCGGAACTCCTCGCGTTTGTGCACATTGCTTATGTGTACTTCTATTACCGGACTCTTCAGCGAGCGTATGCAGTCCTGCAATGCTATGCTGGTGTGGGTGTAAGCGCCGGCATTGAGGATTATTCCGTCTGCCGAGAATCCCACTTCCTGCATCTTGTCGATGAGGCATCCCTCTATATTACTCTGATAATAGTCTATCTGAACGTCAGGATATTGCTTGCGCAATGAGTCGAGATACGCCTCGAAAGTGCTGCTTCCGTATATTCCGGGTTCGCGTGTTCCCAACAGATTGAGGTTGGGTCCGTTTATGATTTGTATTTTCATAATTCGAATTTTGAGTTTTGAATTTTGTGTTTTGAGTTGTTGCCGATGGCAATTTTGAGTTTTGAATTTTGAGCTTTGAATTCCTAATTTATCAATTCCTAATCGGCGCAGCCGACAATTTAAAATTCAAAACTCAAAATTCCTAACTCTCTTACCATCCCGATGTAGCTCCGCCGCCACCCGTTGAGCCTCCGCCGAAGTTGCCACCGAAGCTGCCTCCGAATCCGCTACTGCCTCTGTTGCTACCGCCCAACATCGAGCCGAGCATGGCACCAGTAGCCATAGCGCTACCGTGATCGTTCTCGTCGGTGTCCTTGGTTACGGTGTTGCCGCAGTATTTGCATACGTATGTGGTGCGCAGAATGCGTCGTATGATGCGTCCGTTCTTGTTCTTCACCACCAAGTGCTGCTCCTTCACCTTGCGCAGGGCACTGCGTTTCTTGCATTTTGGACAGCGTTGCAGCGAGCCCATAGCATAAATGAATATCAGCATTGTTACTACTATGGCCAAGAGAGTAATCATGATCGTCGAAATGTCGTCCTCGCCGTTGTCCTCTTCTGCCTGCATCGAGCCGTCGAGAGTCTTCGCCACGGCACGAACGCCGCTTACCATACCGCCATCCCAGTTGCCATTCCTGAAGCGTGGTATCATTAGGGTGGTCTGGATGCGCTTCGACATGGCGTCGGTCATAGTGCCTTCTATGCCATAACCGGTAGTGAATCGCACCTTCTTCTGGTCCTTCACGAAGAGAATGAGCAGTCCGTTGTCGCTCTTCTTCTTGCCTATTCCCCACTTGCGGAACAGTTCGTGGCCAAAGTCAAAGATGTCTTCGTCGCCTATGCTTGGCAGCATTACCACGGCAGTCTCAATGCCCGTGCTCTTCTCCAAGCGTCCGAGTATGGCGTTGATAGAGTCGCGTGCTGTAGCAGAGAGTATGGCTGAAGGGTCAGTAACATACTGGCGCACGTCGCTGAGGCGCACGTTGGGCACGTCGTCGATGGTGTATTGCTTGGTCTCTGCGGCAGCAGTTGCCGTAAAGACAAAGAGCAGGGCTGCGATAAGAAGCCCCGCTCCCTTGCCCCATCCTTTAATGGACGGGGATAGAAAGTTAACGATGTTCATTGTTTAGAACTCCACTTTAGGAGCCTTGTCGGCTCCAGCCTCTGCCTCGAAGTAGTTCTTCTTGTCAAAACCGCACATGCCTGCAATCAGGCTTTTGGGGAATCGGCGTATAGCCACGTTGTATTCCTTGGCAGCATCGTTGAAGTCTTTGCGTGCCACGTTGATGCGGTTTTCGGTGCCTTCCAGCTGCGATTGCAGTTCGAGGAAGTTCTGGTTGGCCTTGAGGTCGGGATAGTTCTCGGTGATGGCGAGCAGTTTGCCCAGTGCATTGGTAACGTCGCCCTGCGCCTTCTGATACTGTGCCAGCTGCTGCGGAGTGCAGTTAGAGGGGTCAATCTTCACCTGAGTGGCCTGCGAGCGTGCAGCCATTACAGCCTCAAGTGTCTGGCTCTCGTGCTTGGCATAGCCCTTGACGGTGCTCACGAGGTTAGGTATGAGGTCGGAGCGGCGCTGATACTGTGTCTCAACGTTAGCCCACTTGCCGTTCACGTTCTCGTCCATCGACACCAGACCGTTATATCCGCTAATGCCCCAGAGAGCTATCACCAGAATCACCACACCTGCGATGATCCATCCTTTTTTGTTTGATTTCTTTTCCATTTTCGTTTCATTTAGTTGTTGCACAAATTTACTCATATATGAGTATTGTGCAAGTTGTTAATTTATAGTAACTTTGCCAGCGTGATGATGACAGTGGCTGATGCCGATGGCATTGCCGCCACACGTTTCAAAATAGCCAAAATTATAAATTCATAATGTTATTGTATAATAGACAAAGGGGGTCGGCTGTGAAGTCGGTCCCCTTTTATTGTCTGCACCACCACACCATCTCAACCTCAATTAAAGCAGCGCTTTAATCTCAGCATCGATGTCCTTGATCTGTGCATCGCGCTTCACAACGTTGCAGTTGCGGTCGAGCAGGAAGAATGTGGGCACCTGCTGTACGTTGTACAGTTGCAGTACGCGTGTGTCGTCGCCTGCACGTGTGCTTATCCAAGGCAGGGCAGCAGTCTGAGTCTTCCAGAAATGCTCGTCAGAGTCGACGCTTACCTGATATATCTCGAGTCCGGCAGCGTGATACTTGTTGTAAAGTTCGCGCAGCATCATGATGCGCTGCAATGACTTTTCGCCCGCAAAGAGGTGGAAGTCGAGCATCACAACCTTGCCCTGAAGCGATGACAGGCGGCGCTCCTGACCCTTATTGTCGGTCAGTGTGAAGTCGATTATGCCCGTAGTGTTCACCTTGTCGGCAGCCACGAGGCCCTGCGCCTGCTTGTTCTTGATGATGCGTATGTCCTTCATGCCCTCGATGGCTATGTTATGGAGGTTCTCGCCACGCTCCTCGTTAGGATAGAAAGTGTCCCAACTTGTAGCCACGGCAGCAAAAACCTTGACATCCTGCTCTGACGAACGGGGATTGAATATCAGCACCGACTGTCCGCCGGCGTTCAGAGTCTGGAACAATGCGAAGTAAGACGAGGCCTTCATAGGCTCCTTGAAGATGTAGTCGGTCTTCACGCGGGTCTTGTATGCTTCAACAACACGTGCCACGCTGTCGTTGACTGCATCGGCTCCGAGCTGCGGATTGTTTGCAATGGCGTTGAGCTGTGTCTGCAGTCCCATCTGCATGAGCGTAAGCTCCTTGATGCGCGAGCACTCTTCCGTTCCGCTTACCTCATACTGCGACGCCATACCTGGATATTCTGCCTTTATGCTGACCGTCTCAGTAGAGTCAATGGCAATGTTTATGATTTGTCCGGCAATGCGCAGGCGGTAGAACTCGGGTGCTGTAGGGGCCTTGTCGTCAAAGTCGAAGGTGCCGTCGGCCGATAGTTTCACCGAATCGATTACCACCGGACCGTTCAGACTCATATTCTCAAAGTAGAGCGTTGAGTCGGCAGCGTTGCCGATAGTACCGTTGACGTGGAACTTCTTTTCGTTGCATGAGGCCATGCCCAGCACTGCCACTACCGCCAAAGCGATGGCGAAGAGGCTGTTTAATGGTTTTATCTTCATTGTTTTTTGTTATTATGCTATATATAAAAATGTGTGTCTATTGACTAATAGACTGCAAACTTACACATTTTTATCCACATTTTCGCGATTTTCGGGCGAAAAACGCTCCTCACGTCCGAGGAATTTGATGAGTCCCCAGCGCACGCTGCGCAGTCCGAACTGTTCCGTATGTATGTCGCCGGGTGCTATCCACATGCATTCAGCAGCGTCGTCGTTGGCTGTGAGCACGCTCTCGTCTTCCACCTTACACTCAAAGAACATGTCGAGTGTGTGTATGTCGATGCGGCTATAGCGGTAGATGTTGGGCAGCGAGAAGAGGTATTTCGACTCCGTAACCTTCAGTCCTGTCTCTTCCATAACCTCACGTGCAACGCCCTGTTCGGCAGTTTCGCCCAGTTCGGCAAATCCTCCTGGCAGGTCGAGCGTGCCCTTGGCGGGTTCGTTGCGACGGCGTTCTACGAGTATTTCGCCCTTGCTGTTGGTGATGATTGCTACGTTGGTAGAGCTGGGATTCATAAAAAACTCAAATCCGCAGTTCTCGCATTTCTTACTTGCTTTGCTGTTCTCTACAAAGTGATGACTGCCGCACATGGGGCAATACTCAAATTTCTCTAATGGATGCATGTGAAGTAAATTTTAAAAACGTCTGCAATATTACTAAAAAATGGTTACCTTTGCAAGATAAAAGGCAATTATTAGTAAGATAAATCTAAAAACTTATATCAGAAATGAGAAATTTGAAATCTTTCGCTTTACTCGTTGTGCTTCTTGCCGTGTCCGTGTCGGCTATGGCGCAACGCTCATTCGATGTTAACCTATGGACTGCCAAGGCCCCTAACAAAAACGGATTGCAGGACACAGCCTATATAAAGGTGTTTCTGCCTGACGCCAAGCGTGCCACCGGACGTGCCGTGGTGATTTGTCCGGGCGGCGGCTATGCTATTCTGGCTATGGATCATGAGGGAACCCAGTGGGCGCCCTTCTTCAACAATATGGGTATTGCAGCCATTGTTCTGCACTACCGCATGCCCAACGGCAACGTAAAGGTGCCAATCAGCGATGCCGAGGAGGCGATGCGCATTGTGCGCCGCAACGCCAAGAACTGGCACATCAATGCCTCTGACGTGGGCATCATGGGATTCTCGGCTGGCGGACATCTCGCCTCAACCATAGCCACACAGTCGAAAGCCGACGCCAAACCCAACTTCCAGATTCTCTTCTATCCCGTCATAACCATGATGCAGGGCTACACCCATCAGGGCTCGCACGACAATCTGCTGGGCAAGGACGCCCATAAGAAGGACGAGCAGAAGTACTGTTCCGACCTTCAGGTGACGCGCGTTACGCCCCGTGCATGCCTGCTTCTGTCGGACGACGACCATGCAGTTATGCCCATCAACAGCGTCAACTATTATGCCGAGCTGTACCGCCACGACGTTCCGGCATCTATCTACGTATATCCTACGGGCGGACACGGATGGGGTATGAACACCTCGTTTGCCTATCATGCCGAGATGCTCACCAACCTTAAGGGATGGCTTGAGAGTTTTTAAAATCTAAAACCACAACAATCTATGAAGACAGAACACCTCTTGATAATGCGTTTCACGGCCTTGGGCGAAGTGGCAATGCTCGTTCCCGTGGTCAGCTCGCTTGCCCAGCAGTATCCCGAACTGCGCATCACAGTGCTCAGCAATCCCTTCGCCCGACCGCTGTTCGACGGCATTGCGCACAACGTAGGCTTTATGGCTGCAGACCTTAATGGTGAGTATCATGGCGTGAAGGGACTCAACGCCCTATACCGCCGACTTGTAGCCAAGAACTTCACAGCCATTGCCGACATGCAGAGCATACTGCGCTCGTCGTATCTGCGCATGCGTTTCAACATATCGAGCTATCGCGTGGAGCATCTCGACAACCATCGTCAGGACCGCCGCAAGCTTGTGGCTACCAAGGACAAGTGCCTCAGGCAGCTGCCGTCGCTGTTCGACGACTATATAGACGTGCTCGCCCGTCTGGGCTACAACGTACGGCTCGACTTCCAGTCGCTATTCCCGCCTACAGGAGGCAATCTGCGACTGGTGAGCGACCGTATCGGAGAGAAGAAGATGTTTCAGCAATGGATAGGCATAGCTCCGTTCGCTGCGTTCCGCGGCAAGGTGTATCCTGCCCAGCTTACCGAACGCGTCATAGCCGAACTCATACGCCGCCATCCCTCATGCCGTATCTTCCTGTTTGGCGGAGGCGATGCCGAGATGGCGCAAATCGACCGCTGGTGCGCCCAATACAAGAACTGCACCAACGCCTCGCAGCTGCTTGGCAGCGTGCAGCAGGAACTTATAGTCATGTCGCATCTCGATGTGATGCTCTCGATGGACAGCGTCAACATGCATCTTGCCTCCATAGCCGGCACCCGGGTGGTAAGCCTTTGGGGGGCTACGCACCCTTATGCCGGCTACTTGGGCTATGGTCAGAGCCACGACGATGTCATACAGGCCGACCTCGGTTGTCGTCCGTGCAGCCTGCATGGCAACCGTCTGTGCAAGCGGGGCGACTATGCCTGCCTCACACAAATCGATCCTATTACCGTTGCCGATCACGTCGAGAAGCATTTGAAGCATTAATCCATGCCTCATGGCGGTTGTTGCCGTCGGCACGGTAGCTCACGTGCATCCATCGCGCGCCCGTCTTCGACCGATACTCGTAAATAAGCTGGTCGAAGTCAAGACTACACCTTATATAATTATACATCTTCATGCCCACCTCATCGTTGGGCACGTAGATGTCGGCAGCCTCGCCCATGGTGTGTTGCGATGTAGCCACGCCTCCCACCTTTTCGTTTACGATTGGCGAGCGGTAGCCGCTCGTAATGCGCAACACTCCAAAGCGCAGGCGCAGCGGTTCAAGCACTTTCTCGCACAGCACCCTCAGCCGCGCCACCGCCTCGTCGGGCGGTGTGTTGTCAATGCCAAAGCGTATTGCAGTGGCTGATATGACAAACTCGCGCAAGCTGAAGTGCCGGCTCAACTGAATGGTTGGCAACTGGTCGAATACTGTGTCTGCGACCATAATCTGTTGTACGTTTGTACAAGTGGCTGCCGCCAGGGCGACAGCCATTTCCGTGTTTTTCATTGTGGTTTGAATTATTAATGTTAAGATGTCAAGTAAACGGGTCCTTTGCAGACCCTGATTGTAATATATCTTGAAGTTTTTGTGTCGGTGGTATTTTAGGTTTGATTCTTTTGATGGTGCAAAGATATTATGCAATCGGGAACTAACACTACCATTTCCGAAAATCTTCGTTTACGAAAGTTAAATATATTCCATCCGAAACCTGAACATCTAATGTTGTCACTCGAAAATATTGCTGTCCGGTAAAACTAATAATGTGGTCAAAGACGGGCTGAAAGCCCAATAAGCACATAGGAGGGTGTGTCAAAAGTCAAACAAAACGGGCTGAAAGCCCAAAAAGCACATAGCCCAAGGCAGCGCCTTGGGTGTACGGATTGAAAATAGCAAAACGCCCTGCAAGGGCAAAAGCATTGATAATTAACGCTTTTGCCCTTACAGGGCGCATTATGATTTGCGATACTTTTACCCAGGGTGTTGCCCTGGGCTATGAGCTTCTGCCCCTTCGGGGCGTACTGCTGTGAGTTTTGACACGCCCTGGGTGTACGGTCGTTTTGGAAAGGAGTCCTTTTGGGTTGCAAAACGAGTCCTTTTGGTGAGCAAAAGGGGTCCTTTTGAAGGGCAAAAGGACAACTATTGGAAGGCAAAAGGAGTCTTTTTTGAATTTTGAATTTTGAGTTTTGAATTTTGAATTGTTCTCGGCTACGCCTGCGATTTTGAATTATTCAATTTTGAATTGGTGTAGATGGCAATTTTGAATTTTGAGAATTGTTTGCCAGACAGCAATAATTTGAAAAGGGTATTTGTGTCACCCCACACGAAAAAAGCCCGCTGAAGGAACTTGTCATTCAACGGGCTTCGCATTGTTAAACGTATCTGAGAGGTTATTGACTATATCCTAACCGTTGCGTATTGTGTCTGATTCGTCACGAACCGTATCTGTGATGTTGCCTGCTACTTTACAACAATCTTGAATGTTTCGGTCTTGTCGTCCATGGTTGTAGCCTTGACGATGTACACACCGGGCTGCTGTACGCTGAGCTGGCAACGCTCGCCGGCTGTACTGCGGCTGCTTGTGACGAGAGCTCCTGCCGTATCGTAAACCTTAGCCTGCTTCACCTCACCGTTAAGTACTGCCACTACGATGGTGCCTTGCGCTGGTGAGAAGCAGCGGATGGCGTTGATGCCGGTCGGAACTACCCAGTTGTTGGTGGTGATGTAGTAGCGTCCGTGGTCGTTTGCCATCATCTCTATCTGCATACCGTCGGCTATCTCGCTGAACTTCTTGCTCGTTGCGTCGTAGATGAAGAGCTTGCAGCCCTCGTCGTTCATCTTGCGCAGCATCTTGCTGTTGAGGTTTACGGTGACGTCGGTACTGCGGCTCTTGCCTGCCACAACGCCTATCGGCATCCAGTCGATGTCGTCGGTGGCGTTAAGGGCTACTGCCTGCGAGCCTGCTACAGAGTAAGCCTGGGCTATTTCGGCAATGTTGCCCTCGCCGAGCATGTCTACATCCTCGCCTTCTACGTAGTCGCGGCTTGCCTCAGCACTTACTATCAGCTCCGACTGGCTGCTGCGTGTGCCGTCCGATGTGCTCAGTATGATTGTAGGTTGAGGCGTGAGTGCCTTCTCGCCGCCAGTCACCCATCTGTTGATGAGCATCGAAGCGTTGAACAATACGTTGTCGGGTACGGTCTCGGCTGACTTCACCTTGACAAAGAACGCTTGTGTAGGAGGTATGATTACGTCCTTCTTCTTGTCGTAGTCGAGGCTGGTGTCTATGGCGTGAGCCGTAAACTTGCCGTCGGCAAATGTCCATACGCTTCTCTCGAAGGCTGTGTTGGCCTTGAGGAAGCGATACATACTCAACGAAGAGGGGTAGGGGTTGCCTACAAGATGATAGCTGTTGCCCTCGTGTACGTTCTGGTTGAGCGGCTGCAAGAGCTGCATTGTGTGGTCGTTGGCATTGTCGCCCAGCTGCATACGATAGTTGTCGGCTGTCTTCTGTACCGTTGCCGATACGTTGGTGTTGCTCTGGCTGTCGTAGTAGCTGTACTGAGTGTCGGCCTTAGGCAGACGTATCAGGGCGAAACTGTTGTTCTTGGCACCCTCGGTGTACTTGTCGCCAGCCTTCACAGCGAAAGCCTTGCCTTTGGCATACGCCTCGTCCACCTTATTATATACGTGGGTCCAGTAGGCAGAGTTGAGTGTTATCTCGTTGCCCGTGGTCTCTTCTATCTGTCCGTGGTGGTTGGCCTTGTAGAAGGTAGTGTTGTCTATCACCTGCTGAACATCGCCGTCCCAGCTGCGCTGATAGATAGGATAGGCGTTGCGGTTGTTCACAGCCTCATTGAATGTCATCGGCTTGAATGCCTCCGACAGTTCCTGTCCGTTGTCCTTCGGAACATAGAGGTCGCCAGCGTAGGTCTGCTTCAGTGGCGACGACATTACGCTCCATGTGTCTGGCGTGAGCAGCTTGTCCACGTAAGCCTTGTTGTACGTCAGATAGTTGGCGTAGAGCAGCTCAGCCTCCGGCTTGAAGTAGATTTGGTCGCAGAGGTTGCCGGTCCATTTCTCGCAGTTGAATGTGCCGTTGCCAGTGTCCGAACCGTCAGCAGTAGCGTCGTTCCATTTTGTCACTATGTCGTAAGCCATGTCGCCTACGCTGTTGGCTATACCGTTGGTCTGATAGCTCAGCTCCTTGAGGTTGGGATAGGTGCTGTTGGTGAGTGTAGGCACCGTCACCTTCGTAAACTTCATCGGCATGAATGCAGCCTCGCGAGTTTCGTTATATTCGGAATAATCAGCCTTATATATCTCAGCCTTGTTAGAGCGCAGCCAGTTGGCATCGTTGTTCCATGCCGAGTTGGTAGCAGTCGAAGGTTGCCATGTGGCATATTCAGGCACTACAAGCATCTTTACGAACACTTCGCCCGGACAAGAAGCAGTGCTGCTGCTCTCGTTGTTGCTGAAGCTGAAGTTAAGCTCATACCAGTAGCCCTCACGCAGACGTGTGGCTGCGTCGCTGTTGAAACGGATGCCTATTGTCTCGTCGCTCTTGCTGATGGTAGCCGAGGTAACAGTACCAACGAATTGGTCGTTGCCATTTGCGAGTACCATCTGCGGGTCGTTGGTGCTGGCAATCCATACCTTTCCACCATTCTCCAGAGTCACCTTGTCGGCATCCTCCATACTTGTCATAGGCAATTGCAGTGTGCCGTTGGCTATAGCCTTTATCTGTGGCAAGCCGATGCGCAGTGTGCGGTCGTCCGACGGATAGGTCACATCCTTGAAACCAGTGTATACACGCGGACCGTCCTTTACGATGCGCAATGGGAAGAGCATCGGGTCGGGACATACGTCATACTGCTGTCCACCCACGGTGATTGAAGTGGCAATAGGTACGGCAGCTACTTCAAAGTTGCCGAATGTGGTGAACTTGCTGATGGTGCTGCTTGCCGAGATAAGCAGTCGTCCGTTGTCGATATACTGCTTCAGCAATGCGCAGTCGGCAGTGGTGAAGCTGTTTTTAGCGCTTTGCAGCGTTGTGGCGTTAGGATATACGTCGCGGAAGTGGTTCAGTGCCTCACGCACACCATTGGTGTTAATGTCGTTGCTCTTGTTGTTCTCGCTGAAGAACCAGTCGAACTTGACATCGGGAAGTTCCACCTTTCCACCGTTCACCTTGTCGACAGTCTCAAGCTTTATGTTGACGCTGACGTTGCCGGTATTCGATCCGTCACACTTTACGCGTACCGAAGTTATGGCAGTGCCGTTGGCGTCGGTCACCTTGATGCTTTGCTTTACAATCTGGAACGGGTCGCTGTATGTAGAGCATACGTCGGTAGGTGTGCCCCATGCTTCTGGCATTTCAGCGTTGTCGTCGCTCGGATAAGCTATAGATACGTAGAAGTTCTTGCCCGGCACGATGTTGAAGTTGCGGTTGGCGATGACCAGGCATCGGTTGCCGCTGTTGTCGTTCTCAAACATAGGCACGTTAGTCAGCCCGTCGGCAGCTTCTGCCGGAAGCACAGCCGCTGCGTTGTAAGTGGCAGGAATACGTGCCACTCCGTAGTTCTTTCCGTTGTTGTGGTAGTCGATACCTTCAACAGGCTTGCCGTTCTCGTCGCAGATGCGATAGAACAGTTTCGACTCCTTCTGATTCACCATCGCCTGGAAAGTCTCGTAGATGCCGCGTAGCTTCAGTGTAATATCATCGGGAGCAGTCTCATAACCTGTCTCGTTAGGACATAGCGGTCGGTTCTGCAATACGTCCAACTTGGATGTCTGGGTGTAAAGACAGAGGTCGTCGATACAGTAGTCGGCACCTCCGGTACTCTTACACATATTGTCGAGCACAATGCGGAAGGTGGTGTAGTTGCTCACTCCGGTTGATTTCTGAAGCACTTGCTTGCTGAATATCTGATACCACTTGCCGTATTTATGGTCCTTTGTATTGGTGGCAAAGTCGCCTGATGTGAACGACTGGATAAGCTTCTGGTCGATAACGTTTCCGTTCTCGTCCTTATTGATGCCATAAAGGCGGAACATCACCTGAGGTGCAGCTGCGTTTGCAGCTGTGTACTCGGCAACGGCACCACTGAATACCAGCTGCGAACCGGTACACAAGTTGGCTTGGAAGTCGGCAGACGCTATCTGTCGGCTCTCGTCCGATGCGTCTACATAGAGGAAGTGTCCGTATTGCTTTCCGCCGGTCTTTTCGTAAGTGCGGTCGTAGATGGTTGGCGAGCCGTATGCCCACCAAAGATATCCGTTTTCTCCATTGGCTGATATACCAGAGAGGTTGCCCGACTTATATAGTCCGTAGTCGCCATGAATCGGTGATTTGCCGTAGTGAGTACCACCGTTGTAGTAGTCCTTGCTGGCAAGTTCGGCATAAGTGAATCCGTAGGCACGTGATTTGAAATCCGACGGCTTCAAGCTCATGTTGTTCAATGCGGTTGTAGGTCTGGCGAATGTGAGGTCAGGATTGTCCTTGTCGAACGAGATAGGATCCATCGCCCTATTGTATTTGCTTTCGAGATATGAGATAGTACGGTCTACGTCACCGTCGCTGTTTATCTCGCTCTTCATCTTTGGGTAGCCTTGATGTATAAACACCTCGAAGTTGGCAACCGGACACATATTCGTTCCGTCGTAAGCATAAGCTACGATGTAGGCAGTGTGTCCATAGCCTATGTCGGAAGGTGTGCTTGCCGACGCGTTGCCTTCTACATTCTTCCATCCCGAACTGTTATTGAGATCGCTGATTTTGAAGTCGTAGAACTGATTGCCTTCGTTGGTAAGTACGTAATACTTGGTGCGGTCTTCGTTGTATGCAATCCAGCGGATGTATTTGGCTTGCATGATAGTGTTCTGAAAGTCAGACTCCTTTATCTTCTGATTCTCGGTGGTAGCATATACCGACTTGCCGTTGGTGGCATTGCTGAGAGGATAGAACCAGTAGGTCTGTCCGCCAGAGTTCTTCAGATTGGTGCGCAGTGTCATTTTTGCTGCATCATTCTTGGCACCGAACACAATGCGCTTGTTGTCCTCAAGAGTCAGGTCAGCAGCCCTGCTGTGATCACATAAAGCATCCTTGATTTGCTTTGCCAGATATGCTGCAGACTTGATGTGGAAGATGTATCGGATGGAGAGGGTTGGTTCATGTTCAACATAATTTGTATATGTAGGATTATACCAAGGGCCACTACTTACTTGTTTAAAACTATAATCATTGTATCGGCTTACATCGCAGGCAATGGTTTCGCCAGCCCAGTCGGCTGCATCTGCTCCCGAAGGCTTGTTGTAATTGACACCTACATAGTTTCTGCCTGAAGCTGAAAGAGTGCCGGCAATAAGACCTATGTCCTTCTTGCTGGTATAGTCTTTCCTGCTGCTCAGCACAGAATATCTTGAACTGTATACACTCAGTCTGTCCGACTTCAGGTCGGTAGTATAGTCGTACCAGCGAATCCATCCGTAAGGCTCAAGGTCGTTGGTCGTACTGTTCCATCCTACAAAAGGCAGTTCAAGTTCCATTGTGCTGCTACTGGTGGGCAGATAGTAGTTGTAGTGCCACTCGGCAGTCTGCTGCATTCCGCGGCTGTCTAATGGCATATCGCTGTGACCCTTATAGTGGAAGCCTAAGCTCTGCGCATAAACACAGTTGGGCGCTGCCGCAAGGGCTATCATCGCAAAGAGCTGCAGCAACAGTCTTTTGGACTTTGCGGGTCGGTTTATATTGTTATTGCGAATCTTCATAGTCGTAAGGTGTTATGTTCGTGATAGTTTAAATGAAAAATGGGTATGGCAGGAATGCCATACCCACCTATATGTTCTAATCCTTGATTATCTGCAAGCGATACGGAATGACGTAGCCTACGCCGTCTATCTGGACGTTGATTTCGTGGATAACGTATCCCTTGCGGGGGCTTATGTATCCCTCGATCGTCTTGGTGCGGGTGTCGTAGGTTGGTTTGTCGTCGTATATCCAGACGTCTTCGGCTTCGGCAGGATTGGCTTCGAGCGTCGTAACGCCAGTAACTTTCCATGCTGTAAGTTTCTCGTTGTTGCTACGCTTGTACACGTGCAGCTTCAGATGGAACTCTCCGTATGACTTGAATGTGGCTGTGATGCGGTCGTTGCTGTAATTCAATTCGGGTTTGACACCGATGCCCGTGAACACCTGCGGTTCAATCTTGATGCGGTAGTCTACCAGTTTTACGGGTATAATCAAGTAGTCGTTGCGTGCAATTCGGTTCCATTTGGTCATTGCTATACGCTTCGTCACGGTGCCTTTGTCCGTGTTGATGCTCAGAACGAAGTAGTTCGGAGTATGGGCGACGCTCTCGTTGACGTAGAATGTGGTGTTCAGATGTGCTCCATTCTTCACCTCCTTGCCGTTGGTTCCGTCCATTGTCAGGGTGAAATCGGCGTAAGTGGCAGCGGCATTGATGTTGGGTACAATCTCGTTTGCTTCGATCTTGGGCAGCAGACTGACGTTGTTGGCAGCGTTTTCGGTAATGTCGGTCAGCGTGATGCTCTTCACGTTGAGGTCGTAACCAGTGTCGTTGGTGAACTGTAGTTGTACCTTTGCCATCATACGTATCACCTCCAGGCTTACGGTTCGGGTGTTGTCGTCGATGATAGCGGTCTGCTTGTTGCTCATCGGGATGCCGTTGCCGCTAATGGATGAAGTGTTGCCCTCTACCTTATAATACATGTTGTCGAATCCGGCAGGCAATTCGGCGGGGAACGAGTTGATGCCTTCGAGACCTATGTCGGCACGGCTGATGTTGGCAAACGAGTAGAAGGTAGCGGCACCCTTAGCCACTACCGTCTTTATTGTGGTAGCTTCCTGCTCGCCATTGGCAGAGAAGTCGCGTTCCACAATGTTCTGTATCTTGCCGTTCTGGACGATGACAACGAAACAATTGTGCATCATCTCTCCTTCAGGGGCAGCGTTAGTGTCTACCCATGTCGCTCTTGTAACGCCGTTGATGTTGCCGCTGGCGCGAGTAGGCGAACTGGCAGAAGCGGCGAGCCTTAGCTCCACCTGCGTCTTGCTGCTCTCCGCCTGGCCTTGGCAGTCGTCGTTACTATCCTCGAAACAGCCAGTAAGGGCAAGCGTCGAGAACAGCGCGAGCATGTATGTGAATATGTTCTTGGCGTGAGTCATCGCTTTGTGGTTTTTGTATTTGTTAAGTCTGTCGTTTTACATAATAATCTCGTCGTGTTGACGTAGATTCCATTCCTTCACGTTCAGCACTATCTTCACCTGGTCGTCGGTACGTCCTACGGTGTATTCGTAGTAGTGATTGCGCTGTATGTTGTAGGTTGAGGCTGCGTCGGGAGCTCCTTCGGGAGTGTAGTTGCAGAAGTGCAGCGTATAGTTGCCTTCCTCTTCGCCGTCGCGCATGAGCTGTAAGCTTATGGTAGCCTTACGGTCTGTGGCGGCATTGATGTTGTCGTATTCGGGTATGTAGAGCATTATGCTCTCGTCGTCATTGTTCGTCATTGTTATCGACTGAGCCCATGAGCTGTTGGCATGAAGCGAGTTGCCGAACCGAATGGCTGCTGTGCTGGCAACGGTGTTGTATGTCAGCGGCAGCGTATAGCCCGAAGTGTTGTAGTTGTTGAGCTGCATTGCGCCCAGCGAGTACTTGCGTGACTTCATGCCGTCGGCAAGTTTCACCTTCACTTTGGCAAGCGAGCGCAGCATATCGATAGTTCCGAGGTTGTTGCTCTTGCCCACCACCAGCTCGTTGGTTAGCGTTGTGACGCCCCACATGGGTATGTATTGCGTTGTGGCAGACCTTGCGAAGGCGAGATTCTGGATGTTGCCAGGCGTAACAATGCTCGTTCCGCAGTTGGCAAACACCATAATCTTCTTGGCTTTGGATAGCTTGTCGGCGGCGTTTTCCCATGTTCCGGTGATGGAATATTCGGGATTGGTGTCGGTACCGTTGTTTATTGCAATGACGTTTTCAACGTCGCCGATGATTGTTCCGTTCTCGTCGCACACCTTAATCTGCAACTGTTCGGTATTGATGGCATTCTCGTATGCAGTTCCGTCGTCCTTCGGGTCGTAGTCGTCCCATCCCTCGTTGGCTGCTCTTGTATTGCCGTTGGCGTACGACATACGGAAAGCCACCCTCACCGCGTCGTCGTTTTGGTCCTCATTGTCGTAGCCGTCGTCGAAGCCGCACGACATAGTGGACAGCAGACAGAACATGAGCGAAACTGTCAGCGTTGATTTATAGCGGTTTATTCTAAGCATAGTCAGTTTCTTTAAGGGTTATTTGAAGTCTGTGTTGTTGAGCACCACTCTCCACGAATTGATGTAGATTTGAGCGGAGAGCCAGCTGTGGTTGTCGTCAATGAAGAATACAAAGTTGTACTCGTCTTGTCGATCCAGATACTCCTGATTGGACATTGCCTTGTTGTAGTTGCCCTTCACGAGTAGAACATAGTCGATGAGCGGAATCTGAAGAATCTTCTCCTGGGTCTCCTTGCTGTAGATGCTGAGTTGCGGATTCATGTTTTCGAAGAGTCGGTTGACTGTCAACTCAGCCACGACAGCCGATGTCGGCGTCACGCTTCCGTCGATGTCGGGTATCAGTTCCGATCGTGTGCCGTTGATGATGCCGTCGTACTTCGACCATGCCACATACGTAACGTCGTTCTCTGGCTCTGCCGTTGAGCGTGTGATCGGCTCGTTGTTGTAGGCAAGGAATGCATTGCCGTCGTCGATGAAGAAGTCGAAGTCGGCAGCGTTGAGAGTTTCACCCGACGTGTTCTGCAGCACTACGCGCACCACGTTGGTGTTCTTCATCAGGTCGACAGTGGCCGTCTTCACTCCGAAACCTTCAAGATTGAGGTCGGCATCCTTCAAGAGTCCGTGATAGAGCGGGGTGAGGTCGTGGTCGACAATGCATTCAGAGCGGTTGATACGGCATGTGAGCGAACTGATGTCCTGGCTGTTGGGCTCGCCGTAGATGTAAGAATCGGCATATCGTTCTTCACCTTCCGCCCACACCTTGAGTGTGTAGTGTCCGGGCGTAAGCTCGTTGACCGACATATATCCGCCACGATTTTCAATGTCCTTCACGCTTTCCTTCTTCTGCAGGGCGAGTTTTCCGTCCTTGTCGAAGGCATAGAGCGTGACAGTCTTCACCTCGTTGGGGAAGGCGTCGGCAAACTTCATGTTCATGTCGTACTTGAAGTTGACGCGCAACTCCTTCGGGCAGTTCGACTGATCGTCCTCCATCATTCCACACGAGGTCACGGTGAACATCATAGCCATCACAGCTGCGAGGGCCTTGAGGCCACTAATTATTTGGCGCTTGTTGTGTTTCATATCGTTTAGTTTTTGTTTCGTGAAGTATGTGAGAGTAATATATTAATAATGTGTGAGTATATATTAATAATGAGTATAGTCTGCGTCGGTTGATGAGAGCAGCTTGTGCGGTCTCATGTTGCCGTCATCCTTGTGGTATCTGGCGGCGCGATACCTCCGTCCTTGTTGTTCCGGTGGCGGAGTCGCCGGTTGTTTGTGTCGGTTAGTGTAGGTGGGTATGGCGGTAGAGTCATACCCACCTACGATTGGTTTACGTCTTTAGTACGTAGAGATTAAGTTCGCTTTGCCTTGAACTTTACATCTCAGTACGTAGTATTTCTCTTCTCTATTAATAGAGTTTCGTATCGTTCGGCTTAGCTGATTATTTGCCAAGGTCGACAGTCTGCTTAACGATTCTCCATGAGAGAACGTTGATACGAGCTGCGAGATAAGTCTGTGTATCTTCTGGAACTTCAGGAACGAACTTGCTATCGGGATCGTATACCGGAGTACCGAAGCCCGTGATAGAGTTGACATCAATCTGATAGTAGTGGTTACGTACAATACCCTTAGCTGTGCCGAGGTGTGCTACGTCGGTGTAGTAGTAAGCTCTACCCTCTTTACGGATTTCGGCAAGCGACTTGCCCATATTCTCGTTGCACTCATTTGTAGCTTCTACTTCACCCTTATATACTGTAACGCCCTCATTGAGCTGTGCCTTAACCTGATAACCTGTCACTACGAAGTGGATGTCCTGGACTGTAAGACCTGTGATTTCGGTACCATTCGCAGTTGTGGTATGCTTCTTGTAATCCTTGTTCTCAGCCAAGATGGCATTCTTCACAGCCTCTTCCGAGAGATACTCAACGCCCTTGTACTTGCAGATTTCGGCTTTTGTACCGTCTTCATACTGCAACTCTACGGTAGCAACGTATTGCGGCTTGTTGTTGTCAGAGGTGTTAGGATTGGTGTAGTAAACCTGACCAATCTGTGACTTGTAGTCATTGTAAGACTTGTTCTCTCCTAAATTTGTGCTTGATGTCTCCCAGTAGCACCGGAAATATGCAGGATGATTCCACTGAGTGATGCCCAGGTCATTGTCAGTCCATGTAGCGTCAATCTTCTTGATGAGGTAAGCGTCGGTAGTCTCCTTAGCGAGTCCCCAACCCTTGATGACTGCATATACGTTCTTGCCGTTGGTAGTTTCGCCTACAAGGAACTTGCCGCTCTCCTTAGCAACAGTTGCTGTAGAAGTGAGCTTGGCAGCAACGCGCTCCACGTAGATGTCAACCGGATTCTGCATTGCAGTAGTCTGGTCTGTAGCAACGTGTCCTGTGATGTCGGCAACCCATACCTTGTTTGTTCCGTCAGAATACACCGAGCTTGACATTACGAAATCCTTAGCGTCAGCACCTTGTGCATTGAAGTTCTGTCCGGCTACGGCTGCCTCGACTTGTGCCTTTGTCATCTTGGCTCTAAGAACGCCGTCTTCAATCGTAGCGGGGTTGACAATAGCTATCATAGAGTGAGGAGCTGTCTTGGTTTCGCCCTCAATAACGAGCATAGCGTCTGTAATCTTCTCTACGTTAGGGTCATTCTTTGTTGTACTAGTAACATTATTCTTCTCAACGTAGCTCTGTCCATTCGTCATATTGTAGGCATCGCCATTCCCCGTGAAGAAGTAGAAGCGTACGGCATTAATCTTGTTCTCGTTGTCCGAACCGTCAGCATAGTCGCCGTCAGCACGCGAACCGCTGGTTCCAACGCTATTGATATTGACAGCTACATAGCTTGTTGTTCCTTCACCAGTGGAAGAGTTGTTCTCGGCAACCTCTTCGGATGTACAAGCACTAAATGCTATTGCAGCCAGTGCGAGAGGGAATAGATTAAACTTTCTCATAACTATAAAGTTTAAGTGGTTATTAATTTTTGTGTTTGAATAAAAGTCTTTTTTTAAGTCTGATTGCGTTCAGTCTGAGTTTAGTCTGTCTGTTCTGGTTTGCCTGTCAAGTCCAGTTTAGCATTGTGTCGGTGTATGTGTATTGTGTCTATTGGATGTCTTCGAGATTCCTTCGGGCTGTGTCGCAACCCTTGTCGGCAGCCTTCTTGAAGCTTTCTATAGCCTTAGTCTCGTTGCCTATCTGCCAGTAGCATACGCCTCTTGCATTGTCTGCCTCTGCAGAATCGCCTGCCTTGTCGAGCTTGCGCAGCGCATCAGCCCATTTGTCGGCATTGATGTCGGCGCAGGCGGCATTGAGATTGGCTGTAGGATCGTCGGGATACATGAGGGCGGCGATGGCGAACACCTCGTTAAACTCCTTAGATCCTGGCTCGTAAGTCTGTGCCACCATGTACATCTCGTTCTGCGACAGCAGCTGAGGCTTGGTCTTGATGAGCTGCTTAGCCTCTTCAACAGAGAACGGGCGCACGTTGCACGTGATGACATAATCGGAATGGCGCAGAGCCGGATACCATGTAGCGAGCATTGTGCGGTACTCCTCTGGGTATTGCGACTTGATGAGCCACTCGCGTCGGTCGGGTTCCGTTGCGTTGTCCTCGGCAATTTTCAGAATGGCGTTGCGGTTGTTGAGATTGCTCTCGCGGATGTATTTGCATAGTCCTTGCCAATCCTCGGCAGTCGACTTTACTGTGAACAGACGGTCGTCGAGCTTGACGAGCTGTCTGACGTAGTTCTTCAGCGTAGCCGCACGGTTGGCAGCGAGATACTCGTTGTGCTTGTATGGAGCTTCGGGCGAGGCGTAGCCGTGGATCTCGATGCTTGTGATTGTCATGTTGGCATCCTTCTTTATGATGTTGATAGTGTCGACAATCTTGGCAAGTTCGCGTGGGTTGTTGCGGTAATTGGGATGAAGTTCGGTGCGATCGACGGGGAAATCGACGTAAGCACGGCCCGACATAGAGTACGTTTTCTGCTCTACAGCCACCGGAGCGATGTAAGCCACCTTCGGCTGGCGCATCTTCTTGATCTGTTCGCTCTCCTGCTCGTCCACCTTTCCGCATCCGCAGAGGTCCTCTTTCATTACAATGTCGGCATTGCGCATCCAGTCGGCGTATTCGGTCTGTGCCTGATATGAGAAGCTTTGAGCCTTGCCGTTCTTGCGAGTCACCGCCATTGCGTCGGGATATTTACGGTTGTCGCGGCGTTCGTACATCACCTTCTGCCTGGTTCCGTTGATGACGATGGGCTGCAGAGCCACGCTGTTGTCGCCCGACTCGATAGTCGGCGTCAGAACCACGCGTCGGTTGGCAGGCATATTCAGCTCGTCGAGGCAGAAGTCCATACCTACGAAGAACTGGTTGTCAGCCCTTGTAGCCATGATATTCTCCACCGCCACCTGTCGGTTGAGGATTCTTGCCGACCGCTTCGTCTGTGCCGTCGCATTGGCGGCACTTAAGACGAGAGCTGCTAATAATATAATGTAGTGTTTCATATATAGGAGTCTTTGTGTTAGTTAATAGAGTCTGTAGTCGGTTTAGAACATGTAGATCAGTTCGATGGCAGCCTTGGTTGGGCCCACATAGTTCTTGTGTGCCTCGCCTTTCTTGTTGCCACACGTCTTGCATTCAAACTTCTTGTAGTGGATGTAGTCGTAGCCTACACCGAGCGAAGTCTCCAGGTTCCAGTGTTTGGACAGTGGCCACTGATAGCCGGCTGTGAGTCCGCCACCTGCAAACCATCCTTCGTATCTGTGATTCTTAAACTCTTTGAGCAATCCGAACGGCATCTTGATGCCTCCGGCATTGAATTGTCCGCCCATAGCATGCACGCCGAGAAACCAGCCGTTGAACGTCTGGCAGAACCAGTAGCGGTATTCCGGCTGGATGACCCAATGGCGTATGCTCTTATTGTCTTTAAACTTCCAGGGGTTGATGCCGTAGAAGGCCTGGATGGTATGCTTACGACCGGTCTGAAGTTCAAGTCCGATGTTTGGGGTAGTAGTGGCCCAATAGAGCAAATTGGTCTTTAGTCCCAGTTGCTGGGCGTTAGCCGATACAGCCACGAGCAGAGCTACTATGAGCAGCCTCAATCTGTATGTTACGTGTTTAGCCATATTACATTCTTTTTTTAAGTGTTCTAGTTTTGTGATGTTATGTGTTTGAACTTATCGTTAAGGGTGGGGTGTCTTTTAGTCAAAGTCTGTTAGCTTTTTTAAGAGGTTTGTTTAAGACTTAATTAAGTCTGTTTAGTTTGTGCTGTTGTTTTACCCTTGTACTGTTATACGATTGCAAATATAGAGATAAATGGGAATTGTCGCTTGTTAATTTAACGTCCAAAATGCGCAAATCTGTATTTTTTTGTACATTTTATTAATCCTACATAGGAATAAGACGGCTATTTTCGTATTTCGCCACCTGATTTAACTATCGTAAAAAAAGGATTTTTATCGTATGAAGGGGTGCATATAAATTATGTAGGGGGTGTATATATATAATAATGTCAATTTCTCTGCCGGTAGACCGAAGAAGGCATTCCCTCTATCTGCTTGAATATTCTCGACATCGAAGCGAGGTCGGCAAAGCCCATACGATAGGCTATGTCGCTGAGCGGGAGCGTACGGTCGGCGAGTAGCACAACCTTGGTCTCCTGCACTTTCAGGAAGTTTATCCATGCGTTGAAGTTGCGTCCCTTCACGTAGTTGATATAGTTGGAGAGCAGTCGGGTGTTCAGTCCCATCTGTTCAGCCACCTGCGTTATGGTGATGCTCTCCTTGAGATATGGTTTGTCGTCGCGTCTGATCCACTCGTTCACTATGTCATCGATAGAGTTGGAGTCGAATGTGGCCCGCTGCGTCATGGCATCGGTCTCTCGCTTCTGCTTTGATTCGTCGCTGCTGTGCTGAGCTTTGTCTGCATCAGTGGCGTTGTCGGTTGTGGCAGCTGTTGTCGGTGTGTTGTCGTTTTCGGCAAAAGCCAGTTGAATTTTCCAATAAATGTTGCGGCACATAATGAAAGCCATACTGTTGGCGATAACAATCAGCGAGAGAAGCCAAAGCACGATGGAATCCATCATGGGCGTGGAAATGCACATGTCCACAATATCTATTATATAATATGTAACCATTGAGATGACAACGGCTATGAGCCAGCGGCTCTGGCTGCGGCTTTTGCCAGAGCAATAGTTGTCGATATGCTGTCTGAAGCGTATTATCTGGTTGCCCACCGACTTGAGTATGTATGCGAATTCGACTACAAACACCGTATACAGCGCATAGCAGGTGTATATGGCGGGCTTTGTTGTGAGGAATTCGTTGTAGGCTTTGGCTGAGAAGGTCAGTCCGTAGTCGGGTATGAACAATAATATATGTATAAGCCACACGAGCAGTACGGGTGTGACAAACAGTATTGAGGTGCGCAGTTGGGGTTGCTTGCCGTGCATCAGATAGATTATGGCTGTCATGTCGATGCATATAGCGAAGTACAAGAACAGCGGGCTGGTGAATTGGTTGAGGGGCAGATACGGCACGTCGTTGACAATGCGCACGGTGTACAGCAGACTTGTCAGTCCCTCGATAAAGGCCGACGCAGCAAGGCACAATCGTGTCTTACTGTATGAGTCTATCTTCCCCTCCTTGTCCTTTCTTAAAGGTGTGAGCAGGAAGAGTGTTCCAATTGTGGCGCATACGGCGCAGTTGAAAACGTATGCGATTAGTGAATATAGGTCTATTGTCATTGCGGTTAATTTAGCTTTTAAGTATATGCAAAGGTACTAAAAAGCCTACGCTTTGTCAATAATGTTTGTCGTTTTTTAACCTAAAATTGACAAATTGCATTTTATGTGCATAGTTTTGCAAAATTATTGAAGCTATGGATTTTGTTCTTGCTGTGATTGTTTGACGCATACTGTAGGAGGTTATGGCGTCCTCGCCATAACCTGGGCAGTTAAATATAAGAGCAAAATCTTTGTGTTATTGTCGGTTTTGTCCGCTTGCTCAAGCTATGGCGGGGACGCCATAGCCTCCTATTGTATGCTTTTTCTACCGCTTTATTGATATTTCCTGATATATAACGTATAATGTTCTTTAAGTAATCCTTTAGGGTTGTCTTCTATGTACTTCATTATCTTTTCGAAATCATCACCATTTCTCACAATTCTATCAAACATATTGCTTTGCCAAATGTTGTCTTTGCAGTTCAACAGTTTTTTAATCTTATGTCCAGAATAACTTTTTACTTGACCTATTATCGTATTGATTGGTAGCTTCCCCAGGGGTGATAATAATAAATGAACATGGTTGGGCATAACAACAAATGCATGAATAATGTACTCTGTCCCATCATAATAATTTAATGCCTCTACAACATATTTCCTAACATTCTCATGTTTAAGAATACACTTACCATGTCCGTTGCTCAGCCATTGCTCTATTTTACGCATCAATGCTATTCGGTATTGTTCCTTATTCCTATAGTCTGATACAATAAAATCATTTTTATAAAATAGGTGGTCAACTCGCAAGCTCTCAATAGCTTCGTCAGGAAGTGAGTCTGCAAGTCGAAATGTAATGAACATTGTCTTGTGCTCTTGAAACCAATGGGGTATCTTACGTCCCCAAATTGCCACATTTTCCTTTTTGTCAAGAAACTGAACTATGTCGTGTGGTATGTTTGTGTCTGAATTTGAACTCATAGGTGTTAGTTGTTTGGGATTTCACAGATAGACTTAATATGTCGAATGATTTACTTTGTTCGCTTGCTCAGGCTATGGCGGGGACGCCATAGCCTCCTACTGTTAGCTTGTTTTGCTTGTATTTGTAACGCCATAGCCTCGTACAGTTAGCTTTTTCATGCGTTGTTCTATTGCTATTATAGACTCTCTACATACTCGTAGAGCTGCTTGTAGAACGGATGGCGCGTCATTGTGGCGGCAGAGCCGAGGATGATGAGCTTCATGCGGGCGCGTGTTATGGCTACGTTCATGCGACGCAGGTCGCGCAGGAAGCCGATGTCGCCGCCGTCGTTGTCGCGCACCAGCGAGATGAGTATGATGTCGCGCTCCTGACCCTGAAATCCGTCGACAGTGTTGACGGCGATGAGCCGGCGGTAGGGACGAAGACGCTCGCTCTGGCGTATCATCTTGCGCAGCAGCTGCACCTGGGCACGATAGGGCGAGATGATGCCCACGTCGATCGACTCGTCGAGCACGCGCTGACGGCCAATCTTGTCGAAATAGTCGGCAAGGGTGGCGAGCGTGAGTTCTGCCTCGGCACGGTTGATGCGACCGAAGTTTTCGCCTACGAACTCCTCGCGGCCGTCGACATCGGTGGTGTCTACCCACATCATGGGGCGGTCGTAGTCGAGAATGCCACGTCCGCGCACCTCGGGAGCCGACTGCACGCGCGAGTTGTAGAAGTAGTCGCTTGAGAATCGCATTATCTGCTCGTTCATGCGATACTGCACTTCGAGCAGCGTCACCACCTCGGGCTTCTGCTCGGCTATGCGCTCCATAAGCGTTTTGCCCAGTCCGCCCTTAAGAGCCATGATGCTCTTTACGGTAGGCGGCAGCTGACAATGGTCGCCTGCCAGTATTACTCGTCCCGCCTTGCGTATGCCAATCCAGCATGCCGCTTCGAGAGCCTGAGCCGCCTCGTCTATAAATAAGGTGGAGTAGTGTTCGCCTTCGAGCACCCGGTTGGCGCATCCGGTGAGTGTGCAGGCTATGACACGTGCCTCGCCGAAGAGCGACGAGCGTATGCGCAGCTCCAGTTCGGTGGCGCGGCTCTTCAGACGGTCCATCTTCTGGTGCCACGACTCGGTGCGTCCGCGTCGCTGCTGGCGCAGTTCGCGTATGGCCTTGCGTATGCTCCACAGCTGCGGATAGTCGGGATGCGCCTCGAAGCGTCGTTCGTAGGTGAACGACAGCATCTTGTCGTTGACGCGTGTGGGGTTGCCTATGCGCAGCACGGCAACGCCACGGTCGACGAGTTTCTCCGAAATCCAGTCGACCGCCATGTTGCTCTGTGCGCACACCAGCACCTGGCTCTCGCGTCGCAGCGTCTCGTATATAGCCTCGACAAGCGTCGTCGTCTTGCCCGTTCCGGGAGGACCGTGTACTATAGCCACGTCCTTTGCGCGCATCACTTCGCCCACGGCGTGCTGCTGTGAGGCGTTGAGCCACGGCAGAACGGGCACGTCGAATGTGAATCGTGACGCGGGAGCCTTGGTGTAGAATATGTCGCGCAGCGCTGCCAGGCGTCCCGTCTTGGCACGTATCACGCGGTCGAGGGCGTCAAACATCAGTCGGTAGGACGTCTCGTCGAAGAACAGCTGTATGCCCAGAGCCTCCTGGCGCTGCAGGTCGACAATGCGGCCCGAGTCGGGCAGCGCCACCACCATGCGGTCTTGCTCGGCATAGCTCACCGTAGCGGTGAACGACATGTAGTGTATGGCATCGTGTCCGTCGGCGTCGCGCTTCATTGTGAAGAAGCATACGGGCCTTCCGGGCTCGAAGTTGTGCTCGATGTCCGACCCCGGCTGTCGTGTCACCTCCACGACCATCTGGTTGAGCGAGTTGTAATAGTTGCGCCCTATGCCCACGGGAAACCAGGCATCGCCCCGCCGTGTCTTGCGTTCGATGCCCATTGACTGTGTCTGTTTACGAAATTCCTCCTTCTCGTGATTGTATTCAATCTCAAGAAGGAGGCGCTGCTGTTGTAGTTGGAGTATAGGGTTGTTCATTTCTTATTTTCTGTATATCCTGATAGTGTTTCCGTCGAACGTCTGCTGGCTGTGCAGGCGTGCGCAGTCGGGCAGCTGTGGTGCGCGTGTGCCGGAGGCTACGGTGATGGGAGCTGTCTCGATGCGTATCTCGTCCCACGCTCCGGCTGCTATGAACGAGTTGAGAGTGGCTGCTCCGCCCTCAACGATGAGCCACTGGCAGCGCTCGTCGTAGAGCCACGAGAGCAGTTGCGGCACTACGGGACGGCTGAAGTCGAGCCCCTCGAATGCCGGACGTCGGCTGTCGATGACTATGCGTCGGGGCGAGGGTCCTGCCCATAGGCGTGTGTTGAGCTGCGGATGTTCGCGTTCGTCGGTGGTGCGGCCCACGAGTATGGCGTCCGCCTGGGCGCGCAGTCGGTGCGAAAGCATCTTGGTGAAGGGGGTGGATATGGCAAGCGCAAGGCCGTCGTTGTCGATGAAGTGGTTGGCGGTCTGCGCCCACTTGAGTGTGATATAAGGTCGGTGTTGCTCGTTGAAGGTGATGAATCGGCGGTTGAGTTCGCGGCATTCGTCGTCGAGTACGCCCACGGTTACCTCTATGCCGGCATCGCGCAGCTTCTCGATTCCGCGTCCGTGCACCTTGGCAAAGGGGTCGACACATCCCACCACGCATCGCTTTACACCTTTCTTTATAATAAGGTCGGCGCACGGCGGAGTCTTGCCGTAGTGCGAGCACGGCTCAAGGCTGACGTATATTGTGGCGTCGCAGAGCAGCGGTTCGTCCTCGGGGCGTACCGATGCGAATGCGTTCACCTCGGCATGTGGCCCGCCATAACGGCGGTGGTAGCCCTCGCCTATGATGCGTCCGTCGGCAGATACGATGACAGCTCCTACCATCGGATTGGGCTTGGCGCCCATTATGCCGCAGCCGGCAAGTTGCAGACAGCGGTGCATGTATTGTTCGTCGGTCATTGTTTTTTTTCTTCGAGAAAAGAGGTTGTTGTGGTGTGATGTTGAGATGGTGTGATTTGTTGATATGGGGTTGTTGTGTTGAGGTGGTGTTTTGTTGGTTATGTTTTTAGCAAAAAAGCAAATCACACCACAACAACATCTCAACATCACAACCGATGAAGCAACACTAATCGAGCCTAAGCTTCGATTAGTGTTGCTTCATCTCCCTTCCACGCTTCGAAATAGGGCGGTTCGTCGCGCAGCGAAATGTCGTCGTAGATGAAGTCAGCCACTACTGTCTCCTTGCCATCGGGCAGGATGAGTCCCATCTTGCCGTCGCGCTGGGCTATGACGGGCAGCGTGCGCAGGTCGTCGACGTAGACGTATGGCGTGCGCAGGAAGTCGTAGTGTGCAGGGATGAGTATGTTGCCCTGGTGGTCCTTGATGCCGAAGTGTCCGTCTTCTTCGAACACTTCGTGATACTGTTCGTACTTCTCGCGTATGCGGTTGAGATAGAATACCATCTTGCGCTTGTTGTTGACAAGCTCGATAAGGTAGGCGAACGTGTCGCAGTAGTTGGCCATGGCACGTGCGAGCACCACCTTGAAGTCAAGTCCTGATAGCACTTTGCGGTTTAGGTCGATGTAGCGTGCTATGGCCTTCTCCTTCTCCTCCACGGTGAGAGTGGCGAGCTGCTCCTCAAATTTGAGCATGATGGTCTTCGAACCCTTCATCGCCTTGATGTAACGATGAATCTGTCGTGCCATTTCGTCGCACACAAACTTGTCGATACGTTCCAGTTCGATACTGTCGACGTAGGTCTCTTCGAAGTTCTCTTGTGTTATTTTCTTTTCCATAGCGTTTTCTAGGTTTACTGTTAGGATTTTATCCAAAAGTACGACATTTTTGCGAAACCTCAAAGAAAATGCCGTGATTTTTGCGTTTTATGTGTTTCGAGGCGGAATATTATTGCTAACTTTGCCAGTGGGGAATTTACAGGGGCTGCACAAAAGGGCTCCTTTTACCCCGCAAAAGGACTCGTTTTGGAGCGCAAAAGGACTCCTTTTACTCTGCAAAAGGACTCGTTTTGGAAGGCAAAAGGACCCCTTTTGCAGGAGGTGGGTGGCTTATCTTCCCCCTATATATATAATAAGGTGTAGGCGGAGACAGAAAAAGAGAATTCAGAACTAAATAAAATAACTAAAACAAAAATTATGAAGAAACTTATCTTTTCGGTACTTTTGTGCTGCGTAGCCATCGTGGCAAGCGCACAGGTACAGCGTCCGAAGCTGGTGGTAGGCATCGTTATCGACCAGATGCGTTGGGACTATCTTTACTACTATTACGACAAGTTCGGCGAGGGCGGAATGAAGCGTCTCATCAACGAGGGATTCTCGTGCGACAACCAGATGGTCAACTACGTGCCTACCGTTACGGGTGTGGGACATGCCAGCCTATATACAGGAGCCGGACCAGCCACTAACGGCATCGCCTCGAACGACTTCCGCATGGGCGACAAGATGGTTTACTGCTGCGACGACCCCTCGGTGCAGGGCGTAGGCACCACATCGAAGTCGGCACAGATGTCGCCCCACTACATGCTCGGCACCACTATAGGCGACATGCTGCGCCAGGCTACCGACTTCAAGGCCAAGGTTTTCGGCGTGGCTATAAAGGACCGTGCCGCCATACTGCCTGCGGGCCACTCTGCCAACGGCGCTTTCTGGTATGACAAGAGCGTGGCAGGATTTGTCACCAGCTCGTACTATATGGACAAGTTGCCCGACTATGTAGTGAAGTTCAACAAGCAGAACACTCTGAAGAAGGGTTACGACCCGAAGAGTCATGCCGACGGTGTGACCGTGACATTCGACATGGCAGAGGCAATAATGAAGGCCGAGAAGCTCGGACAGAACGGAACCACCGATATGCTCTGCGTCAGCATATCGTCGACCGACGCCATCTCGCACCAGACCGGTACATGGTGCTCGCCGGGCAAGGAGAACGAGGAGGTGTTCCTCACGCTCGACCGCGACATCAAGAAGTTCTTCGACGCTCTCGACGCGCAGGTGGGCAAGGACGGCTATCTGCTCTTCCTCACTGCCGACCACGCCGGAACCCACAACCCCAACACACAGCGCGAGCACAAGCTCGTGGGTGGCTCGTGGGACAAGACTGCCACGCTGCGCCAGGTGAACGAGGCTCTGTCGAAGAAGTTCGGCGTTGAGGGCAAGTACTTCAACACATCAGTAGGCTTCAGCCTCTATCTCGACCATGACTTCCTCGCACAGAACAATCTCGACATCGAGGCTGTCAAGGCCGCTGCCATAGCCGAACTCAAGAAGGTGCCCGAACTCATCACAGCCGTAGACTACGAGAAGGCAGCCGTGGCAGCGCTGCCGCAGTGGATACGCGAGCGCATCATCAACGGATACTATAAAGGCCGTTCGGGCGATATCTACGCCGTAGTGAAGGCCAACTACTTCGACTGGAACGTGAAGCCCGGATTCTATGGCTCTACACACGGCTCATGGAACCCCGCCGACACACACATCCCACTCATCTTCATGGGATGGAACGTAAAGCCCGGCAAGACCACCCGACTGACCAATATGGTAGACACCGCACCCACAGTATGCGCCATGCTGCACGTGCAGGCACCCGATGCTTCAACCGGCAATCCGATTGTGGAAGTGGTGGACCAGAAGTAAGCTTGCAAGTAGTACGCCCCGAAGGGGCATAAGCACATAGGAGGGCGTGTCAAAACTCTCTTATTCTTAAAAAATCACAAAGCCC
>ENA-ORSA01000821-ORSA01000821.1-human-gut-metagenome-genome-assembly--contig:-NODE-821-length-30736-cov-3.919005_pt1 | contig 30736 bp, 20 predicted proteins | sample MGYA00242179_ERZ509142 | MGnify/ENA primary metagenome ERZ509142 (study PRJEB26280, sample SAMEA2338659) | human gut metagenome | biome: human gut; feature: human-associated habitat; material: faeces... | reverse complement strand
CTGTAGTTGAGCGGCACACCCATCGAAGACTGATTGTGAACCATGCTGCCGACACCTGCCAGAATGATCACGAGCGACAGAGCAAAGTAAAGCTTGCGGAATTTCAGGAACGGACGCGTCTTCATATCCTTGCGGCATCCGTAGAACTTCGCATCCTCAAAGCCCATCTCATAGAAGCAGTTCAGGGCAAATTTGGTTACAAACAGCGCCGTGAACATAGAAAGCACGATACCGATTGCCAGCGTCGCCGCAAAACCCTTGACGGTACCGGAACCTCTCCAGAACAGAACCGCTGCCGCAATCAGGGTGGTTACGTTTCCGTCGATGATCGCGGAAAGTGCCTTGGCGAAACCTGCCTTGATCGCATTCTTGACGGATGTTCCCAGACCGATCTCCTCTTTGATACGGGTGAAAATGATAACGTTCGCATCCACCGCCATACCAATCGACAGGATGATACCAGCCACGCCCGGAAGCGTCAGAGTCACCTCAAATGCAACTAACAGGATCAGGATCAGACCGACATACAGGCACAGAGCCAGAGATGCAGCCAGACCCGGAAGCAGATATACGGCAATCATAAATACAATGACAATGGCAAATCCGATCAGACCTGCCTTTAAGCTGGTGGAGATCGCCTCCTGACCCAGCTTCGCGCCAACTACGTTGGAACGCAGCTCTTCCAGCTCCAGGGACAGGGAACCGATACGGATCGTGGACGCAAGATTATTTGCCTCTTCATAATCCGCCATGCCGTCGATCTGGCACTGTCCGCCTGTGATCGCCTCACGGACGGTCGGAGCAGAAATAATCTGGTTATCATAAATGATATAAATTGGTTTTCCGACGCCATTCGTGGTCGCCTCAGCAAATGCCTGTTTACCTTCCTCGGTAAAGGTCAGGGAAACGATATACGCCTTGGAACCGGTCGCCTTATCCTCGGTCATGCCGGCTTTCGCGCTGGCAACCTGTTTACCATCGAGGATCTGATTTCCTTCAGAGTCCATGAAAATTAGGGAACCCGGTTTTCCTAACTCTTCCAGAATCGAGTTGGCATCCGATACACCCGGAATATCTACGTTGATACGGTTATTACCCTCCTGGTAAACCTCCGCCTCGGTACTGTAATTCTGTACACGCTGCTGGAGCTTGTAAATCGTATCCGCCATATCCTCGGAAGGCGGATTTTCTTCTTTCGCCTGATAGGTAATGCTGACACCGCCAGCCAGGTCAAGACCCAGCTTGATCTGATTCATCGTCGAATAGCCGAAATAGCCGAATACGCCGATGGCAATCAGAAGGAGCAGCATTCCCAGGAAGCTTTTTCCTTTTTTGTTCTTCATTCCTCTCTCTCCTTGTTCTCTACTCGTCAGAGCCGTCTGCAAGAGCAGCTTTTATCATGATCGCGCACTCGATACGTTTTTTCTGCATCTCACACCCGATATCATACGCATCCGTGATGGAACCGTGGAAATTGTAGGAATTGGCCGCACAGCCGCCGCTGCAGTAAAATCTGGCAAAACAATCCCGACATTTGTCTTTCGCATAGACATTGCAGAGCTTGAACTCGTCGCGGACTGCCGTGTTGGTCACGCCCGTATCCACGTTGCCGAGCAGGAAATCTTCGTTTCCTACAAACTGATGGCACGGATAGAGGTCGCCCCACGGGGTAACTGCCAGATACTCAGTTCCTGAACCGCATCCGGACAGACGTTTTGCCACGCACGGTCCCTGTGTCAGATCAAGCATAAAGTGGAAGAACGTGAAGCCGCGTCCCTCTTTGTGTCTCTTGACATACTCTGCTGCCAGACGGTCATATTCCTCGAGAATCTGCGGAAGATCCGCCTCTTTGATCGCGTAGGGCTCTTCATCCGGTGCTACGACCGGCTCAACCGACATTTTCTTGAATCCAAGATCGGCAAAATGCAGAACATCTTTGCCAAAATCCAGGTTGTTGTGTGTGAAGGTACCACGCACGAAATAATCGCGGTCTCCGCGCTTCTCTGCAAATTTCTGGAACTTCGGCACGATCAGGTCGTAGCTTCCGGTCCCGTTGCGGAATGGGCGCATCTTGTCGTTGACCTCTTTTCGTCCATCCAGACTGAGCACGACATTCGCCATCTCGCGGTTGCAGAATTCCATAATTTCATCGTTTAACAGAACACCGTTGGTGGTCAGTGTGAAACGGAATTTCTTGTTGTGCGCCTCTTCCTGGGAACGTCCGTACTCGACTAACTGTTTAACCCCCTGCCAGTTCATCAGCGGCTCGCCGCCGAAGAAATCGACTTCCAGGTTCCGGCGGTTTCCAGAATTGGCAATCAGGAAATCCAGCGCTTTCTTGCCGACCTCAAAGGTCATCAGCGCTCTGCGTCCATGATACTCGCCCTCTTCTGCAAAGCAGTACTGACAGGCAAGGTTGCAGTCATGCGCGATATGCAGGCAGAGTGCCTTGACAACCGTCTGGCGCTTCTTGAAATCCATAACAAAGTTTTTGTAAATGTCAGCGGTAAAGAGTTCTTCCTGATCGATGAGCTCCTGAATGTCCTCAAACGCCTCTCTGATCTCTTCCTGGCTGTATTTCTCTTTTAATGCTGCCGCCGTCTCGTCTTTCAGGGACTGGGCAATCTGAAACGGCTTCTCGCTGTCCGGAATCCGCTCCGATAAAAAGGAAATCACATCGTACAGAAGCGGATCGACCGAATGGACGGAGCCACTGTTGACATCCAGTACGATATAATATCCATTATTTATATACTGATGAATCACTGTCTTTCTCCTTCTATAAGACATAGGCAGGCAGACAACCCGGAACATATGCAGTCCTCTCCTCGGACCGCGCTCCGTCTTGTCTGCCTCCCTGTGTCAACTCTGCGTTTTCTCAGACTCCAGCTCTCCCACTCATGAAAAGCTTTGATTTATCAGAAAACGCCTCATTTGTTTTGTACTGCCAATTAGCGGTTCTGGTTCTCGCAGCTCTGGTTACCTACAGTACAGGATGTCTTACATGCAGACTGGCAGGATGTCTGGCACTCGCCGCAGCCGCCTTTCTTCATGCTGTTCTTCAGTGTGCTTGCGCTCAGTGTCTTTACGTGTTTCATCTCTATGTCCTCCTTCATTTTTTTAGTATATAAAGTCCTACAGATTATATCATATGTTGCCCGCTTGTGCAAGCATTTCAATTTACCGTGTTTCTCACAGATTCCGGCTTTTTGGGAACTGTTCACGGGTAGGCACTTTTGGAACCGAAAGTGCCGTAAGAAAACGTGGTGGCAGCAGGAATTTGCCGTATTTAAATGCGAAGCCACGGCAAATTCCGTTACTGGGCACGTATGCGTGAACAGTAACGCTTGTTTGTAACAGTGTTTCATTCTGCAGGCATATTTGTCCTTCTTTGCTCATATGAATAGAAAAAAATGCACACAGGTATTTTATCATGGAAAAATCAGCTATCCAGATTCTGCTCCGTTCTTCCCTCTTCTCCTACGCGGCAACTGCTGTCTTTCTGCTTCTGCTCGCGTTTGGGATGTACCGTTTTCAGTGGGGTGAAAAGGAAATCACGCTAGGAGTGCGCGGCATCTACATTCTCGCCTGCTTCCTGGCGGGGCTTAGCGCCGGGAAGAAAGCAAAAAGGCGCCGGTTCCTCTGGGGATTCTGCGCCGGCGCCCTTTATTTTCTTATTTTTCTAGCTCTGTCTTTTGCGATCCGGCATTCCCTCAAGGAGACCGCCTCATCCCTGCTGCTTTCCTTCGCCCTCTGCGCCGGAAGCGGCACCATCGGCGGTATGTTTAGCTAACGCCGCCTCCGACGGGCTTAACAGGTACAGATGAATCTTATCGATCCGGTTCTTATCCACACATTCAACGACGAGGCGGACGTTTTCCACCACAACCTCTTCTTTTTCCTGTGGAAGATGGTTCAAAAGTCCGATCACCAGTCCGCCGATGGAATCATATTCGTCTGACTGGAGCTCCAAATTCAGGCGTTCATCCAGATCGTCGAGTTTGACCGAACCATCTACCATGTATTCCCGCGGGGCGATGCGCTGAATGGATTTTTCCTCGTCTCCATCGTACTCGTCCCGGATATCTCCGACAATCTCCTCCAGCATATCTTCCAGCGTGATAAGACCGACCGTCGAACCGTACTCGTCGAGCACGATCACGATGCTGATCGCTGCTTTCCGCATCTCGCGCATCAGCTCCGCAACCTTCTTAAACTCATATGTATAGAGAGGTTTCCGCAGATATTTCCGGACAGAAAAGCCCTCTTCCCCGCCTTTTAAGAAAATATCCTTGATGTTCAGAACACCGATGACATTGTCCGTCGTCTCCTCATAGACCGGGTAACGCGTGTATTTCTCACTGCGGAATACCTCCATCAGCTCGTCATACGTCGCATCCACGTCCACAAACGTCATGTTGACCTTCGGAAGCATGACATCGCGCGCCACGGCGTCCCCGAAATCAAACACATTGTTGATCATCTTCTTCTCTTCGGACTCGATGACGCCCTCTTCGTGGCTGACCTCCACGATCGTCCGCAGCTCATCCTCCGTGATGGACTCGCCCTTTGCCTTCACATCCACGCGAAGCAGCTTCAACACTAAAAACGAGAGCTGGTTGACCACAAAAATGACCGGTGTCAGCACCGTCATGATATAATAAATGATTTTGGCGAACCGAAATGCAATCCGCTCAGCCTGTATCGTCGCAACCGTCTTCGGCGTGATCTCGCCGAAAATCAAGATCAAAAGCGTCAGAATGCCCGTCGCAATCCCTACGATCTTGTTGCCCCAGATGTGGGTGGCAAGAACCGTCGCAAGAGAAGACGCATACAGGTTTACCACATTGTTGCCGATCAGAATCGCACTCAGCATTTTGCTCGGATCCTCTATGATCTTTAATACATACTCTGCCTGCTTATCGCCATTCTCCGCCAGCGTCCGCACCCGGATCTTGTTGACCGTCGTCAGCGCCGTCTCCGCAGAAGAAAAGAAAGCCGACATCAAAAGCAGCAGTATCAAAATCAATAGCTGTATCCCATCACCAGAACTCAAAAAACTCAACTCCTATCTCCCCTTATAGGGGATTACTCTTTTTTAAGGTTGATTCTACCGTATTTCATAGGTTCTGTCAATAAATACAGACCTGCATTTCCATACTTCTGCCATCTCCGGGAGTTTGACAGTTGAATAATAGAAAAATACCTTGCAGGCCGCATAGAACCTGCTTTTTTTGTGTCAAAAAAATTCGGAGTCTTTTTATATTGCAAAAAGCTATATTAATAACGAGGGAAAAAGTACATCTGTTAATGTGCGTAAACTGGGAACACTTAAAGAACTCCTTATTAAACATGGACCTCATACTCTCTGCTCCACCATGCCTGATATCCCGTATTTCCGGTCACTATTTCCTTATCATTAAAGCATATTTCAGTCTCAGCCAGAATCTCAACAAAGCTTGGGCGTGACATATAAATCTTTATGTTATCCATTTGAAATATCATTTTAAGAACATTCGGACCACATTCTTCCATTGCACTTTATTTTACTTTACCCTATAATGTTTATAAAAACAATCCAATTCTTACAGTCATAAAAGATACGGAACGACTGCCCTGGCAGCCATATCCTATTTTTATATCATAAAGGAGATAAGCAAATGAAATTATCCCTCGGAATCGACATCGGCAGTTCCAGCACCAAGGCGGCGGCACTGGATGAGCATGGCGCTCTGCTTGGTACGCTTCAGGTTCACGCAGATGACCCGCGCACCTCGGCTTACGGTGTTCTCGGGCGTTTCCTGGATCAGCAGGGCGCTTCGTTTGACGATGTTGAAAAAATCGTCCTGACCGGGCTCGGTTCGACGTATTTCCATGAAAATATCTTCGGCATCCCGACCATCCATGCCCTGGAGCTGGATGCCATCGGGCGCGGCGGCTTATACCTGTCCGGGCTTGACGAAGCGCTGGTGGTCAGCCTTGGAACCGGCTCTGCCTTTATCCGCGCTTCCAAGACAAACGGCTTCTGTCATCTGGGCGGAAGCGGTGTCGGCGGTGGGACACTTGCCGGCATGGCGGAGCGCTTTCTCGGCGTCACCGACATTTTTGCCCTCTCAGAGATGGCGCTGCGCGGCAATAAGGCCATGGCAGATCTCCGCATCGCCGATGTGCAGGAGGAAGATGTCCCGGGACTTGCCGCCAACTTAACCGCTGCCAATTTTGGGCGAATCAAAAGCGGCGCCTCGGATGCTGACCTGGCTGCCGCTCTTTTCAATATGATTTATGAAAATGTGGGTGTGATGGCGTCCCTGGCGCTCAGCCAGGACACCACCCGAAATGTCGTCCTGACCGGTTCTCTCGCCAGCCTTGCACCTGCTGCAAAGACCTTTGACATTTTCAATCAGATGCACGATGTCTTTGGAATCGACTATATCATTCCGCCTCATCCGTCTTTTGCCACGGCAGTCGGAGCGCTTTTATGTGATCCTCTGCCGGAGAACTAAGATCACGGACGGCTCCCAGCAGATCGAAGGCTGCGATCAGGGCGCTTCCTGCGAAGATAAAAAAATCTCCCAGATTAAAGACGACCTTTTCCAGGTATTTACACCGGATGCTGAAATAATCTACCACATAACCGCGTTTGAGGCGGTCATATAGGTTGCTTAAACCACCCGCCGTGATGAGGGCAAAACCGATCCGATCGGCTTTTCTGCCTTCGTCCCGGCACAGTAACCATGTCAGAATGCCCGCTGCCGCCGAGGTAAAGACAACCGGCACCATGCGGACCAGTTCTTTCTTTTCTTTTTTTACCCCAAAACAGAAACCGTCGTTGTGATTGCGGTACAGGCGGATCTTTCCATGGCTTTTTTCCATGTCGCGCGGAAAATCTTCCGGTTTCTGGGCTTCTATGTTTTCCTTGCAGAAATAATCGATGCCGAACAGGGCAGCTATCATATACAGGTATTTTTTCATAAGGGCACCTCCTCATATAAATGTCATTATCTAACTTATATTTATTATAACAAGTTTTTCCGACAGAGTATAGGGAAGCTTTCGTATTTTACCGCATATCTTATCTTAAATTCTAAAAAATCTCTATGGAAAACGCTATGAATTGCTCTTCTCTTCCAGACAACCAAACCGCCGATTTTATCGAACGTTTTTTTCCTTTTACCTATAACCAGATTTTGGAAAATGATTCCGGCTGCTATGATTTTGTCAATCATGAGTATGTGATCTGGCACCGGTCTCTGGCGGAGGCGCTGCCGCTCTCAGTCCAGCAGTATGGCTATGACTCGATCCCGAATCTTTATACCATATTAGATACATCCAGCCTGGACAGCGCAGGAATTTCCCGGACCGCAGAACAGCCATTCCTGGGAAACAAGGGGCGCGGGACGCTGATTGGGATTGTGGATACGGGGATCGATTATACAAATCCCTTGTTACGCGATCCGGATGGAAGCACGCGCATCGCCGCCATCTGGGATCAGACGGTTCCGGGCGCGGGGCTTAGCACGCCGGATCCGATCGATGCGCTGCACTACGGAAGTGTCTACCAGCGTTCCCACATCAACGAGGCGCTGCGCTCGGAAGATCCGCATTCCATCGTCCCCACCTCGGATCCTCTCCGCCACGGCACGCAGATGGCGCTGGTCGCCGCCGGTTCCGAAGATGCCGATGCTTTTTTCTCCGGGGCGGCGCCGGAATCGGAACTGGTCGTTGTCCGCTTGAAACCAGCCAGAACCTATCTTCGCGATTTTTTTCTGATCCGCGAGGATGCCATCGCCTTTCAGGAGGACGACATCATGCTCGGAATCAAGTTTCTTCTTTATATTGCCAGGCAGGAAAAAAAGCCCCTTGTGATCCTGCTGGGTCTTGGCACCAATACCGGAAGCCACAGCGGCACTTCGCCGCTTGGTCTATATCTGAACAGCCTGTCGCGCGCCAGCGGGCAGATTCTGGTCGCCGCCGGAGGCAATGAAACCGGGCGCGGGCACCATTTTCGCAGTGTATTTCCTGCTTCCACCTCCTATGAGGATGTGGAACTGCGGGTCGGTCCCGACGAACGGGGATTTACGCTGGAACTGTGGGCGCGTGAATCGGAGCTTTACAGTGTCGGATTTTTATCCCCCTCCGGCGACGAAACGGGACGCATCCGGCTCTCCGGCGACGAAGAACGCCGGATTCCCTTTCTTCTGGAAGGAACGACCATTCACCTCAACTATACCAGCTCCGAGCTGGCGACCGGAAGCGAACTGATCCTGATGCGCTTTGATGCCCCCGCCGCCGGAATCTGGAAAATCCGCGTCTACCACACGCTCTCGATTCAGGGTGAATACCATATGTGGCTGCCGGTGCACGGCTTTATCTCGGATGAAACCTTCTTTCTGCGCCCGGATCCGGACACAACCATCACCGATCCGGGCAATACAGCAGCCATCATCACCACCGCCGCCTACAGCCACCAGACGGGCGGGATCTATCTGCATTCCAGCCGCGGTTTTACCCGCACCGGAGCTATCAAGCCCGACCTTGCCGCCCCCGGCGTCCGGCTCCCGCTTCCCGATTATCAAGAGGTAACCGGAACCTCATTTGCCGCCGCCATGACCGCCGGAGCCGCCGCGATCCTGCTCTCCTGGTCTGCCTATACGCCATCAGCCCCGCGGATCAACACCTCGATTGCCAAGGCGTTTCTGATCCGCGGGGCTGACCGCCGAAATTCCATCGAATATCCCAGCCGGGAGTGGGGGTATGGGACGTTAAACCTATATAACTCTTTTTTATCCATGAGAAGTTAATTAACTTCTGCTGTTTTCTCTTCACACACAAATTGCTTTTCCGGATCCTTGCATCGCTAACTTTCACCACATCCATGACACTGTTTACCGATCATGTTCCTGAAAAGCTATTACCCCCGCATCTCTATCCGCGGACCGCCATTCTTCTCCAGATACGGGCGCGTGATCACAACGGAGCCGATATTCGGATCTTTCGGGATCTCATACATGATATCCATCATAAAATCCTCTAAAATTGCACGCAGCGCACGGGCACCCGTATCTTTTTCCAGCGCCCGCTCGGCGATCCACTCCAGTGCATCGTCCTCAAACACCAGTTTGACCTCATCCAGCGCCAGCAGGCGCTCATACTGCTTGAGGATCGCATTTTTCGGTTCTTTCAGAATCCGCATCAGCAATTCCTTTGTCAGCCCCTGCAGGCTCACAAGCACCGGCAGACGTCCGAGAAACTCTGGAATCATGCCAAAATTCCGCAGATCTTCCGTTGTCACCTGGCTCAAAATATCCGGATCATTGTCAAATTCATCCTTCAAATGGGAGTTGAAGCCCATCGTGGAACGCTTTTTCAGGCGCTCCTTGATGATATCATCCAATCCCGGAAACGCGCCGCCACAGATAAACAGGATGTTGTTCGTATCCACAGTCGCCATCGGCGTGAGCGCATTCTTCTGGTTTGAGCCGACCGGCACCTCTACCTGGCTGCCTTCCAGAAGTTTTAAAAGCTCCTGCTGTACCGACTCACCGCTGACATCGCGGCTCATCGTATTTTTCTTTTTCGCAATTTTATCGATCTCATCGATGAAAATGATGCCGTGCTCAGCTTTCTCCACATCATTTTCAGCCGCTGCCAGAAGCTTGGAGACTACGCTTTCTATATCATCTCCGATATATCCAGCTTCCGTGAGCGCCGTCGCATCCGCAATCGCCAGCGGCACATCCAAAAGCTTCGCCAGCGTCTTGACCAGGTACGTTTTTCCGCTTCCGGTCGGTCCCAGCATCAGGATGTTGGATTTCTCAATCTCCGGCTCGCCGCCCTGCATCTGCATTCTCTGTGCCGCCGCGTTTTCCGCCTTTTCTTCCGTATTTTCATTTGCCCGGAGCTCGTCCTGCTGCCGGAGAATCACGCGCTTATAATGGTTGTAGACTGCCACTGAAACTGCCCGTTTCGCCCGTTCCTGCCCAATCACATACGCATCCAGCTGCGCCTTGATCTGGTGCGGTGCCGGAACATCCTTCATCGTCAGAAATTTCTCCGCGTCTTTTGCCTTGCTCTTTTTCTTGATCTTATTTTTCTCTGGAATCTCTGTATTCGGCATCTGCATGCCCGCAAAATCATTGAGATTCATGTTCATAAACGGCATATTTTGAAGCTTGGAAAAGTCCATGCCCGACTTGGAAATCGAGTCAAATGCTTTCTGCATACACTCATGGCAGAAATTCATCCCGCCCGGCATCGTGATCATCTCTCCCGCCTTGCTCTCCGGGCGGCGGCAGACGTAGCAGATTTTCTCGTAATCATCCGAATGATCTGTACTGGTTTTATTTGTATCTGTTTCGTTTATATTGGTTGTCGTATCTATATTCTGGTTATCACTCATATTTTTATATTTCCTCCAATCTGAAAGCACCTTTTCATTTTATCATAGCTTGTGAAAAACGTAAATCATAACAGCAGCCGTCATTTCGTTTTAAAAATAAAAAAATTTCCTATGAAACAAAAAGACAGATGAATCACCGCCCTCTCTGATTACAAGAGGATCTACCGGCGGTTCACCTGCCTTCTTTTCTATATCTTCCTGATTTATTCATTTCCGCTTCGCAACAGTTCCGTATCTTCACCGTTACGGGCAAATATCCATTCCAGCCCACTTCGCTGATGGGATATTTTCTATCTTCCCAGTTTTCTCTGCGGACTTGCCTGTGATTCACTCGGGCTCTCGTTCTGGCTATCCTGGCTCTGCGGCATATCGCTCTTGGAGCCCAGTGTAATTTGTACGTTTCTCTCGACATATTTGCCATTTTCCAGACTCTGTACCGTCATGGTAACGGTGGAACCTGCCTTATAGTAAGTCAGCAGTTTCTTGAGATCATCACCATTCTTTACCTTCTCACCGTCAAACTTGGTGATAATATCGCGCTCCCGCAGATCCGACCTGGATGCCGCGCCGCCCGCAACAATTTTGTATACATAGATACCTTCCGGCATGCCATACGCCTGCGCCATCTGGCTGTCGATATTCTGAAGCTGGATTCCCAGATAGCCCTGCTCATTCTCATCGACAGCTACCTTCGTCATCAGGTCGCTGATAATATCCTTTGCCTGTGAAATCGGGATCGCATAGCCGATGCCCTCAACACTGGTGTCCGAATACTTCGCCGCATTGATGCCGATAACTTCACCGTTCATATTTAAAAGTGCGCCGCCGCTGTTGCCTGGGTTGATCGCCGCATCGACCTGCAGAAGTGTCCGCTCTACGTCGTTGATGGTTAGCTTTTTATTTAGAGCGCTGACATAACCGACGGTAACCGACTGCCCCTGTCCCAGTGCGTTACCGATTGCCACAACACCCTGTCCCAGCTTCAGGGAATCAGAATCGCCCAGATCGGCTGCCTTAATCTGTTTTCTCGTTTCTTCCGGTATATCCGAAAGCTGTACGGCAATGACTGCCAGATCCGAATCGGAATCAGTACCTTTGACCGCTGCCTTAACGCTCTGGTTATCAATAAAGGTAACCGAAAGTTCCTCGGAATCTTCAACGACATGGTTATTGGTAATAATCAGAAGTTCCGTGTCATTCTGTCCGGCAATGATTCCTGAACCGCTGCTCGGCACCTCGTACTGCTGCTGACCAAACAGCCAGTTGTTCTGTGTATAAATCATCTTGTTGTTGATCGCTACAACGGACGGCATCGCTTTCTCTACAATCGAAGAAACATCGTTGCCAATGGAGGCCTGCGTTTTAGTGCCCGCATCTGCCTGTGTCTCCTGGGAAACCTGACCGATCGTTTCCTGTGCGGTCTCACCCGGAAGAAGCCGGTTTGAAAGTGCATTCACGCCGACCATGGTTCCGCCTGCCACACAGCCAAACAGAATGCCCGACATCACAAGTGCCGCAATTTTCTTACCAGTATTCTTAGAGCCATGTCCCCGGCCACTCCGTTCTTCCGGAATATAGCTGCGTTCCGGCTGCTTCTCTGCATTCTCTTTCGGATCTGCTCCGGCTGCTGCCTCCGGTTCTCCATCGAGACTGCCCCGGTAACGGGAATCATGATAACCGCCATAATCGGAAGTTTCTTCTTTTTTAGCAGTATCGTTATTCTTTTCCTCATAAGCGCTGTCCGAATAAGCGCCCTCCGTATAATCTACATCCTGATCGTGTCTCTCATTTCTTTCATTCTCGTCATACATATATTCATACCTCCTGTTCTCAGGAATCACAGCCGCGTACTGTCCATTTTGCGAACCTTCCCGCAGCGGATTGTTCATACTCTTATATTCTATCTCAGGCTTTCTGCCCTCTCTCTGTTTACATGAGATAGTCTATCAGTTATTTGTGATGTAATTGTGAAAATAAAATCATAAATCTGTGAAGTCAAAAACATCTCTCGGTTTTCACTTGTCAGTCCTTCTCTCCTCTTGTATACTTAATGAAAGAAACGAATTTTACATTTTTATATGAAAGGACTGTTACATCCATGATGAATACACAGGCAATTGTCCATATCCGCAAAGGCGAGGCTCGTTCCCTGAAAGCCGGCGGTATGTGGATCTATGATAATGAAATTGAACGAATTGAGGGCGAATTTGAAAATGGCGATATCCTTCGTGTCGAAGATTTTGACGGTTATCCGCTTGGATGTGGTTTTATCAACACCCACTCCAAGCTTACCGTGCGGATGCTTTCCCGCAAAAAGGATACTGTCATCGACGATGCTTTTATCGAAATGCGCGTCCGCAATGCCTGGGAATACCGCCGTCAGACAGTTGATACCAGCAGCTGCCGCCTGATTTTCGGCGAAGCAGATTTCCTTCCGGGCATCGTGATCGACAAATTTTCCGATGTGCTGGTCGTTGAATCCCTGGCGCTCGGTATCGACCGTCTGAAACCGCTGATTCTGGAAAAACTCGTCAAGGTGCTTGAGGAAGACGGCATTCATATCCGCGGTATTTACGAGCGCAGCGACGCTAAGGTCCGCTTACAGGAGGGCATGGATCGCTATAAGGGCTTTATCGGGGAACCATTTGATACAAAAGTAGAGATCGTTGAAAATGGTGTCCGCTATCTGGTAGATGTCAAGGACGGGCAGAAAACTGGCTTTTTCCTCGACCAGAAATACAACCGTCTGGCAATCCAGCGTCTCTGCCCGGGCAAACGCGTTCTGGACTGTTTTACCCACACCGGCTCCTTTGCCTTAAATGCAGCCGTCTCCGGCGCCAAAGAGGTCATCGGCGTGGATGCGTCCGAACTTGCCGTCGCACAGGCGCGTGAAAATGCAGAGTTAAACGGTGTTTCCGGCACTACCACCTTTCAGTGCGCGGATGTCTTTGACCTGCTTCCGGAATTAGAGGCAAAAGGTAAGCAATTTGACGTCGTGATCCTCGATCCGCCTGCCTTCACAAAATCCCGCAGCTCGGTCAAAAATGCCATCAAGGGCTACCGCGAGATCAATATTCGCGGTCTGCGTCTGGTAAAGGACGGCGGCTACTTCGCCACCTGCTCCTGCTCCCATTTCATGACGCCGGAGCTCTTCACAAAGGCAATTCAGGAGGCAGCCCGCAGCGCCCACCGCCGCCTGCGCCAGATCGAATACCGCACCCAGGCAGCCGACCATCCGATTCTGTGGGCGGGGGATGAGACGTCCTATTATCTGAAGTTCTACATTTTCCAGGTTGTGGATGAGAAATAGCTAAAAGACGGCAGCCCGTATTTTTTATTTCACTTTTGCATATATTCAGGTTGCTGTTTTTATTATATCATGATATACTATGATTACGGAAAGTCAGAGCACAGAAGGCGGTCTACCCTTCCTACATTGGAGGGGCTTTACCCTCCAGAGAGGAGGGCGATGCCAATGTACGTTACATATTCGGATTTGTTCCAGATAGGTATCTTCATTGTCTCCCTTATCGGTCTTATGTATGAGATCTTTAAGGATAAAAAATAAGCCGCCACTACTCGCACTAGTGACGGCAGACCTCATAAGAGGTTAATGTAAAACACTAAGGGTAGACCATGTGTCTCTGACTTTCCCTTTTCTTTACTATATCATATTTAAAAATGATATGCAACTTCTATTTTTTGTTTTCTTTTTGAATTGCTTCTTTACAGATTGCTATTTTACTCTCATAATTCGCTTTTTTTACCGCTGCAGCACCATACACCAAACCGGTGCCGACACCATCGAAAGCAGCGTCGTAAATACCACACACTTCGTCGCAAAGACTTCATCCCCGCCATATTTCGCGGCAAGAATCGCCGTCGTGCTTGCTGCCGGCATCGCTGCCAGCACCACAGAAATCCCCATCACCAGCGTGTCAATATGGAACAGGAGGCAGCCGATCCACACAAGCGCCGGGATCAGGATCAGGCGCACGGCGGCATAGTAGCAGCTGAGCGGCGTGATCATCGTCTTCATATCTGCCTCCGCCAGAACGGTTCCGACGAAAATCATGGAGACTGCCGTGTTTGCCTTGTTTAAGCTATGTACCGTATCTCCCAGGAATCCCGGAATCTGCATCTGTAAAAGCATCAGCACAAAGCCGATGAATACGGAGACAATACACGGATGCGTGCATATCTTTTTAATCAGCGTCCTCCGATCCGGCGCCTTCGTAAAATACGTCATTCCCAGAGACCACATCGCAGTTCTCTGCGGAATCAGGTAAAAAGAGGCGTAGAAAAGCCCCATCGAGCCGAAGATGCCCTCCGCCACCGGATTTCCCAGAATCCCGGCATTGGACGCCATCGTCGCGTATTTGAGGATCTTCTTCTTTTCCTCTCCCACACCCGGGTACAGTACCATATTTAAGATATAACAAGCCACCTGAACCATACACGAGACGAGCAGCGCCTGTGCGCTGCTCTTTAAGATATCCATGCTCAGTTCTACTTCAAATGACTCGATGATACTGCAGGGAAGTGTCACAAAGATGACCAGATCCGCAATGACCCTTTTTCCCTCATCCGTGATAATTCCCTTCTTCTTTAAGAATGCACCCAGAATCATCAGGGAAAATAACATTCCCTGCATCCGGTACAAACCATCTAAATTCAACGCATTTCCTCCGTTTCACACTCTATCATCACTCAATGATGATTCCCGCATCCGTCTTACTCCCCGGTGCACTGCTTCCATTCGGGGAACCGCTGCCGGAAGGTTTTTCTCTGCCATTCTCCGTCTCGCCGGTGCCAGAATTTCCGCCCGGAAATGCCGGCGAAGAACCGCCAGTCTCTGCCTCACTGCTCTCCCGCGCATTTTCCTTTGATGCATGCGTACCGTCCGGACGGCTTTCCTGCTCAGAAACGTCATTCTCCTGTGTTTCTGAAGCGTTACCGGTCTCTTTCTCGGACTCGTCGCTGCCGCTCCCGGCTTCCTGGCTTTCGTCCGCGCCGCTCTCCTGCGTCGGATCCAGGATGGAAATTGTCGTCGCCTCGGTCGTCTTCGGCAATGCCTTCGTTTCTGCCTGTTTCGTGCCATGAACGCCTGTATCTGATACAATTTTCTGACTGATCGTCCGGACCGTCTCAGTCGGCGTGTATTCCTCATCGCCAAACAGGAAATGATGCAGCTCGATGACATTGCTCTCCAGCGTCTGCGGGATGACGCAGGCGCCCTTGCGTCCCATCTTCTTTTCCTTCAGCTCCGACGGGAAACCGGTCGTCTCGGTCAGATGGTAACGCGTAATATTTCGTCCTATCTTCAACAGATCATTGATCTCGATGCTGGTCGCCACCTGTGGAAATACCGTCTGCACAATATTGTTGATCGTCGCCCAATCTGCTTTTTTCATCTTCTCAAACGCGAGGGAAATAACCTTTCTCTGCCGTTCGGTACGGGCATAGTCCGTATCCATCAGACGGAGACGCCCATATGCAACCGCCTGCACACCGTCCAGATGGTTCATGCCCGCTGATTTAAGCTGGGTCGAAGCGACGCCGGTCGCCTTGACCGTCTCAGAAATGAACGCATTGATATAATAAAACTCTGATTTCGTGATCTCCACATCAATGCCGCCCAGAATGTTGATCGCATCTGCAACGGCTTTCCAGTTAAAGGTGGCATAATCGTCAATATCGATATCCAGGTTCCTATTGAGCGCCTTGACAACCTGCTCCGGTCCGCCCTGCATATAAGCGGCGTTGATTTTGTTGTAGGTATTCTTGTCGTTGATATTTAAATATGAATCCCGGTACACCGAAACCAGACGTATCTCACCGGTTCCCTGATCGATGTTGCAGAGAATATTAACATCCGAGTTGTTGCCCTTTCCGACCGATGAGTTACGGCTATCCACGCCGAAAACCGCGATCGTCCAGTAACCGCTCATCTGCTCCTGCTTCTCCTCCGAAATCTCGACGTTTTTGATCTCATCCGGGTTCCACGGAAGCCGCTGCATCAGATCCAGGCGGCTGTTGATATACGAATATCCCGCAAAGCAGAGAATCCCGATCAGCACTGCAATCTCCAGAAGAATAAACCATATCTTCCGCTTCTTTTTCCGGCGCGCTTTCAATTTAGCCGGATCGGCGTAAATATCCGACCGGTTCATGGTCCGGGCTTTCTCCTGATTCCGGCTCTCCCGGCTGCTGCCAGGCTGCGTCTGTCCCCTCTTTGCCGCTTTCTGACCACTTCGGCTTCTATCTCCGCTCCGGTGGGATCCGTCCTCCCGGCGTTCCGCAAATGAATCCGTGATCAGTGTCAGACCATCGTCTTCCATCTCCGACGGTTTTGCCCGTCGGCTCCGACGGTGTCCCGACCTATCTCTTTCTTCTTCATATCCCATGTGGTTTTCCTCATCAATACGCGTTTTTATTTATAAAGCCCTTAAAAACCGTCAAAAACATGATTTTAAAATCAAATCCCAGCGTCCAGTTCTCGATGTAATACAGATCATGCTCAATCCGCTTCGTGATCGAGGTATCGCCCCGGTAACCATTGACCTGTGCCCATCCGGTCATTCCCGGACGCACCTGGTGTTTGATCATATAACGCGGAATCTCTTCCTTGAATTTTTCAACGAAAAACGGGCGTTCCGGGCGCGGTCCAACCAGGCTCATATCGCCCTTCAGAACATTAAACAGCTGCGGAAGCTCGTCAATGCTCGTCTTCCGGATAAATCTTCCAATCGGAGTCACACGCGGGTCTCCCGGCGTCGTCCACTGGCTTTTCTCCTTTGCCGCCGACTGTACCGCCATCGAGCGGAACTTATACATCTTAAACGGCTTATTGTGAAGTCCCACCCGCTCCTGACAGAAAATGACCGGTCCCGGCGAAGTCGCCTTTATAAGAATCGCCGTCACCAGCATCACCGGTGAAAACAGGATGAGCGCCATCATGCCGCCAACCAGATCCATCGTCCGCTTCATCGTTGCGTTGAGCAGATTCGTGAGCGGCACATGGCGGATGTGGATCACCGGAAGTCCCTGCAGATCCTCCATAAACGGACGGGTCGGGATAAAGTTATAATAATCTGGGATAAATTTCGTATGCACACCCGATTTTTCACAGCCTGCCACGATTTTTTCCAGTTTTCCATACTCCTGGATGCTCAGGGTGATCGCGATCTCATCCAGCGTATTGAGCGCCAGAATCGTATCCAGATCGTCAATTTTGCCGATCACGCGCACTCCCTTATATTCTTTGCCCCACTCCTCATGGTCATCCAGAATACCGCGGATTTTATAGCCCCACTCCGGGTTGACATTCACACGGTCAATAAATCCTTCCGCTGCCCGGCTGTAACCGACCAGAAGCAGATGCTTCTGGTTATATCCCTTCGACCGCATCGACCGGAGCGCTATCCGCAGGATATTCCGCATCAGAATCTCAGCAAAGAGATTGATGCCAAAAAACAAAAATACCATCGGACGGGAGAAGTTGTGGAAATACTCATTTTTACCGCCCAGGTAAAGCATCAGTGAGATCACCAAAAGACCGATGATGTTCGCCTTAAAAATATTGGCTAACTCCACCCGTCTTCCCTGAACCCGTTTGGGCGTGTAAAGATGAAAAAATGCGTATAAAATCAAATAAAACGGTACAATAAGAACGCCAGCCGCCAGATAGACGACTGCCATTGCGCTCTTATTATGCCCTGTTACATTAAACCACGGCGTTCCATTGACGATAAACCACGCAAGTGCGTAGGCGCATGCGATGACACATGCGTCCAGCACTACGTGGAAATGGTTCAGCCGTTTCTGGTTATCTTTTATCATAGTATATCACCTGAATTCGGATTAAGCTCCCGGACCTGCTGGACCGCCAGGACCTGCTGCACCGCTGTTTCCGGAATTCTCCGGATCCTGAATCTCTGTGACCGGGCTTTTCACACCGGAATTATCTGATGCACCCGGAGAAGTCTTTTCACTGGATGCCGCTGTCTCTGCCGCTGTCGTGGTTGTAGATCCCGGTTTTTCAACGGAAGACTTCGTCTCCGATGTGCTGCCTGGTCCGGATAAAGAATCATCCGCCTCGGTTGTCTTATCCGTATGATTGTTCTTGCCGGGAGTCGTCGTTGTTCCTGGTCCCTTACTGCTGTTGCTCTTCGACTCTTCTTCCTCCCAGTCAATCCAGTCTTCATCCGGATCAAAGATCTCGTCCAATCCGATCGAGCTCTCGCTCTCGCCCTTCTTGGTCTCATCCCCGCTCTCGTCATCCGACTCGTCTGAAGCACTCGTCGATGACTTCTTAGCGGCATCCTTCGCCGCTGCCTGCGCGGCAATCCGGCTCGCCCGTTTCTTGATAAACGTCTGGGCGCTGACACCCTGATCGACCGGAACATGACCAATCAGCTTCGCATTCGTCGTAAGCCCCGTTACCTGCGCGATATGGCTGCTGTACTCCTTAACATTAGACGGAACCTGATAATCTTCCTCATCAAACAGGAACTTATGAAGCTCTTTTACGTTGTACTCCAGTGTCTGCGGGATAACGCAGTCACCGATCTTTCCAACATCCTGCTCACCTCTGGCTGCCGGGAATCCCGCGGTCTCACCAATATGGAACTTCGCGATATTGCGTGCCAGCGGAATCAAATCCGTAATATCAACATTGGTTGCAAGCTGCGGCATGATCGTCTGAATCAGACAGTTGAGTGTCGCCCAGTCTGCATTTTTTGCCTTATCAAAGGCTTTCTGAAGAATAATTCTCTGACGCTCGGTACGCGCATAGTCCGTATCTGAATAACGGATACGTCCGTATGCAACTGCCTGGATACCATCCAGATGTACATTGCCCGCATGGGTCAGCTGATGAGAACCGATACCAGTCTCCTTTACTGTCTCCGTGATGAAGGCATTGATCCAGGAGAACTCTGCATCGCTCAGTTCGACATCTACACCGCCCAGAATGTTGATGGCATCCGCAACCGCTTTCCAGTTGAACGTCGCATACTGGGTAATGTTAAGACCCAGGTTCTTATTCAGCGCCTTAACTGCCTGCTCCGGACCGCCCTGTGCGTAAGCGGCGTTGATCTTATTATAAGAGTTTTTATCGTTGATATTCAGATAACTGTCCCGGAATACCGATACAAGGCGGATCTCACCCGTCTCCAGATTGATATTGGCAATCATGTTGACATCCGCGTTCGTACCTTTTCCGACATTCATCTGCCCATGCTGACTTCGCGAATCGACACCGAAGCACGCTACGGTCATGTAGCCCTTCATATCATCGATCTGTTCCTGAGACAGGTTGACGTTCTTAACCTGGTCCTCGTTGAAATCAATCTTCTGCATAGAACCGAAGGTTCTGTGATACATATACCAGAACGCACCACCCAGAATCATCAATATAATCACGACAATCTCCGCCGCAATGATCATATGCTTTCTGTGACGCGCCGATTTACGGTAATGGCTGCCGCGGCGTCCCGAACTCTTTTTTCCACTTCCAGCGCTCTTAGGACCGCTGTAGCCGGAACGTACTGAACTGCTGCCCGCCTCACCTTTTCTCTGGCTATTTTCGACTGTACTGCTGACTCTTCTGCGGCTGGTGCCGGAAGCAGAACTGCTACGCGAAGAACGCCCTGACTGACTGACACGGCTGCTTCTGCCCTCGCGGCGCGCCCTCATGCGCTCCAGCTCATCATCCTCATAATTCATAAGCTACCTCATCTTTCACTTGCTTGCTGCCGCTCAGACATTGTCTGATAAGCAGCCTTTCTCCGTGCTGCATCTGCTAAACCATGACCGTTCACACATCGCGCAAACTCTAAGTTACTGTCCACTCATACGTGCCCAGTAACAACTCTAACCTTTTCCTCACGATTTATCAGATGCTGCTTTTTTCTCGATCTGTCTCACAGCAAATTCATAGACATAGAGAAATGTCCCGGCTAAAAGTTCCAGCTCTATCGCCAGATAATTTTTAAGCCGTTCCGGGCGGTACGCCACTTTTTTACACTTCTTTGCCGTCCGTATGCCTTCTTTCAGACCTTCCAGATAATCTTTTCCAAACCCGAGTTTCCTGAAAAATGAATATTTCACGAAAATCCCCGCTGCGATCGGAATCGCATTTATGATAAGCTGTAAGCACGGCATATTTTTATAATTCAGATACACATTGTTGCGTGCCGCCAGCTTAACCTTGAATGAATTGTACTTGGAACCGCTGGTTCCGCTTCCGACGTGCCATACCAGCGCCGCCGGGCAGTATATATTGTCATAACCCGCAATCCGGGCTCTATATCCCACATCAATATCTTCCAGATAGGCAAAATGCATCTCATCGAAATAGCCTATCTCCTCAAATACCTCTCTCCGGTAGATCGCTGCGCCCGCGCACGCCGAGAATACCCGGCTTGAACGGCGGTAATGCGTAAGATCCCGTCCCACGCCGCGCTGGTACGCCCAGCCAAGCAGGGAATACATATCGCCTGCATCATCCAGCCTGTCCGGATGGTACATCTGGATCATCCGGCTGCTGACGGAAAAGATGCGCTCCGACTGACCGATCGCACGCACCATCTCCGCCACGAAATACTCGTCCACCCGGACGTCATTATTTAAAAGCAGCACATACGGTGTGTCTGCCGCCTTGATTCCGACGTTGACTGCGCCGGAAAATCCCGTGTTTTCCGGCAGGAAAATCGTATCGATCTGATGTTCCTTCAGCCACTCCACGCTTCCGTCCGTCGAACCGTTGTCCACCACCAGCGTCCGGAAATTCGGATACGTCTGTGCATTCAGTGAACGGATGCATTCGTCCATAAACTTTAACCCATTATAATTGGGAATAATAATTGTCGTTGTAATCTCCATCCCGGGTTATACCTCCAGATGATACGGTTCTCCGATTTTCTCTTTTTTCAGATCCCTGAGGGCGAAATTGGACTTCCGCAGCGTCAGGTTCGGATTGTAGTAAGGATCTCCATCTTTAAGGATCTCCGGCCAGCGCTCCGAGAAAATCTTGATCTCCCTGTTAAAACGTGCCACCTTCTCCGGCGTATCCTCCAGTCCTCTTGACTTCGACTCATAATGATACAGCAATGCGTACGGATTGTAAACCACTAAATGATTTGATGCCCGCACTTTCATGCAATAATCGATATCGTTAAATGCGACCGCCAGCTTCTCCGTAAAGCCGCCGACCTCATCAAAGAGCGCTTTCTTTGTCATCAGGCACGCCGCCGTCACAGCGCTGTAATCCTGTGTACTCATCGCACGGTGGAAATAGCTGTTTTCCGCCTTATGAAGCCCGATAAACGTATGCCCTGCGATGCCGCCGAAACCAACCACGACGCCCGCATGCTGGATCGTATCATCCTGATAGAGCAGTCTCGCGCCAACTGCGCCGACGTCCTCCCGCTGGCACAGTCCCAGCATCTCCTCGATGAAATTCTCCGCAATCAACTCGGTATCATTATTTAAAAACAGCAGATATTCGCCCTTTGCGAAGGTCACGCCGAAGTTGTTGATCGCCGAATAGTTAAACTCGCGCTCCCAGGTTACCACATGGACATTGGAAAATTCCTTCTGAATCTTTTCATAGTATTCAAAGGTTTCCTTCTCCGTGCTGTTGTTCTCTACAATGATAAACTCAACATTGCGGTACGTTGCCCGCGTCTCAATCGCCCGCAGGCATAGATCCAGATCCGTATGGTGATCCTTGTTCGGAATGATGATCGATACCAGCGGTTCCCCCTGAATTTTATATACAGAGTGATAAATGCCGTAGTCCACACCTTTTTCCACGCGCTCCGCCTCGATACCGACGCGTTTATAATGATCCATGATCGCGCGCGCACCCGCATCAAATGCGTACAGCTTGCTCTCCGGGTTGCTCGCTGTCGAATCCTTGTGGCAGCGCCAGTGATACAGCACCTTCGGGATATGGCGGATCTCCTTCGCCTTCTCCGTACAACGGAAAATGAAGTCATAATCCTGCGCTCCGTCGTATTCCTGACGGAAGCCGCCCACCTGCGCTGCCAGATCGTGGCTGACTACAAACAGATGGCAGATATAGTTGACGCTGCAGAGCAGATCGATATTGAAATCCGGCTTAAAATGCGGATCAAACAAAGCGCCGCCGTCCATATCCAGCTTATCCTCATCCGAATAGAAGCAGTCGCATCCCGGATGTTCCTGTAACAGTTTCGCACACTCATAGAGAGCATTCGGTGTCAGCTTATCGTCATGGTCTGCCAGCACGATATAATCGCCGGTCGCCATATCCATTGCTGCATTCGTATTGCCGGAAATGCCCTTATTTTCGCCTAAAATTACGTATTTAAAGCGGCTGTCCTTCTTCGCATACTGCTCCAGCACCCGCTCGCAGCTTTGTCCTGCCGGACTGCCGTCCGCCACGCAGACCTCCCAGTTTGCGTATGTCTGTTCCGCGATCGAATCCAGCATTTCCCGCAGGAATCGCTCCGGTGTCTTAAATGCCGGAATCACGATCGAGAATTTAACCGGCGCGTCAAACACCTTTTTCCTCTGCTCCTCCAGCTCCTCCGCCGTCGGCTTCGTCAGTGAATACCACTCGCCGTAATCGTAGTCATTGTCAATTCCCTGCAGTTTGTGCTTGGATTTTACCAGCAGGGCTTTCAGACCGTTTTCCTTCCAGAAATCCAGGCAGACCCGCACAGTCTCCATGTTCATCAGATCGCGGATCTTCTGCATCCGCTTGTGCGCCACACTGCTGCGCTTGCGGATCAGTTCTTCATTATATTTAATGCGGATTTTGCGTCCCTCGCCTTTTGCGATCAGATAATAATCTTTTCCGCGCTCATACGGGAACTGGATATTAAATCCAAGCTCTTTTTCTACCGTTCGCCCAAAATAAATCTGGCTGACGTCGTCGCGGCGGGTCGCCACATACTGAAACCGGATCGGCTGATGTGCCCCATCTTCAACCTGATAGGTGATCTCCGTCTCCGGCGTCTTTCCAATCGCCCAGCCATTGAGCTGAATCGAATTTTCACGAATCCGAACTACATCGACATTACATTTCATGCTGTTTGCCCCCAACTTTTTTCACCGGTGTATCAAAATTCAGCCGCTCTTCCTCCACTACCAGCGGACGCTTCATGACTCTCGAATTGATCGATAAAATATACTCTCCCACCAGACCGATGAAAAAGATCTGAACCGACCCTAAAAAGCACATTCCAATCAGAACCGGCGCCATACCAGCCGGAAAATCATACCAGTGAAGCAGTTTCATCACCAGATATACAATCGCCACGATCATACTGATCGCCGCGCAGATACTTCCAAAGATCGTCGCCAGGCGCAGACCGACCTTCGTATAGGAGGTCACACTGAGCATCGCGGCATCGTAGAGCCGGTAAAAATTGTTGTGTGTCTTGCCTGCGCGGCGCTGCGGCTGGATATATGGGATCTCCTTGCGCTTATAACCAAGCTCCGCCACGATTCCGCGCAGAAACGGCGTCGGATCGTCAAGCTCCCGCAGAATCTCAATAAAATCGCGGTCATACAGACCCGAACCGGTAAAATGCTCAATCTGCTCGACATCGGAGAGTTTCTTTATCATCTTGTAATAGCAGCTCCTCAGCGCATACATGATCGGGTTTTCCTTGCTTCCCGTCTTGATGCCGATGACAATCTTGTAGCCATTTTCCCACTCATGGACATATTTCGGGATCATATCGACCGGATCCTGAAAATCTGCCACCATGCTGATCACGCAGTCGCCGGTACACTGTAACATTCCATAATACGGGGAATTGAACTGTCCAAAGTTTTTGGCATTAAAAATTGCCTTGATCCGTGGATTCTCGCTGCAGATCTTGCGAAGAATCGGGCGCGTCTGGTCCGTCGAATCATTGTCGATAAAGACAAGCTCATAGTCATATTCCGGCAGATCGCGCTCCAGCGTCTCCACAACCGCCTCGCTGATCGGACCTACATTCTCTTCCTCGTTGTAGCAGGGAATTAATATACTGATTTTTTTCATACTTTTCTGATTCCTATTAATTTGCTTTTTGTTTGAACTCTTCTGTTTCGTTCCACCAAATTTCGAACACAAAAAAAGAGAAAGCCGCTTCGGCTATACTGCCTTTATTTTAAACGTCTTTCTCTCTTTTGACAACCTACAATTTTCTTAACGATTTTTGGCTGCTTCGCTATTTACTTGGCATAAACTGATAAAATATGTCCAAATATTTACCATTCTCTCCCGTCACTCTGCACAGAGGGCAGAAAAATCATTTCTGAAAAGCTAGAATTCTCTTCATTCCTTCTTCAAAATATACCTGTGGCTTCCAGCCAACCACCCGCTCCATCTTGCGGATATCCGGGATCAGATTGACGATTCCCTCTGCATTCGGCGGGCGGACGCCAAATTCCATGCTGCCCTGCCTGCCGCACAGCTCATAGACCGTCTCGACAAACCCGCGCAGCGGTCCTGTCTCATCCATCGGACCGCCCAGATTGTAGACACATCCGTGATCCGTGAGATTTCCCGCATATTCTGCCAGATCCGCCAGAGCGCGCCCCGCATCGTCAATATACATGAAGTTCCAGAGCTGCGTGCAGGCGGTCATCGTCATCTTCTCCCCTGCCCGGAAGACCCGGACACAGGAGGAAAGAAGCGACCACGGGTGATCGCCCGGTCCATACGTGCTGAAAATCCGTGCATGCCCATAATCCAGTCCCAGTTCCCGGCAGAGCACTTCCGCCTGCTGCCGGACTGCCAGTTTCGCGCGTCCATACGGGGAGGTCGGCTCGCAGACCGTCTCCTCGTCTGTCAGCTCGCTCTTGACACCATACTCCGCCTGCGAACCTGTAAAGAGAAACCGCCGGCACCCGAGGTCTTTCGCCACGCGGACGGCATTCAGCGCGTCCTGCACGCTCTCCTCCTGGACTGACTCATTTTTCCGTGAATCACTCCCTGCACCGCGCCAGCCCATATGGAGAAACACATCGCATCCGCCCGGAATCCGTTCCGGCAGTTTCGAGAGATTCCCCAGATCCTCCTCCAAAATCGTGAGTCCCTGCGGAAATTTTCCATTTTCCCGCAGCAGATCCGCTTTCGTCGAATGCTCCCGCAGTACGGCGTATACCTGATGTCCGCGATGTAACAGCTCGCGCACCGCCCCCAGACCTACAAAGCTGGTGGCACCTGTGACAACTATCTTCATTCTATCGTTTCCTTTACTATTTTTTAATACGCGGAATCAGCATGATACGATCCATCTCCTCGTCCGGCAGGAATGGGGACAGATCCTCCAGAGGCGGCGATACAAGCGTTCCGTCCGGCAGTCTCTTCGCCGCGGACTTTGGCTCAAAGTTCTGATCCAGCGTTACAAATACCTCGCAGATCACCGGGCCGTCCATCGCCAGCGTTTCTTCTACCTTCTCGCCCAGCTCCTTGTTTCCATGAATCGATACATATGGGAATCCATACGCCCACGCCAGCTTTTCCATGCTCGGGAATCCAAGATCGCCGCTGTCCACGCCGATACCGATGAGCGGCTCGCCGAAGAAATTCTTCTGGGTCTGGCGGATGGAATGGTAACCGCCGTTATTGATAATGAAAATCTTGATCGGCATCCGGTGGCTGACAACTGTCTCAAGCTCCTGTAAATTCATCTGAATACTGCCGTCTCCGGTGATCAGGATAATATCCTGGCTGTGATCTGCCACGCACGCGCCGATCGATGCCGGAAGTCCGTAGCCCATCGAAGCGATGCCGGAGTTCGAGATAAATCTCTGTCCCTTTTTCACAATATTTGCGTGTCCACACACAACATTTGCAGATCCATTTCCCACAACCACGATCTGGTTCTCATTTAAACGGCGGCTCATCTCATACGCAAATGCATATACGTTTGCTTCTGTCTCCGTGCCACCGTTCATGTGCTTCGGCAGAACCACCGGATAATCATGCTTCCAGCCCTGGCAGATACGCAGCCACTCTGCCTGCGCGTCCTTATACTCCTGCGTCATCGAAGCCGCGCCGTCCGCTTTTCCTTCCTCCGAAAGAACCTCGTCCATCACGGTCAGAAGATCCTTCACATCCGCGTGAACCGGCATGTCCACATGCAGGGTCGGCTTTTTCAGCTCTTCGGCATCGATATCATTCACAATCACATACGCCTCGCGCGCCCAGGTAGTAAAACGGTAACCGACCTGACGGAAACTCAGACGGCTTCCGAGCGACAGCACCAGATCGCTGTTCTGGATCGCGAAGTTGCCCGGGCGATCGCCGACGTTGCCGCCTTTTCCGATGTACAGCGGGTGTTCGTCATAGATACAGTCGATGCTGTCCGCGCCGGTCACAACCGGGATTCCCAGCTTTTCAACCACGCGCATGAAAACATCGTGCGCCGCGCCGATACGGATACCATTTCCGGCATTGATCACCGGACGTTTGGAGGTGCGGACTTTCTCGATGATCGCACGCGCCGTCTCCTTCGTCACACGTGCCGGAAGTTTTGCACGAAATTCACCTTTTCCGGCGGTATCCTCCGGGATCTCGGACGCGCTCTCTGCCGCCCAGCCAGTTCCGCCTGCCTCATAATCCTCCGGATCAAAGCCGATCAAATCGTCTGTCTCGATCATTGCCGCCTGCACATTCAGCGGAATATCCAGCCAGGTAGGACCCGGACGACCGTTGTAAGCCAGATACAGGGCTTTTTCCACACAGAAGCGGATACGCATCGGATCGATCACCATCTCACAGTATTTTGTCATATTGGCAACCGATTTGGTGATATCATACTCCTGATCGCCCATCGCGCGCAGGTGAAGTCCCGTGCTGCGCGCTGTCGTGTCATAACGCACCTGTCCGGAAATGACAAACATCGGGATTGAATCCAGAAATCCGCCCGCAACGCCGTTCATCGCATTGATGCCGCCAGGTCCCGTCGTCACGCACACTGCCGCAATCTTGTTGTGGATGCGGGCATACGCCTCCGCTGCCATCGCACATGCCTGCTCATGATGATTGTAGAGGCAGTGAAGTCCTTCCTGATGCCCCAGCGCGTCATCCAGATGCATCGCGCCGCCGCCCGTGATCATAAACACATCCGTGATGCCGGATGCGAGAAGCTTTTCTGCTATATAATTAGAAAGTTTCTGTTTCATTTTGATTTCCTCCTGAAAATACCTTGTCAAGTGTTCATACTACATCATAAGAACGTATTCTCACCCGTCCACTCACGAACCCGCGCTATCGCGCTCCACCGCCCTGCTTCGCATGGCTGTTCGTTCGTTAATGACACAAGAAAAGAATATGTCTGCTTCGCAGCCGCATTCTTTTCTTCTGCGCTCATTATATCACATTTTGTATGCCCTTTTCTGTTTTTTATCAATTTACATCCAGATTTTCTTTCCTCCATCCCCATCGCCCGTACACAAAAATTTTCGCCAGAAAATATTACATTTCCGAAAACCAAATCCGTCATTTTTCCGATTTTAAATTTTTTTTATTTTCCCTCTACTCAAATAGACTTTTTTGTAGGATAATAGAACTAATTGTGATTCTTTGCGGTCTGCTGTGCTGCGTTCATTTCACACAAAGAGCATCGACATAAACAACTGCGAATGGCAGTATGTGCCGGACATGGACTGTGACCTGGCGGCGCAATCATCCATACAAACATATGATTTTCATCCCACCAGATAAAAACCGGCATCTGCCCCCACCGCGATACCGGTATTCTGTGCGGGACGAAACTAAGAACGGAGGATTAGATGAAAATCGGTTTTGACAACAACAAATACCTGAAAATGCAGTCGGAACATATCCGTGAGCGTATCAACCAGTTTGGTGATAAGCTCTACCTCGAATTTGGCGGAAAACTGTTCGATGACTACCACGCATCCCGGGTTCTTCCGGGCTTTGCACCTGACAGCAAGCTGCGGATGCTTCTGCAGTTAGCGGATCAGGCGGAGATCGTCATCGTCATCAGTGCTGCGGATATCGAGAAAAACAAAGTACGTTCCGACCTCGGCATTACTTACGACGTAGACGTACTCCGTCTGATTCAATCCTTTACCGACAAGGGACTCTATGTTGGAAGCGTTGTAATCACCCACTATTCCGGGCAGAACACTGCGGATGTCTTCAAACACAAGCTCGAATCCATGGGCATCAAGGTTTACCGCCACTACACCATCGACGGTTATCCGGGCAATGTTCCGCTGATCGTCAGCGATGAAGGTTATGGTAAAAATGATTACATTGAAACCAAACGTCCACTCGTTGTTGTCACCGCGCCGGGACCGGGAAGCGGAAAAATGGCAACCTGCCTTTCCCAGCTCTACCACGAGAACAAACGCGGCGTCAAGGCTGGATATGCCAAATTTGAGACCTTCCCGATCTGGAATATCCCGTTAAAGCACCCGGTCAACCTGGCATACGAGGCAGCGACCGCTGACTTAAACGATGTCAACATGATCGATCCGTTCCATCTGGAGGCCTATGGTGTAACAACGGTCAACTACAACCGTGACATCGAGATTTTCCCGGTTCTGAGCGCTATTTTCGAGGGAATCTACGGCGAGAACCCGTACAAATCCCCGACTGATATGGGCGTCAACATGGCAGGAAACTGCATCATTGACGACGAAGCCTGCTGCGAGGCATCCCGTCAGGAAATCCTGCGCCGCTACTATCAGGCATTAAACCGCGTTGTCAAAGAGGATGTCGGCAAAGAGGAAGTTTATAAGATCGAACTTCTGATGAAGCAGGCAAAACTGACCACCGATATGCGCAAGGTTGTTCCGGCTGCCCTGAAACGCGCCGAAGAAACCGGTGCTCCGGCTGCTGCCATCGAACTTCCGGACGGAACCATCGCCACCGGAAAGACAACCAACCTGCTCGGCGCTTCCGCTGCCCTGCTTCTGAATGCTGTCAAGGTACTTGGCAATATTCCGCACGATGAGCACCTGATCTCCCCGATCGCGATCGAGCCGATCCAGAAGCTGAAAGTCGAGTACCTCGGAAGCCGCAACCCGCGTCTCCACACCGATGAAGTTCTGATCGCGCTGTCCATGTGCGCCGCTACCAACAAACACGCACAGATCGCCCTGGAACAGCTCGAAAAACTGCGCGGCTGCCAGGTTCACACCTCCGTCATGCTGTCGGAGGTTGATATCAAGACTTTCAAACGTCTCGGCATCGAACTGACCTCCGAGCCGGTATATGAGCACAACCGCCTGTACCAGTAATTGATATAATCCTATATAAATAACGGCTGTATCTCAGCAAAACAGAACTCATAGATTTTTCAATATATGGATTCACATTGCTGAAATACAGCCGTTCTATTTACTGTATAAATATTTCTTTTATGCTATACATCACTTTTATTTCCGGTCGAACGAGCTTCCACCGCGCATCTCATCCTCATTTGGACTCTCTGCTGCTACAGCTTCTGCCGATTCCGGTGTTTCGTCTGCCGGTGTTTCGTCCGCCGGTGCTTCATCCGCCGATTTTCCTTCCAGCTTCTGCTGGTTCTGTGAGTTTTCCGCGTTCGTTTCCTCCGCAGTCTTTACCGGCTGAACCTCATCGCCTGTCTTCGCAGCCTCCGGCATCTCCATCCGGTCCTCGCCTTCCTGTTTCTTTTCCTCCAGCTCCGGGATTCCCTTTACCTCATGGAAAATCTTCATGAACTCTTTACCGGTGATCGTCTCTTTCTCAATCAGGAACGCCGCAATCTTATCAAGCGCCTCGCGGTTTTCACTCAGCAGGCGTTTCGCCTCCTCATAAGAAACCTTCAGAATATGCATGACTTCCTTGTCAATCTCTGCCGCTGTCATATCACTGCAATTCAGGACTGTTCTCCCGTTCAGGTACTGATTTTCCTGGCTTTCCAGTCCCATCAGACCGAACTTCTTGGACATACCGTACTGGGTTACCATCGCACGCGCGATCCGGGTTGCTTTTTCAATATCATTTGACGCACCTGTTGTTACCGTATCAAAAACGATCTCCTCAGCCGCACGTCCGCCTAAAAATCCGACCAGCATCGCGCGGATTTCCTTCTCAGTATTTAAGTACTTCTCTTCCTCCGGCACCTGCATGACATAGCCAAGCGCACCCATGGTACGCGGCACAATCGTGATCTTCTGTACCGGCTCCGAATCCTTCTGCAGGGCGCTGACCAGCGCATGGCCAACCTCATGATACGAAACAATCCGGCGCTCTTCCTGGCTCAGGATACGGTCTTTCTTCTCTTTGCCAACCAGAACCAGCTCAACTGCCTCAAATAAATCCTTCTGGGAAACGGCTTTCCTGCC
>ENA-ORSA01000819-ORSA01000819.1-human-gut-metagenome-genome-assembly--contig:-NODE-819-length-30851-cov-4.420055_pt1 | contig 30851 bp, 27 predicted proteins | sample MGYA00242179_ERZ509142 | MGnify/ENA primary metagenome ERZ509142 (study PRJEB26280, sample SAMEA2338659) | human gut metagenome | biome: human gut; feature: human-associated habitat; material: faeces... | reverse complement strand
ATGAGGCCGAACTTGACCAAATCGTGCGGCTCCGCCTTGCGCAGCAGCGTGGCCATGCCGGCACACAGGGCGCGCTCCGCCGGCAGCAAGGCAGCCCCGCCCTTCAGCCGGGCCAGCCGACGACTATCGGCACCAAGGCCGCTGGCATCGCAGGCGGCAGTGCGACGGGGCGCAAACCGGTCTACCGCGCTGGCGTCGGCAAAGGGCATACTCATGCCTGCGGCCTTCAGCCCGTAGGCTACATGGTCGAGCACGCCCTCGTCATAAGCATGTAGGCATATCCGCCGCAGCTGCTCCTCCGAGAGAGCCTTTACCTGCATGACGGCGGTTGGCGGCACTGCGCCTTCGCCGGGGAAGCCGCGCCACATGCCTGGCAGCAGAAGGGCATCCTCAGCCGCCAGCAAAGCTGCGTCCATGCGGCTGTAAGGGGCGCTGTCAACCACCTTGCGGTAAAGCCGCAGCAAGCTATGGCTCATGCCATCGGCAGTAGTGCCGGGCGAAATGCTGAAAGGCTCGATTACGACCGTCCTGCCATTAAGGCTGCGCCGCGCCCTCAACAACGGGTGCCAGGAGAAGGCGGTGAAACGGGTCTGCTCCTGCGCGCAGACGAAGTGCAACGCGCCGGCACGCCTCAACATGCGGCGCTGGTACAGCAGCAACCGGGGCAGACCGGCAAGCCAGTAATGCCGCCTAACATGCCACTCTTCAAGCCTGCGGCCGGTGCTTATCACCACGGGTATGCCGCGCCGCGCGCACTCTCTGAATAGCACATACGCGGCAAGGCTCCAACATGCGTGGACATGGACCACGTCAGGGGCGAACGCCGCCAGCTCGTTGCTGAAAAAACGGCGCAGGCGCCACGGCAGGGGCTTACGTGCCCATCGACCCCTGCCATGGGCGCTCCGCCCCCGCAAAGGGCAAGGACACGCACGTAGGCACGCCGCGCCATGGCCTCGAGCAGGGCCGGCATGTAACCCTGCGCCGCAGAGCCGCCGACGGCCTCAAGGCTCGGGATGAAATGCAAGACCCTCATGCCGCTCATGACTTATGGCTTATGAAGTCGTACTTGTCAGAGCGCCGGTAGGCCAGTGCGTACTTGGCGTTGTGCCAAACGATGCGCAGCTCATACGGCACGACCTTCCACCGGGGCGACGACACCCCGAACCGCGACATGGCGCGCCCGGCGCTGCGCGTCCTCGACAGCCAAGGCAGCACCAAGGCCGCAAGCGAAAACGGCAGTACGAGCCAACAGTGCGCCACGACGGAATATGCGGCAGACAGGACGGCCGCCAGCATACAGGCGTAAAGCGAAAACAGGTCGAGGCCTGCGCCAAGCTTGTAGGGCACACCGCCAAACAAGCGGCGGCGCGTCTCGCGGTAGAACACATTGCGGTCATGCCACTCCTTGCGCGTAGGGGCTTCCTCCACGACATGAGCCTGCGGGCTTGCCTCTACCGCGATGCCGCCTGCGGCAGCGTATTTATTCACAAGGAAGTCGTATTCGCCACGAAGATATTTCAGATTGCCCCGGAAGCCGTTGCCTGCCATGAACATGCTCTTGCGGAACATCAGGTTGCTGCCGCCTGCGGCATAGGCCTTACCCAAAGAAGCCATGCGCAGCATGGCATACTCATGGCGGAAACGGCTGAACACCCTGAAGCCTCCGGCTTCGGCCGGATAATTGCTGTAGCCGAGCACCATGTCAACGCCGTCGCCGCACCTTGAGGCCATACAGCTTATCCAGTGAGGCGACGCCGGACGGCACTCGGCGTCGGTAAGCAATATCCATTCGTTACGGGCTGCCTTCACACCTAGCGTTACGGCCAGCTTGCGGCGGCTCATGTAGCGCGACGACGCTGGGACAAACGTCGTGTACAGGTTGCCACTGCCGGCAAAGGCCTTCAACACGTCGGCCGTGCCGTCTTCGTCTTTCTCTATGACAACGATTACCTCAAAGCCCGGCGGATAGTCTTGGGCGAGGAACGCGGAAAGGTTTTCACGCAACTCACGGGCATTGTTGTCCGCCACGACAATCACCGACACTGGTGGACGCTCCCCTACTGAAGGCTCCTCACCGCCATCTTCGTGCAGTTTCCTGAAAAACATGTCAGCCAACGATGACCAAACGGCCAACACAGCCAGCACCGCACATGTCAAAATCGTTACAGTATCAAAAAGCATACCTTCGCCACACTTTTTATCACCAACAGTTGCAACGGGCACATTGCTGCGCCGCGTCACCTCATCTCTTCGGATATATAGCCCTTGGGCAGCGGACGGCAATTGTAGCCTGAAGCCATAACCTCTCCGTATGCCCCGGCGGACCGGATTGCGACGATGTCGCCGCGGCGGCACTCGTTAAGGTCTACCGCCTTTGCGAACACGTCGCTCGACTCGCATATGGGGCCGACCACGTCATAGGTCCTGAGGCTGCCGTCGCCCGATATGTTCTCTATCTTATGATAAGCCTGGTAAAGAGCCGGACGTATAAGGTCGGTCATACCCGCGTCGATAATCGCAAACTGCTTCGCCGTTCCCTGCTTCACATAAAGCACCCTCGATATGAGCGAGCCGCACTGACCTACGACTGAACGGCCAAGCTCGAAATGCAGCGTCTGCCCCTTGCGCAGCTTCAGGTGGCGGGCGTACGTGTCAAAATATGCCTTGAAGTCGGGCACCGGCACCTTGTTGGGATGAGTGTAGTCTATACCCAAACCGCCTCCCACATTGATGCTCTCTACCGAAATGTGATGGGCCTCAAGCTGATTTTGCAAGTCGTTTATGCGGTTGCACAACGCCACAAAGTCGCCCATGTCGAGTATCTGCGAGCCGATATGGAAGTGCAGGCCGACAAACTTGACATTGCTCATCGACAGCGCTTTCTCGATAACGCCCTCCATGTCTTCCATGGCGATGCCGAACTTGTTTTCCGACAAGCCTGTGGTTATGTTGGCATGGGTATGGGCCCCGACGTCCGGGTTTATACGGAACGCCACACGAGCCACCTTGCCCATCCGGCCTGCCAACCCGTTTATGACGTCAAGTTCAGGCACGCTCTCCACGTTGAAGCAGGCTATGTCTTTGTCCAAGCCAAGGCATATCTCCCAGTCGCTCTTGCCTACTCCGGCAAAAACAATCTTGTCATGGGGAAAGCCTGCATTGACAGCGGCCTGCACCTCGCCGCCGCTGACACAATCGGCGCCAAGCCCGGCCTGGCAGATTATGTTCAGCAGCTTTGGATTGGCGTTGGCCTTCACGGCATAATGCACACAAAAGCCTTCATGGCGGCCGGCCTCGCGGTTGATTTCACGCAGCGTGGCACGCAGCAGGTCTGTGTCGTAATAATAAAACGGGGTGTCTGTTTCTTTAAACCTTTCTAAGGGAAATACACCTTTCATCTCCACACCTTATTATTTATTGTTGAACAACGTGTCACTAAGGCATTGCAAAGCGCGCTTCTTGTCACTCTCACGGACAAGGAACGATATGTTGTAGTTGCTGCCACCGTAAGATATCATCCTTACCGGGATGTTCTTCATGGCGTCCGTTGCCAACGTCTCAAAGCCTACATTGCTCCAGTCCAAGTCTCCGACGACACAGATGATGCACATGTCACGGTCAACGGTCACCGTGCCATACTTCTTCAGTTCCGCAACGATGTCGCCAAGGTGGGCGTCGTTGTCGATACTCATGGAAACACCTACTTCACTCGTCGCAATCATGTCGATGGGCGTCTGATAACTCTCGAATATCTCGAATACCTTACGCAAAAAGCCCGTAGCCAGAAGCATACGGCTGCTCTTTATCTTGATGGCCGTGATGTTGTCCTTTGCCGCCACAGCCTTTATCTTGCCAGGCACAATCTCGTTGTTGATAATCGTTCCCGGAGCCGTCGGGTCCATGGTGTTGAGCAGACGCACAGGAATACCGGCGAACTTGGCAGGCTGCACGCAAGTTGGATGCAATATCTTGGCGCCGAAATAAGCAAGCTCGGCAGCCTCCTCAAAATTCAGCTGACGGACGGCCTCCGTCTTGTCAACCACACGCGGGTCATTGTTGTGCATACCGTCAATGTCCGTCCATATCTGTATCTCCGCGGCATTTACGGCCGCGCCGACAAGCGATGCCGTATAGTCGCTGCCACCACGCTGCAAATTGTCTATCTCGCCATAGGCGTTACGGCAGATGAAGCCCTGCGTAATGTAAACCTGCTTCCCAGGTACATGTTCAAGAATACCTGCCAGTTTTTCCTTGATGTATGCGGAGTCCGGCTCGGCGTTCTTGTCTGTACGCATATAGTCAAGAGCCGACAGCAACGCCGCCTCCACACCACATTCCAGAAGATAGTTCGTCATCATGTTTGTGCTCATAATCTCTCCCTGAGCCACAATGCTTTTCTCCTCAAAACTGGTGAAGAGGTCTTTCGTAAAAGAGCGCAGGTAGTCGAATTCGCCACGAAGGAAGTCACGCGTCTTGTTCTTCCACTCCTCTGTAGAATATAATTCATCGACATGACGCATGTATGTCTTTTCCAGGCGGTTTATTACATCGTTTGCCCCCTCGGGATTTTTCTTATACAGATAATCGGATATCTCAATCAACGAATTTGTCGTACCAGACATGGCAGAAAGCACAACCAATACCGGCTCTCCGCCATTTGTTATCAATGAGGCTACGCTCTTCATGCGTTCAGGAGAACCTACTGAAGTGCCTCCAAATTTCATTACCTTCATAACTGTTATAATATTGTTTATATTTACTTTTCTTGAAAATCAGTCTTCACTCTGCAAGCTTATCTTATTATATGCACTCGTTACATCGCTTATCGCCCCGTCTTTACACTGGTACACAATGCCCGGATATTTATCAAGCATAGGCAGATTGTGTGTTGACATCACCACGGCCGTACCTGTGAGGCTTATCTGCTTCAACAAGCTTACTATATTGTCGGCTGTCTCAGGGTCTAGGTTGCCTGTCGGCTCGTCGGCGATTATGATTTTAGGTTTGTTCAATATTGCCCGCGCTATGGCTATACGTTGCTGCTCGCCTCCTGACAACTCATAAGGCATCTTCAGCTTCTTCTCCGCCATTCCTACGGCTTCAAGCACCTCGTCTATACGGTCATTTATATCTTTCTTATCCCTCCATCCGGTTGCCCGCAACACGAACTGCAAGTTTTTATAAACATTACGGTCATGCAGCAGCTGGAAATCCTGGAAGATTATGCCAAGCTCCTTACGCAAAGCAGGTACTTCCTTGCGTTTTATTTTCAGCATGTTACGCCCCAACACAACGGCTTCATCACCATCGTGTATGTCAAGCTCGCAATATATGGTCTTCAACAAGCTGCTCTTGCCGGAGCCGACATGGCCTATTATATAAATAAACTCCCCTTCGTCTACATGGAAATTCACCCCTTCCAGCACACAAACGTCGTCCTGGTAAATGCCTACATTCTTATATTCTATAAACATAACACCTGATGTAATTCCAGTTCTTAATGTTTATGCCAGCCCGGTTCATGACGGCTACGCAACTCCTCTGCTACACGTTCGATACGTATGCCCTTCTCGGTAAGCAGTACAATGAGGTGATAAAACATGTCTGAAGCCTCATATATCAAGCGTTCGTCGCTGCCGTTTACAGCCTCTATCACCGCTTCAAGCGCTTCCTCTCCTACTTTTTGGGCCATCCTGTTTATACCATCCTTGAACAGGCTCGTGGTGTATGAACCTTCAGGCATTTCTTCATGGCGCTTCTCGATGAAATCCTGAAGTTGGGAAAGAAAAGCCAAAGGATTGCCTACATTATCTTCTCCCCAGCAGGTGTCTGTCCCTGTATGGCAAACAGGACCGTCGGGCACGACCTCAATCAGCAACGTATCATTGTCACAATCCGACTTTACGCTGACAACATTAAGATAATTACCCGAAGTCTCCCCCTTCGTCCAAAGACGTTTCTTGCTTCTGCTGTAGAACGTCACCTTACTGGTTTCAAGGGTCTTATTATAAGCCTCTTCATTCATAAAACCAAGCATCAAGACCTTCTGAGTCCTGACATCCTGTATTATGGCAGGCACAAGCCCGTTCATTTTTCCAAAATCTATTTCCATCTTATATTAATTCGTTCACAACCTTACATTTATACCCTCATCATGCAGATAGTTTTTCAACCCGGATATGCTTATCTCTCCAAAGTGGAAAACACTCGCAGCCAAAGCGGCGTCAGCCTTTCCTGTCGTAAAAGCATCACGGAAATGCTCCATCTTACCTGCTCCACCACTGGCTATGACCGGTATGCCTAACTCGTCAGCCAAGCGAGCAAGAGCTTCATTGGCATAACCGGTTTTAACGCCGTCATGATTCATACTTGTAAACAGTATCTCACCGGCTCCACGCGTCTCGGCTTCCTTAGCCCAGCCAAACAGGTCGCGGTCCGTCGGCACACGGCCTCCATTAAGATAGCACATCCATTTACCTTTATCATACTTTGCATCAATGGCACACACACATACCTGTGAACCAAACCTACAAGCTATTTCATCTATCAGCCCCGGATTGCGCAAAGCAGCACTGTTTACGCTTATCTTGTCGGCACCGGCACTAAGCAGACGTTCAACATCATTAATATCATTAATGCCACCACCTACGGTAAATGGTATGTTTATCTCACGTGCCACACTTGTGACGACATCAGTAAATGTCTTCCGTCCGTCACTGCTTGCCGTAATGTCGAGATACACAAGTTCATCGGCACCGGCATCACTATAAGCCTTGCCTAATTCCACAGGATTGCCCACACTCCGCAAGTTTACGAAGTTCGTTCCCTTTACTGTCTGTCCATCCTTAACGTCAAGACAAGGTATTATCCTCTTAGCCAATCCCTTCATGATAGGAATTTTACAAAAACATAAAAATCATACACTATCTTCGGCTTCACAATTTGCGACGTTGCAGCCCGGCCAATTCCTCAACCAGAGCTTCCAAGTCTATCTTGCCTTCATAAAAGGCCTTGCCGAATATTACCGAAGGTACACCCGTTTGCTCAAGACGCCTAATGTCATCAACACACGACACACCTCCGCTTGCAATCAAATTTATTTCGGGGAATGCGGCCAATATCCGCTCGTAAAGGGCAAAAGCTGGTCCTTCAAGCATCCCGTCCTTGGATATATCTGTACAAAGAACAGTCCTTACACCTTTTGATACATAATAGTCAAGAAAACTGATAACGTCTTCTGCCGTGTCGTCACGCCATCCGTTTATACTTATCTTACCGTCACGCACATCGGCACCGAGGATTATCCGCTCCGTACCAAATTTGTCAAGCCACTTCACAAACAGTTCTTTTTGTGTAACAGCTATGGAGCCAACCGTAACCATGGACGCACCACTGGCAAAAACTTTTTCAATGTCATCATCGCTCTTAACTCCACCGCCGAAATCCACAACAAGGCGCGTGCGGTTTGTTATGTTCTTAAGGGCATCAAGATTGACAACATGTTTCGACTTGGCTCCATCAAGGTCTACAACATGCAAACGCCTGACACCTGCCTGCTCAAACCTTTCGGCCATATCTGCAGGCGAATTGCCATAAACCGTCTTTGTGCCATAATCGCCCTTCGTCAATCTTACACACTTTCCGTCTATTATATCTATCGCCGGTATCAGCTCTATCATAGTCTTATGTTTTTTAACAACAGTCCTCAAGCGTCAGTCAAGCCGTTCGTTGCCTTGACATCATATCGTCGGCTGATTGTAAACTTGCCGTCATATTTCAAGGAAATTACGCATTATAACCTCACCTACTCTCCCGCTTTTTTCAGGATGAAATTGGGTGGCATAAAAATTATCTTTGTGCATTGCTGCGCTATATGGCTGTATGTAATCAGACTTCGCCACGGTAAAATCACAAACAGGAACATAATAACTATGGATGAAATATACATATTCCCCGTCAGAAACACCTTTGAACAATGGAGACTCCAATCCATATAACGAGTTCCACCCCATTGCCGGAACCTTGTCCTCATGGCATGAAGGCTGAAACCGCCGTACATCCACATCAAAAACGCCGAGACAGTCTGTATTGCCTTCTTCAGAATGCCAGCAAAGCAGCTGTTGCCCTATACAAATGCCTAAAACGGGCTGGCGAAGTCCTTTAATGACAACATCAAGCCCGTACCGGCGCAAATAGTCCATTGCGCTTGCCGCTTCACCCTGACCGGGGAACACAACCTTGTCGGCAGACTTAATATCTTCAACATTGTCTGTCAACAGAGGCTCCACTCCCAACCTACGCAAAGCGTTGACAACGCTGTACACATTGCCCGCATTATATTTGACAACTGCTACATTCATAATTACAAATACAGCCGTTAACTGAATATTATCGTCTTGTTGTTATATGTCAGTATCTTACGTTCGATATGCTTTGTCACCGCACGGCTCAACACTATTTTCTCCAAGTCGCGCCCTTTCAGCACAAGGCTTTCCGGGGTGTCCTTGTGTGTAATGCGCACTACGTCTTGCTCTATTATCGGCCCAGCGTCCAGCTCCATTGTCACGTAATGGCTCGTTGCCCCAATTATCTTAACACCCCTCTCCCATGCCTGATGATAAGGCTTCGCGCCGATAAAAGCCGGAAGGAACGAGTGGTGTATGTTTATTATATGGTGGGGATATTCGCTTATCAGCTTCTCGCTTACAATCTGCATATAGCGTGCAAGCACGATAAACGTCACCTTCTCTTTCTTAAGCAGCTCCATTTCCGCCTGTTCCACCTCAGCCTTGTTGGAATGGTCCTTATTTATAGACCATACATGATAAGGAATGCCAAACTGCTCGGCTACGTAGCGCAAATCCTCATGGTTACTAATGATACAAGGTATTTCGACATTCCATTCACCGGCCTTGTAACGCGCCAACAAGTCGTACAGGCAATGACTCATCTTGCTCACAAATATGGCCATGCGCGGCTTGACATCGCTGAAATGCAGACTGAACGTCATGTCATATCTTTGGGCATACAACGTTTGGATATAGTCCTTAAGCTTTTCCCTTGGTATTGTGAAATTGCCGAGCTCCCACTCCAACCTCATGAAAAACATGCCGTCCAGACTGTCTACATATTGGTCAAGATATACAATGTTACCGTTATTGTCGGTTATAAACTTTGTTATCTCTGTTATAATGCCCTGCTTGTCCGGGCAATGAAGCAACAATATTGCAGTTGGTCTCATTTACCTTGGATGATAGTTACACCTTATTAATATTTCCATTTGCAAAATTACGAAATAAGTTCGGATTAACAACAATCTTTTACCAATTATTTTATTTAGGCATACAAAGTGAAACAAAAACAAGGTTTATTTTTACCTTTAAGGCAGCTGCCATCCGTCAATCCATACAAATAGTTAGATTTTATCATTCAAAACGGACGCATAGACAAAAAAACAAAACAGCCGCAAAGTATGAACTTTGCAGCTGTTCAAGTAGTGGATAGGGCACTACAAATATTGCTTTTTCTTACTTTGTTTGATAAAGATGTTTATTGTAACTGCCTGATAATCAGCTAAACTTTTATTTTGCCGTGGTAGCAAGATAAAATAAAAGCAAAAAATGTGGTAGCAATGTGGTAGCAACGGAAAAATTTTGTATCTTTGTAGTGCAATTAAAAACACATGATATGAGAACATTTTTTTTGAGAACAAAGAACGTGGCCGGATATGCCACACTTTACACGAGAATAAGGAAAAGAAGCCCGAAAGTTGACATTTTCGTGAATAGCCTTATTCAAGTTGACATTATCACATGGGAAAAAGCCAATTCAGGGCTGGAGGAATGGAACAAGTTTTTAAAGACAAAAGACGGCAAGGAGGTCTATGCAAAAATGCAGGGCGTAGATAATGCCCTCGATAACCTGACGGAACAAGGCGTATTCGACAAAGACATTATAGATGAAGCGGTCGCCGATGTGATTTTCAAAGAGGCAAGGGAACAGCAGCGTATAAGGGAAGAGGAAGAACGCAAGGCGCAAGAGGAACAGATGCGCATTGAAGCGGAAAAGGAAGCGGCACGCAAGGCCGACGTAATTCTTTTTATGCAGGACTTTTTGGACGGAATACGAAGCGGAGAAATAAAATACAACGGCGAAACATACGAGAAGAACACCTGCAAAGCGTGGGTCAGCTTCTTTGGTGTATTAAAGCGTTTCTACGAAAAGCACCCCTTTACGTGGGCTGACGTTGACGAAACACTGACGGACAGCTTCATTTGCTTTATGGAGAATGAGGGCTACATGGTGAAGTCTATAAACAAATACCTGATTACTTTCCGTGCAATGGTCGGCTATGCGTATAAAAAGAGATTACACAACAACACCCGATCACTGACGGCTTTCAGTACGAAGAAAGTGCAGGAAACTGACAAGGCGAAAGAAATATACCTTACGGAAAAGGAGTTACAGGCACTTTATGAAATGAAGCTGGAGGGGCTGAAAGAAACGGTGAGGGACGTGTTTCTTGTCGGTTGTTACACTTGCCAACGTTTCAGCGATTACAGCCGTCTGGAGCGTGAGAACTTTGTCACCACACCAAAAGGTACAAAGGTTGTACGTATAGTGCAGGAAAAGACGGGCAACACCGTGGTTATACCTATATTAAATAATAATTTGCTGGATATTGCCGAAAAGTATAACTATGAGATACCAAAAGTGAGCGACGTTATACTTAACCGCTACATTAAAAAGATATTAAAAGAATTATCCAAGACCGTGCTGTCTTTGGCGAAGCTGGAGCGTACCGTGCTGACAATGAGAGAACGCACAATGGAAGAACGTGGGGAAGTGTCCTTTATGCGTGATGAAAAAGGATATGTGGTAAAACCACGTTACGACCTCGTAAGCAGTCACACGGCACGGCGCAGCGGTATAACAAACTTGTACCTGACAGGGCTGTTTGACGAGGTGCAGATGATGAGCGTATCAGGGCACAAGGACGCAAAGACTTTCCGTGAGTACGTCAAACTATCTTCTGACGAGATAGCGGATGCAATAGCGAAGAAATTAGCAGACAAGGAAAATAAAGCAACTAACGAGGGATTATTCTAATGGATGCAATAAGACAATTTAGAAACCTCATGGCCGAGGTTGACCGTTTGTTTCGGGTGTGCGCTATCGGCGGTTTTAGCCGTGGCGTTGACAGGCTGGAAGTATTTGACAACCTGATAGAAAAGATAAGCAACTTTGACGTTACGACGATTGAAGATGAGCTGACAGCAGACGCAAGCAAGCTGAAAGACAATTTGCAAACGGCACGGCTGGTATTGCGCAATGCTCCTAAAAGCCTGAATAAAGACAAATTCTTTCCTGAATATTCAGAGCTGGGGGCAATGTACGAGAAAATAAAGAAAATAGACGGCGAAGAATGGGCGAGCCGTGTTGTCGGCGGTTTGGCCGGGGTTACGAGCCACGCAAACGGTTTGATTGCGGATGTTAGCAAAATTATTGACGAGCTGGCAAAATACGATGATGAGGGGGAAAAGCCCGATGTAAAACAGAACGAACCGAAAGAACAAAATCAGCAAGTAACAAACGGCAGACCTAAAACGCCTCCTTTCAGAAGCCTTATGTATGGCACTGAACAAGAAAAAGACGAATATTTACGCATATTAAAAATTTTAATGCAAGGGGTAAAAGGAAAAGACGCAGCTATTATAATGCGAGCATGTATGGAGCTTGGAATCGTATCGCACCCACCATACAAGGCTGTAATTGGTGAGTTTGGTAATATTGGTAGTGACACCGGATATAATAATTACATGGGGAAAGGTCTAACAGAAGAAATAAATTTTATGAAGAAAAAGATACAAGAAATGCGAGCGAATTTAAGTTGCGAAAAGTTGTAAAAAGTTGCGCAACTTTATGCAACCTTACAAATTTTGAGGTTATTCAAATAGCCCCTACCTTTGCCGTGTCCTTGGTCGGATACGGCATTTTTCGTTTGTGCCGTTGTCCGACGGAGGAAACGGCACAAGTGAGGGAAACTCCCTAAACGGACACCGAGAGCCGCAACCTAAATATTAGGTTAAAGATGAACACAGAACTAAACCCAACGCAAATGGCGGTGCTTATGCCGCTGCTCAACCCTGTTATAAATATAATAGTCGAGAGGGTGACGGACAAGCTGCTTGAGGCTATTAAACCGAGAGAGCCGAGGTATTACAGCCGAGCGGAGACGGCGCAACTGCTCCACGTCACTTTGCCGACGCTGGCAAGACTGACAAAAGAGGGACTTATAACGGCAAAAAAGGCAGGAGGCCGTGTGTTGTACGAGGCAGAGGCGATAGACTCAGCAGTAAAAGAAAACAGAGTATTTAAGTATAAACACAAAAACTAAAGGAGGACTAAACGATGAGAATTAGAATTTATGGAAAAGAGTTTGAATTTGCCGACGAAGATGTGCAAATAATTGACGATGAGGCTGTTACGCCTGATGACTTTAGCGACATTGTGGCAATCCGGAGAGAAGAACGCAAGCACGAGGTTAAGGATGAGGAGGGCACAATATGGAGATGAGAAAAGCGGCCGAAGCCGCCCCTATAATACCGAGTGCAAAGATACAGCAGACAAAGGACATTGCAAAACTTTTGCTTTATTTTCGATATACGACAGCCACGACCCTTGATGCAATGCTGGCAACAGGCATCTTGCGAAATTCGATTACGTGGTACGTGCGTGACCTTGAACGGCTGGGAGAGCTGCAAGCCGTATGCGTAAAGCCTGACAGGCACACTAAGCGCATGGCAAAATATTACAGCGCAGACCGCTGCAAATGGCCGCATACGCCACAGAAAAAAGAATTGTGTCTGTTTGATTTTGACGGAGAGGAGGTGCGCGATGGGCTATAATGTATTGGCGAAGCCCCAACTTTGCGATGTGGCGTGTGAGCGTGCCACGCTGGGAGCAGCCCTCACATACAACGCTTTGCTTGATGAGCTTACGGATGCACTTTTTTATGACGGTGAGAGCCGTGCCATACTTGCCGTGGCTAAGGCCGTGCGAGAGGAGGGCAAAGAAGCGGACATTGTAAGTGTTATGGCTTATTCAGCAGCCCACAATAGCGGCCTTAGCCCAATGACGCTTACGGAGCTTTTCGACAACGCCGACCCCGTGTCTGCCTTTGCGCAGAACGTGGAAAGGTTGAGGCTATTGGCGGCGAGGCGTAAGGCACAGGGCATATCGTATTTGCTCGACGAGGCGGCAACCAACGAAAGACTGGATATTGCCGACACGCTGGCAAGGGCGCAGGAGCAACTTAACGAGATTGCCGAGGTGGCGCAGCCAAAGACCGATGATTACTTTGTAGACATCACAAAGGACTCCCCGGAACCGCCGTTTCTTTTTTACAAGGATAGCGTCGGCTTCATGCCGTGTGGCGATATAAGTGCGGTTAAAGCAAAGTCTAAAAACGGCAAAAGCCACTTTTGCGCCATACTCGCCGCAGCGTTACTCGGAGGCCGAACATTCGATGTCGGCACGCTGGAGCAGACACATTCTGTTTTGTGGTGCGACACGGAGCAGGCTATTTATAACACTGCCAAATTGTTACGCAAAATCTACATGCTGGCAGGATTGCCAACCAACAGACAGGACAGCCGTATCAGGGTTATTTATTTGCGCCCTAAGACACCGAAAGAGCGGATGCGGATAATCATCCGTGAGGCTAAGAGATTGCGCCCTACGCTCGTTATTATCGACGGTGTGGCAGATGTTTGCGAGAACTTCAACGACGTGGCAGAAAGCGGCGACACAATCAACGGGCTTATGCGCATATCGGCAGAATATAATTGCCATATCCTTTGCGTGCTTCACGAGAACAAAGGCAAGGACGATGAGGGCATGAAAGGACACCTCGGCACGCTGTTGCTTCAAAAAGCGTCGGACGTGTGGCAAGTGAAGAAAGACGGCGACGTGTTCACGGCGACACAGACGGACACACGCAACCAGCCGTGCGACCCCGTATCTTTTAAGCTCGATGAGAACGGCGTGCCGGTAAAGGCTACGGCGTTCAGCAAGTCCGACGAGCAACTTACCCGATTAGTCGGTGAGGTGTTTGCGGACGGCAAGCCGAGGCGGTACACGCAACTCGTAAAGGACATGACCGTGTGCGGTGCTATATCCGAGCGGACGGCCAAGCGCAAAGTCCAAGATGCGAAACTAAGAGGACTTATAAGCGTGTCACTAAAAGACGATAGTTATTATCCGAAATAGCGGTTAGTGTCAAGTGTCCCGTATCTATAGATACGGGTACACGTTTTGACACCAATATCCGCTAAGTGACATGACACTACGTTTGTCACCACTTGACACTATGACACCAAAAACAAGAAAAATGGAACAAGAAACGATATACGGCCAGGTCGTAAGTAAAGCGAATAACTACCAAGTGGGCAGCGATGGCCACGGGCGGCGGTACATAATAAAGTCCGACGCAATAAGGGAGTACGAGCGCAGTTTCATGGAGCAGTGCCGTATCTACAAAGACAGGAATATCAACTGCCACTTTACTCTTTACGTGGCGGTCTACGAAAGCTCAATGCGTTTCGACCTTGACAACAGCCTGAAAACATTGCTCGATTGCCTGCAAATGGTTAAGGCCATAACAGACGATAACCTTTGCAGGAAGATAGTCGCCGAAAAGCATATTGACAAGTACCGGCCACGGGTGGTTTTCGGCATTGTTCCTCAACAATTAACACTTGGTTTTTAATTAATAAAAGAAAACAAAAGATGAAAATATTAGAGCAAAATTCAGATTTCGAGATTATCGAGGACGTGTTCAACGGTCAGCCTATCACCATACGCCGCTGGTATGGGTGCCACGATGCGGTGGAGCTGAAAGTCAACGACAACTTCGCTCGTGCCAATGGTTACAAAAGCGTCAAGGACATGGTGGAGCGCACGGTCGGGGCAGATACATTTTACAAGATGTATGGCCGGGTGCCCGAATGGATAACGGCACGCCTCACGCCAAACGGACGAGGTGAGTTTTATTTCCAAACACCACAGAGAACAGAGTTAAATTAGTTACCAAATTAAAAACAACAATTATGAACAATTACATTAAATCTAAATTGACAAGGCTTTTACGCCTTTTAGACAAAGGCAAATTGAAACACGCCTATTTTGGCAAAGAAGCAAACGGACGGAACAAAAACAGGACAATTCACACCATTATTTTTGTTGTAGAAACGGACGAGAATTTAACGGAAAACATTTAACAATCAACCAAAATTAAACAAATGGAAAGACTTTTAATTTCACGCAACGGCAAGGCCATTGCCGAGAGGATGGCCGACTACACGCACATTTGCGAGCGTATTAACACTGCCATACTCGCTGTTTTTGGTACGGGTGTGAGGCTGGAAGACAGTCAACTTGCCAAAATATTGGATGCGAACTTTATTACAGAGGAGGCCGACCGCCAGGCACGGGCAGAAGCACAGCAGCGCAGTAGCTTTGCATTTACAGGTGCAAGCATAGACACACGGCAGTTATGTGCCAAGCTGGATGAAGTAGCGACACAGATTGCTAAAGAGGTGCGAGCGGTCAAAGTTAGGCTGTATTACTTCATATTCAAGGACGGCAGGGCAACAATAAACCGTGAGAAGCTGGAACGGGATTTGACGGAGAAACACAGCATCTTCGCCGAAACCGAGGAACAGGCAGAGGCATGGCGATTGGCGCAGGAGGCAAAAGAAAAGCTGGATGCCTATCTTTCATTTATCAGCAAGCACTATGTCGGCGCACCTTTCAACTTCTCGCCCATTGTTGATGCGGATGCGTGGGGCAAATGCGGACTGATAATGTTGCACAAGGATAGCGCAGAACTCGACCCAAAATCATTATGTTACATTAAGTAGTTGCCTATCATAATAGAGAGGGTGGCCCAATAAACGACCGCTCTCTTTATTTATTGTAAATCACTGAAAATCAAATAATTACGGTTAAGTGCAACCTTATACGTGTGCGTTGGACGTGTTTATGTGGCCCGCTAATTCGGCCAATTTTTTCAGGCGTTCGGAGTAATCGCAGTGCCACGGCTTGCCTTTGCCGTCACGTACTCGCCTTATCTGTGGCAGCTCCATGTAAGGTGCAGAGTACCGGCCACCGTCAACGTACACGCTTAGCTTCTTTATTTCCTTACCGTTCCATTTCTCCAAGTACGGCTGGAGTGTCAATATGCGGAACTTACAGCCGACCAACGACAAGACAAGGTTTGCAAATGCGCTGCTTTTCAGTTGCAGCAGCACACACATATCATCTGTGCCGTCGGACAGCCCTATCGACCAATAAGTGAAACCTTTGTATTTAGCCGTACTTATGCCCGTGAAGCGTCCGCTAACCTCGGTGTACATTTCATCGCTTTCAGGGCAAAGGAAATACCCCTCACGCAGCAGCAGCGTAATATTTGCCATGCCTATTTAGTTTTTGTGTCACGTACAAAGTTACAAAAAATAAAAAATTTTGGAGAGAGGCGGCATTAATTTTTTTCGCCCATGACGGGGGAGGGGGTATGCCATGTGCCGGGCGCATATCATTTTCCGTGCGGTTTTTCTCGTTTCTGTTTGTTGTTTCGTAATAAATGTGTACATTTGTAGCGTCTAAAAATTCAGAGCGGTACAATGCCGCAGGCTTTAAAAGGTCTGCTATTTTTGTGCCATATCATAACGAAAACAAAGCATTTGTTATAAAATGCCGTGCCGTGTCGTGGAGTGGAAACACCCACGGAGCTTTGCTTTGAAGGCTTAGACAACACGTAGCACGGTTTTTTATTGTCTTAAAATTCAAAGTTTATGGAAACAAAGGAATTAATTAAAAAGGAGTTTTCCAACTTGTCAGGGATTGACGATGTTAAGGTAAGCGACATGATGAAGAAAATAGCCTGTTGTGCGGCTGCACTCGGCGACATCCACGGCACGGTGTCGGCTGTGTCGTATGAAATGCACGATAAAGAAGTAGACACGGCTTATCCTGATTTTGAAAAGGCGTGGAATGATCTTTGCGACCAACTTCAAATCATTCTCGGCGAAGTCGCTTTTTATAATTTATGGGAGAGTTCTTTTACGGAAATCTAAAAGGGGTATATCCTTAATCACGCTATCGGCGGCTGCTCTTTACGAGTTGCCGCTTTTATTTGCAAGTGTCGGGATTATTTCGTACCTTTGCATCAAACCCTCATATCGGGTAATTTTAATTGCATCGAAGCCTTTTGTCCGAGTGAGGACAGGAGGCTTCTTTATTATGCGTGGTAGCAATGTGGTAGCAAATGGGTGTGGTAGCAATAAAAGAAAAACGCTAAACGGCTGAATATCAGTCATTTAGCGTTTTCTTTTGTAGTGGATAGGGGAATCGAACCCCTATGCCAAGATTGAGAATCTTGTATCCTAACCATTAGATGAATCCACCGCAATACCTTATTCCGCGGAAGCTGGGGGATTCGAACCCCCGGTACGATAAACTCGCACGGCAGTTTAGCAAACTGCTGGTTTCAGCCACTCACCCAAACTTCCTTTCCGGTTTATTGTACCGAAGCATTATCGCTCAAATGCGGTTGCAAAGGTAAGCATTTATTTTTATTCCCACAAATTTTTGCAGAAATATTTTTCACAAAATCATCTTTTTACATGTCTAAATAAGAAAATCAGCAAAAACAAGGGCATCATACAATGCACTGGAACAATCAAAGTGGCATAACCATATTGCTTATACACTCACTTTTTATAACATTAAAGGCTTTGATTAAACAGGAAAGCCAAGAACATCAAATGGCAAAAAGCACAAAACCGTATAAAACAAAAAGAGGTTGTCTCACGACAACCAATCTTTTTATTAACCTTAATAATCTAATACCATGAAAAACACAATGCAAAGGTATGGATTATTTTTTATTCTGCAAAATATTATGCAACAAAAACGTTTAATTTAATACATTTTAAAAATATCTCCGCTCCATTTATAAGATTTTTGCTTTATAATGGCTTTTATCTCATCATCACCATCATCTTTTGTGTCGAACGGTATGCTCAAGCTGAACGTAATAATGTTTTCATCAGGCTTCATGGTTGCATTGAGTATGACAGGTTCGATGCAGCTGCGCAGATATTCAAATCTTGCCTTTGGCATAGTATCGGGACGCTGTATGAAAGCGTCAAGCAACTCATCCGCACAGCCGTACACCGGCAATCCGAAAGTAGAGGCAAGCTTACGCCAGTCCGTCGAGTAAAAGCTGACGCAGCTTTCCTTCACCGGCTTTTCCACAGTTTTCACCATGCAGATAATCCTGGCGGTATCGTTCAAATCGAGTAATTTCAACTGGAGCGACATGCTCTCGTTAAGGATTATCCTTGCATAGTCATCCCCACTGACATCAACAGCCGTAAAACCGTTCAGCATATTCTTCACTCTCACCGTGTCGTTTACACCTGTAAACTTTGAAATTTCGTCACGCTGCTCGTCGTTTATATACGGAATGACATGTTCAGGCATTTCTCTTAAAACGTCTTTCAAGGCCTTCTGGGCTGAAGCCGCCAATACGTTGCCCAATAATATCGCTATAAAAAGAAGTCTCTTCATCAGTCTGTCACACTTGTTATTTTGTAAATACGCCATCACCTGTCATTCCGCAAGTCAACCACCCTAACCGCCTTGCCTTCGGTTACAGGTATTGTGCCTTTCTTCACCAGCCTTACTTTCGGCGTCAGCAGTATTTCGTCCTTCAACGCCCGTTGTATTGCTTTCGTCATTTCATGAAGTTCAGGATAAACGTCAGACATCATTTGGTCAAGCTCCACCTCTACGGTCATAATGTCATTGTCGTCTACCGTGTCAAGCTTTATAAGGTAATTGCTGCCAAGTCCGTCAAATTGTGCAAGGATTTTCTCCACCTGCATGGGGAATACATTTACGCCCTTGATTATGAACATGTCGTCAGTGCGTCCCTTTATGCGGTCTATGCGCCTGTGCGTCCGGCCGCACGGGCATTCGCAGGGGATAATCCTTGTCAAGTCTCTTGTGCGGTATCTTAGTATAGGCATCATCGTGCGGTCAAGCGTAGTGAGAACCATCTCGCCCACCTCGCCGTCGGGCACGGGCTCAAGCGTGTCCGGATTGACTATCTCTACAATGTAGTTGTCTTCCCACAAGTGCATCCCGTTTTGGCACTTGCACTCGAAGGCCACTCCGGGGCCGTTCATCTCTGTCATTCCGAAACTGTTGTACGCCTTGACACCCAGTAGCCTCTCTATCCTGCGGCGCTGTTCCTCGGTATGCGGCTCTGCGCCTATGAACAGTGTGTGCAGCTTTGTTGTGCGCGGGTCTATGCCTTCCTCCTTAAATACTTCGGCAAGCCTTACGGCGTAGCTCGGTATGGCGTGCAGGCATGTGGTGCCAAAATCGCGTATGAACATTATCTGACGCTTGCTGTTGCCTGCCGCAGCCGGAACGGTTGTAGCACCAAGTTTTTCGGCTCCATACTGGAAGCCGAGGCCGCCGGTGAACATGCCGTACCCTGAACTGTTTTGGAAAACATCCGTATCGCGGCAGCCCACCATGTACATGTTCCTTGCCACCATGTTGGCCCAAGAGTCGATATCGTGCCTTGAATACACCACAACTGTGGGATGGCCGGTAGTTCCGCTCGACGAGTGTATGCGTATGGCGTCCTTCATGTCGCCCCCGACAAGGCCGAACGGATAATTCTCCCTAAGGTCCTGCTTCGTGGTAAACGGGATTTTACGTATGTCGTCAACGGTCTTTATCGCGTCGGGAGTTATCCCAGCCTCGCGCAACCTGCGCCCGTAAAAAGGCGAGCGCAGCGATATTTCCACTGTGCGTCTAAGTTTTTCAGTCTGCAACCGCAACAGGGCCTCACGCGGCATGGTCTCTATTTCCGGCTCCCAATATTCTCCGTTCATGCTTGTTTCCTTTATGTTTATAGCTTTTACAGCCTGCAATATTACACTTTTATTTCGACATTACCAAATTAATTGCTATATAACGTAAATCAAACGAAATCCGCAACAGGCTCGCACGCATTTTCAAAACATGGCCTTTTACACTGCAAAATGCCGTCTTTCACACTGCAATATACGGCCTTTTACAAGCCAAAAGACCGCATATTGGAAACTATCAAAATCAATGTCAAACAAAAAGGCGGCACAAAGGCCGAAACCCTTGTGCCGCCGATAAGCGATATGCCGCATTCCGCGGATTAAAGCCACTTCACATAACAGAAGTCCTGACGGTGAGGCAGGTTCTCGTTCTTGGGATACATCCTGACACCGGTCTTGTAAGTTCCGGCGGCCGAAGCCTCTACCGTAGCCTCAAAAGTGTACAGGTTGCCCTCATGTCCTACAAGCTTGAACGGGAATACGTTGGATATGCGCTCCTCGCCGTTCTTGTCGGTTGTGACTGAAACGAACTCAAGCCCGACTGCATCGTTCAGTCCCTGCTCGTCTATCACGAACTTAATCTTGTATTCCACACCGGTCTCCATGCCCGTTGTAGGCAATGTTGACTCTTTGGAAACAACTGCTATCGAATCCCAACGCTCGGCAACAGTCTCCTTCCACTGTGCAATGTCCTTGGCAAGGCGGTTGTCGTTGGCCGAAAGCTTCTTGAAGCGCGCGGCCTCCTTCGTATAGAACTTGCTGTAATAGTCGTCGAGCTGACGCTTCATTGTATAGTGCGGAGCTATCGTAGCTATGGAGTTCTTGATTACCTTTATCCAGCCTTCGCTATAACCTTTCTCGTTCTTGTTATAATATAAAGGTATGATTTCGTTCTCAAGAAGTCCGTATATCGTAGCAGCATCGAGCTGGTCCTGATAGCCCTGGTTCTTGTATGTACGCTTCTCGGTCAACGCCCATCCGGCGCCTTCACGGTAGCCCTCGAGCCACCATCCGTCAAGCACTGACAGGTTGACAACACCGTTCATCTCGGCCTTCTCGCCCGATGTACCCGATGCCTCGAGAGGACGTGTAGGCGTGTTCATCCAGATGTCAACGCCCGAAACAAGGCGGCGAGCAAGCTGCATGTCATAATCCTCAAGGAAGATAATCTTGCCAAGGAACTCGGGACGCTGGCTTATCTCAAATATCTTCTTGATAAGTCCCTGGCCTGCGCCGTCGGCCGGGTGCGCCTTTCCTGCAAAGAGGAACTGCACCGGATGCTCGGGGTTGTTCACAATCTTAGCCAGACGGTCAAGGTCTGTAAACAGAAGGTGGGCACGCTTGTATGTGGCGAAGCGGCGGCAGAAGCCTATCATCAAGGCGTTGGGGTTGATTTTCTCCAGCAACGAAACAACTCGTGCGGGGTCGCCCTGGTTCTTCAGCCATGTCTCACGGAACTTGTCACGTATGTAATCGGTCAGTTTCTTCTTCAATGCCATACGTGTGTCCCAGATAACGTCGTCAGGCACGTTGTAAATGGCGTGCCAGATGCTCTCGTTGCTCTGGTCTGACATGAACGAGCCGTCAAAATACTGTGCGTAAAGCTTGCGCCACTCGGTAGCCGCCCAAGTGGGGAAGTGCACACCGTTGGTAACATATCCCACGTGGTTTTCTTCCGGATAATAGCCCTTCCATATACCGGAGAACATCTTTTGGCTCACCCATCCATGCAGCTTGCTCACTCCGTTGACCTCCTGGCAAGTGTTGCAGGCAAACGTAGACATGCAGAACTTCTCGCTATGGTCGTCGGGATTGGTGCGTCCCATACCTATGAACTCATCCCAGCTGATGCCGAGGATTGAAGGATATCCGCCCATATATTTGCCGAAAAGGCCTTCGTCGAAATAGTCATGTCCGGCAGGTACCGGCGTATGCACCGTGTAAAGCGACGATGCACGCACAAGCTCAAGAGCCTGGTTGAACGTAAGTCCGCCCTGCACGTAGTCGCAAAGGCGCTGCAGGTTGCACAGAGCAGCGTGGCCCTCGTTGCAGTGATAAATGTCTTTCTTTATCCCAAGCTTCTTCAAGGTGAGCATACCTCCGATGCCGAGCAGTATCTCCTGCTTCAAGCGGTTCTCCCAGTCGCCTCCGTAGAGAGAGTGGGTTATGGGCTTGTCGAAGTCGGAGTTCATCTCATTGTCAGTATCGAGAAGATACAGCTTGATGCGGCCTACATTGACACGCCATACATACGCATGGACAAGATAATTCATGTAAGGCACGTCTACGACCAAAGGATTGCCGTCGGTGTCAAGCTGGCGCTCTATTGGAAGCGAGTTGAAGTTCTGCGCCTCGTAGTTGGCTATCTGCTGGCCGTCCATGCTGAGCGACTGCTTGAAGTACCCGTAACGGTACAGGAAGCCGACGCCGCACATGTCAACATTGCTGTCTGACGCTTCTTTAAGGTAATCGCCGGCAAGCATACCGAGACCGCCGGAATATATCTTGAGCACCTGGTTGATACCGTACTCCATGCTGAAGTAGGCTACCGACGGGCGTTTCTTGTCAGGCTTTACGTCCATGTACTTGCGGAACTGCGAATACACTTCCTTCACCTTTTTCATTATGGCCTTATCACGTACAATCTCTTCCTTACGGTCGTAGCTCAGACGCTCAAGCAGCAACACGGGGCTGTGGCCTACTTCCTCGTACAATTCCTCGTCAAGGCTTCTCCACAAGTCCCTTGCCTCATAGTTCCAAGCCCACCACATGTTGTGAGCAAGCTCGTCCAAACATTTCAGTTGTTCAGGCAATCTTGATTTAACCGTCACCTCCCTCCATTGAGGAACGTTGACATAATCAGCTTTAATCTTCATAAACTTATAATGTTCTATGTTTATTTCAAAAGTTATTAAGTAGACGTTACTTTATCTGTGCGCCGTCACTCCGCCGCAATTTCCGCCATTCGTTCAGCAGCTTTTCTCAACGCATGGTCGTAAGCCTGATAGTAATATTTGATGAAATTACTCCAAAGTGCTTTCCTTGAAAGCTTTTCTGCGTTGCCGCGCGACTTCTTGACATCGGCGTCTGAAAAGTTGGAGAACTCCGCTACCGTGTCCTTTATCTTGTCGGCGACTTCAGAATAGTTATAGTCCGTGCGGTGGATTACCTTCACTCCGTCGGTAATTTCGCCATAGCGTCCTATCTCGGAATTAACCCAAAGACCGAAGCCTGCCAGGTCTGAAGTAATGCAGGGCACTTTGAACGCGATGGCCTCAAGCGGCGTATAGCCCCACGGCTCATAATAAGACGGGTAGATGCAAAGGTCGTTGCCGAGTACAAGGTCATAATACTTCACATTGAATATGCCGTCATTGCCATTAAGATAACACGGCAGGAACACGAGTTTGACGTTGTCTTCCTTGCGGTTCTGCATGTCGAGGTATTTCATCATGTCGAGCACGTTGTCATGGCTCATGTTGTGAAGCCAGTGCGTAATCATCGGCACATGCAGCGGCGTGTCATACTTTCCGCCGGCCTTTATACGGTCTATAAGGTCTTGGCGGGGCTCGCCGACCCATCCCGGAACTTCGATGAAAGCAAGTATCTTCTTGCCAAGGCGGCTGTCGCGTTGCAGGCGGTTCATGGCCTCGATGTACACGTCAACGCCCTTGTTCCTGAACTCATAACGCCCGCTCGTCGATACTATCAGCGTGTCTTCGTCGTCAAGCTCGACGCCGAGCAGGGCGTTTGCCACCTCGAATATACGCTTGCGCGCAGCCTTGCGCTTGCGTGTGAACTGCGCGCCCTTGGGCACGAAGTCGTTTTCAAAACCATTCGGCAGTACGAAATCCACAGGTTTGTCCAGCAGCTCCTTGCATTCATTAGCCGTAATCTCGCTCACCGTGGTGAAGCAATCGGCATACTTGGCAGTCTGCTTCTCAATGGAATGCTTGCTTTGCATGTTCAACTCGCCGGCCATCTGGTCGCCATTGTACGCAAAAAGATAGTCATACAGCGGCTTGTTGTTGCCTGCGATGCTGCGGCCTATGCTCGTGGCATGGGTCGTAAACACGGTAGCCACCTGCGGCAGCTTGCTGTTCAGATAAAGTAGGCCAAGCCCGGTCATCCACTCGTTGCCGTGGTATATCACCTTCTTGGTGTCGTCCAAATAAAACTTATAGAAACTTTCTACCACCTTGGCGGCACCGTAAGAGAACATCGAAGCCTCGTCATAGTCGCCATAAGCATGGAGACTGTCCACTCCGTAATGTTCCCAAAGCCATGTGTAGATTTCGTTTTTATCCTCATAGTATTGGTTGAAGTCAACCAATACTGCTATAGGCTCACCCGGAACGTTCCATCGACCGAGCCTTACGGCAAGCCCTTCGGCCTGCGCCTGCGCTTTCCAATCTTTCAACAAGCCGTCATCTTCCTTAAAATAAAGGCTGTTGGCATCGCCCAAATCAGGGCCGATAAATATTATTTTATCATTAAATGCGTCCTGCAAAGTCTTCGCGCGCGTAGAAAGTACGGTGTATATGCCACCCACTTTATTGCATACTTCCCAACTCGATTCGAATATATAGTCGGGAGTCAATAATCCGTTTGTCATTTACTACTTCTTATAACACGGCTGCAAAGGTACAAAATTTTTACACAGCCGCCAATCATAGAGAAGCAATTTTTTATAAAAACATGGCCATTCTTGACTTATGCAAACCAAAGGTTGACGGCAATCCGTTTTTGCGACGAAAATGTAATGTTTTGTAAAACATGGCCTTTCGCTTTGTAAAAGACGGTCTTTTGCAAGGTGAAAGGCCGTCTTTTACAAAGCGTTTGACGGCATATTGCAAATCCTACGGCCACGGCCCTTCCACTGGCATATCGCGAAAGTCGGGCAAAAGAACAACAATACATTGACAATCAGTGCATTACACAGTTACTTGTAAAGACACAAGTCAACATGCTGACGGCAAAACCGCCCATGTCAACAGGCGGCAGCAGCAACCCGTGAACAGGCGCAATACACATCTGCCAACGCCACACAGAATAAAAAAGGGCAGCCCCGTCTTGGGTCTGCCCTTACATCATAACGCCGTAAATACAGCGTCACAAAAGCTCATCACTTGTCGAGCAAGATGTTCATCATCTCGCAGGCAGCCTTAGCCACCGACGTTCCCGGGCCGAATATGGCGGCAACTCCGGCCTTATAGAGGAAGTCGTAATCCTGTGCGGGGATTACTCCTCCGGCAATGACCATGATGTCCTCGCGGCCAAGCTTCTTCAACTCTTCAATGAGTTGGGGGATGAGCGTCTTGTGGCCGGCGGCAAGCGAGCTTGCGCCTACTATGTGGACGTCGTTCTCCACGGCCTCGCGAGCGGCCTCGGCTGGTGTCTGGAACAGCGGCCCCATGTCAACGTCGAAACCGCAATCGGCATAACCCGTAGCTACGACTTTCGCTCCACGGTCGTGTCCGTCCTGACCCATCTTTGCGATGAAGATACGCGGACGGCGGCCTTCTTTCTTTGCAAACTCTTCTGTCAACTCGCAGGCTTTCTTGTAGTCCGCGTCGTTCTTGCTTTCTGATGAATACACGCCTGATATTGTCCTGATTACTGCTTTATAACGGCCTACTACCTTTTCGCAGGCATCACTTATTTCTCCGAGAGTACAACGAGCCTTGGCACACTCTACGGCAAGCTCGAGCAAGTTGCCCTCTCCTGTGCGTACGCATTCGGTAAGGGCGTCGAGCGTCTGCTGCACCTTAGCATTGTCGCGTGAAGCGCGCAGCTTGGCAAGACCTTCCTCCTGCTCCTTGCGCACGGCAGAGTTGTCAACCTCGAGGATGTCGATGGGGTCTTCGTGGTCAAGACGGTACTTGTTGGTACCGACGATTGTCTGCGCGCCGCTGTCTATACGAGCCTGAGTGCGAGCCGCAGCCTCCTCGATGCGCATCTTGGGCACGCCCGTCTCGATGGCCTTCGCCATACCGCCAAGCTTCTCTATCTCCTGAATATGCTCCCAAGCCTTGTGCGCCAGTTCGTTGGTAAGGCTCTCAACGTAATATGAACCGGCCCACGGGTCGATATGCTTACATATCTTCGTCTCGTTCTGTATGTAAATCTGGGTGTTGCGCGCGATGCGTGCCGAGAAGTCGGTAGGCAGCGCGATGGCCTCGTCGAGCGCGTTGGTGTGCAGGCTCTGCGTGTGGCCGAGGGCAGCGGTCATGGCCTCTATGCAGGTACGGCCTACGTTGTTGAACGGGTCTTGCTCGGTAAGCGACCAGCCAGATGTCTGCGAGTGGGTGCGCAGCATGAGCGACTTCGGGTTCTTCGGGTGGAACTGCTCTATGACTTTAGCCCAAAGCATACGTGCGGCACGCATCTTGGCTACCTCCATAAAGTGATTCATCGATATGCCCCAGAAGAACGACAGGCGCGGAGCGAACGCGTCTATGTCGATGCCTGCATTCACTCCGGCACGCACATACTCCAGTCCATCGGCTATGGTGTAGGCCAACTCGATGTCCGCCGTTGCTCCTGCCTCCTGCATATGGTAGCCGGAGATGGAGATAGAGTTGAACTTCGGCATGAACTTTGACGTGTATGCGAAGATGTCGCTGATAATCCTCATCGAGAATGCGGGCGGATATATATAGGTGTTGCGCACCATGAACTCCTTTAAGATGTCGTTCTGTATGGTACCGGCCATCTCTTCAAGCTTTGCTCCCTGCTCGAGTCCGGCAACGATGTAGAACGCCATGATGGGCAGCACCGCGCCGTTCATAGTCATTGACACAGACATCTTGTTCAGCGGAATGCCGTTGAACAGCACCTTCATGTTCTCTACCGAACATATGGAAACGCCGGCTTTTCCTACATCACCGATGACACGTGCGTTGTCAGGGTCATATCCGCGGTGCGTCGGAAGGTCGAACGCCACCGACAAGCCTTTTTGTCCGCTGGCAAGGTTGCGGCGGTAGAAAGCGTTGCTCTCCTCTGCCGTTGAGAATCCGGCATACTGGCGAATGGTCCACGGGCGGAAAGGATACATCATGCTGTACGGGCCGCGCAGGAACGGCGGCAGACCCGCTGTATAGTCAAGATGCTCCATTCCTTCAAGGTCTTCTTTCGTGTAAGCCGGCTTAACCATTATGTGTTCAGGCGTCTTCCAGTCGGGAGCTATGTTGTTGTCTTTCTGCCACTGCGCGCCGTCAGCCGCCTTTATGCCAGAAAATATGTTGACGTCGTTGAAATTCTTTCTCATTTTATTCCCAATTTAGCGTTATATTCCTTCAATGTCTCAAGCACGTTGCAGCGCACGTGGATAAAGTTCTCAATGCCTGCGGCCTTAAGCTCTTCCATGCAGGCCGGCGCTCCGGCAACCACGAACATGGCGCGGCCGTCAAGATACTTGAACGCCGGAACGGCATACTCGGCATACTCATCGTCGCTAGAACAGAGCACAACAATGTCGGCACCAGCCTTCAGGGCAGCGTCAACACCTTCTTCCACGGTCTTGAAACCGAGGTTGTCAACAACCTTGTAGCCTGCGCAGGCAAGGAAGTTGCAACTGAACTGGGCGCGAGCCTGGCGCATGGCAAGGTTGCCGATGGTGAGCATGAAGGCAACAGGCACCTTTCCGCTTTCTTCCACCTTCATGCGCAAGTCTTCATAATCGGCGGCGAGGCGGGTTGTCTCGATGGCCTTGAAAGCAGCCACGTGCTTGTGTCCGCCTCCGCATGAGCAGGTACATCCAACGGGACGCTTGCCGTCCGACTTCTCCGTAAAGTTGGGGAACTGGTTTGTTCCGAGGATGAATTCCTTGCGCTTTGCGGCCGCCTCGTGGCGTTTTGCGTTCGTAGCGTTGATGTCGTCCTGCACAACGCCTTTCTTTGAAGCCTCGAGGAAGCCTCCCTCCGACTCCACTTTAAGAAATATCTTCCAGCCCTCGTTGGCGAGCGATGTGGTAAGTTCCTCGACAAAATAGCTGCCAGCGGCGGGGTCAACCACCTTGTCGAAGTGGCTTTCTTCCTTCAAAAGCAACTGCTGGTTGCGCGCAAGACGCTCCGAAAAGTCGTTAGGCGTCTCGTAAACGGCGTCGAACGGTGTCACGACAATTGAGTGCACACCGGCAAGTGCAGCGCTCATCGACTCGGTCTGAGAGCGCAACAGGTTGACGTAACTGTCGAAGATAGTCATGTTGTACTTTGATGTTACGGCATTGACGCACATCTTGCACGAAGCGTCCGACTTCGGTCCGTACTGCTTTACGATTTCAGCCCAAAGCAGACGGGCGGCGCGGAACTTGGCTATTTCCATGAATAAGTTTTCGGAAATGCCCATGTTGAATGTCAGCTTGCTTGCCGCGAGGTCAACGTCTACGCCCGCCTCGACGAGCATGTTCAGGTATTCGTTGCCCCAAGCCATAGCATATCCCAGCTCCTGCACGATGTAAGCGCCGGCATTGTTGAGCGCGACGGCGTTCACGGAGATGCAGCGGAAGAGCGGATAGTCCTTCAAGGCATCGACTATCTGCGGAGCAAACGCGAACACGGGGGTGGTGTCGTGCCCCTTCATCACGATTTTCTCCATCGGGTCCCAGTCAAGCGAACCGGCCACCTTGGCCTTGTCGCAGCCCTTCTTGTCGAAATAAGCGGCGAGGATTCGGGCAAGTTCAAGGGTATGGCGCTTACAGGTGTTGAAGTTCAACTCGACGGCTTCACAATCAATTCCGTCGAGCAACGCCTCAACATAGTCCGCGCTGACACAATCGCCCGGAAGCCTGAAACCCACCGAGTCAACGCCCCGGCCGATGATGTCGCGCGCCTTGGCATTGGCCGCCTTGGCGTCATCGGCTACGATGTCCTGGCGCACATACCAGCAGTTGCAGGCCTTCTTGTTGCCACGAACGTATGGGAACTCGCCCGGAAGGGCGTTTGGCGTGTCAAGTTTCAACACGTCCTCCTGGCGGTAGAACGGCGGGACGTCAAAGCCTTCGTTCGTCCGCCAAACCAAGCGTTTGTTGAAGTCAGCGCCCTTCAGGTCGACTTGTATCTTGTCAAGCCACTCCTGGCGTGTAGGCGCTTTGAACTCGCTGAAGAGTTTTTCTTTACAGTTTGACATATCAATCTTTTATAGTAATATTAAGAATACCTAATAATATTAAATGTTGTCAACTCAAATCAAAGACATCAGCCGCGCATCCGCCGCCCGGCACGTTGCCGTCCGCGCAACCGCCTGGGAACCAACGGCTTGCAAAAGACGGCATTTTGCATTGCGAAAGACGGCCTTTCGGGCTCTGAAAGACGGCCTTTGGCGCGCCGATTGACGGCCTTTGGCAAAACATTGCACAAAGACCTGCAAATACGGAACTTATCAATATGCAAAGATAAGGCATTTTTTTGACAAGCTTTGAAAAAAGAAGCACAATTTAATATTTAACCATGAAAAATGCAAAAAGCGGCTGATTGACATTAAAATAATTGCACAAAAATTACCAAATGAGTAAGAATTTAGCTACTTTTGCAGCATCTTAAATAAATATTATGGATTGGCTGATAAATTTGTTTACGGCAACTGACTCCGTGGCACACATAGCCCTGCTTTACGCAAGCGTCATTGCCGTAGGTGTGTTTCTCGGGAAAATAAAGATTGGTGGTATTTCCCTCGGTGTAACGTTCGTGCTGTTCGCGGGCATCGCCGCCGGCCACATAGGCTTCACGGCGACGCCGAGCGTGCTCTCGTTCCTGCAAGAGTTCGGGCTCATCCTGTTCGTATTCATGATAGGTTTGCAGGTAGGCCCAGGCTTCTTCGAGAGCTTCAAGCGCGGCGGAGTGACGCTCAACGCCCTGTCTACTACGGTAATACTGCTGAACATCCTCGTAATGTTCGCCTGCTACTACATCTTCTTCGACACGTCAGACCCGATGAACCTGCCCATGATGGTAGGCACGCTGTACGGCGCCGTGACCAACACTCCGGGCCTCGGAGCGGCCAACGAAGCGCTTGCATCAGTGTTCAGGGACGGCAATGTGCCACAAATCGCCTCAGGATATGCCTGCGCCTACCCGCTCGGCGTACTCGGAATAATCGGCGCAACGATTGCGATACGCTACATCTGCCATATCAAGGCCGACAAAGAAGAGGAGAAACTTGACAAAGAAGAGAATGACAACGAGGCTGTAAAGCCTCACTTTATGAGCATAAAGGTGGAGAACGGCTACCTTGAAGGCAAGACGATAGCCCAGGTGCACGAGTTCCTAAACCGCGACTTTGTATGCTCGCGCCTGCTTCACGACGGCCACGTGGTGACGCCTATGGGCAAAACCATTTTCCACATCGGCGACAAGCTCTTCATAGTCTGCGCCGAGAAAGACGCCGAAGCCATCATAGCCTTCATCGGTCCGGAAGTGGAAGTCGACTGGAAGACACAAGACGAGCCGATGGTAAGCAAGCGCATCGTCGTCACACGCCCGTCAATCAACGGCAAGACGCTCGGCCAGATGCACTTCTCACGCGGCTTCGGAGTCAACGTCACGAGGGTGACACGTCACGGAATGGACCTCTTCGCGCACTCAAGCCTCTCCCTCCAAGTGGGCGACCGCGTGATGGTAGTAGGCCCGGAAGGCGCCGTAAACCGCATGGCAAGCGTACTCGGCAACTCCGTAAAACGCCTCAACGCGCCCAACATAGCAACCATCTTCGTCGGGATTTTCGTCGGAATACTGTTCGGCAGCATCCCGATAGCCTGCCCGGGCATACCCGTGCCAATAGAACTCGGCATCGCCGGCGGCCCGCTTATCATAGCGATACTCATCGGACGCTTCGGTTACAAAGTCCACCTCGTAACCTACACCACCACCAGCGCAAACATGATGCTGCGCGAAATAGGCC
>ENA-ORSA01000804-ORSA01000804.1-human-gut-metagenome-genome-assembly--contig:-NODE-804-length-31257-cov-4.616146_pt1 | contig 31257 bp, 20 predicted proteins | sample MGYA00242179_ERZ509142 | MGnify/ENA primary metagenome ERZ509142 (study PRJEB26280, sample SAMEA2338659) | human gut metagenome | biome: human gut; feature: human-associated habitat; material: faeces... | reverse complement strand
CAGCGTAGGCATCAAGGCCGGTGGAGGCTTCTTGGAAACCATTGTGCAGGGCGACGGACTGAAATACGTCTACACAGGCTTCCTGATAACAGTCATACCTATCTTAATAGTAGGCATAATCGCACGCCTGAAATACAAGTTCAACTATTTCACGATTATGGGAATGATAGCCGGAACATACACAGACCCGCCCGCATTGGCATACGCCAACTCCGTATGCAGCAAGGACGCGCCGGCCGTAGGCTACTCTACGGTATATCCGCTGAGCATGTTCCTCAGGATATTCACCGCGCAGATAATAGTCCTGTTCTTCTGTGGAATGTGACAAATTGCAAAATAAAGGTTGCAGGGGTGTCGCCATCAAGGCATAGGCACATCACCCTGCAACCTTAAAACTGCCTGCAAGCATTACATCAATAACCAAAAACCGCATAACCTTAAACCTTAAAAACAAGCATCACGACATGAAGAAAACCGTTTTTCTGCTTTGCGCCCTGCTGGCAGGCACGGTCTCGATGTTCGCCCAAGGGGCAAGAAACATCAAGATAAACGAAGTGCTTACCAACAACAAGGCCAACCTACAAGACGAATACGGGAACCGGGGCGCCTGGGTGGAACTTGCCAACACCGCCTTCTCCACGTATGACGTGCGCGGCATGTACATCACGACTGACCGCCGCGTGCTCGACAAAAGCCTGTCAGTGGCCGAGCGCACGGCCATGATGAGCTGCATTCCTAACGGCGACGGGCGCACGGCCATGTCGGCACGAGAGCACATCGTGTTCTTCCTTAACGGCAACCAGGCACAGGGTACGCTGCATCTCAACGCCAAGGCTGCAAGCGGAGAGCCCCTATGGATTGCCTTGTATGACGGTAACGGAATTGACCTGATTGACTCTGTTTCTGTTCCAGCCCTTGCCACAGACCAGTCTTACGCAAGGATTAAGGACGGAGCGACGCAATGGGAGGTGAAAAGTCCCGACTGCGTTACGCCCGGAATAGAGAACTTTGTGCAAATGAGCGAGACGAAAATTGCCAAAATCAAGCGTGACGACCCTTACGGACTGGGCATCACCGTGCTGTCAATGGGCATCGTCTTCTTCTGTCTCGCGTTGCTTTACGTATTCTTCCGTGTGCTCGGACTGTTCATGTCGCATAAACAGGCACTGAAAAAGGCTGGCAAGATACAGCCCATTAAGGCGGCGGTAAAGACCGGAGAGAAACTTGCCGAGACCGGACATAAGACGAAAGTGATACTGAAAGACGGACTGCAAACTGGCGGTATAGACAAGGAAATATACATAGCCGTCATTGCAATGGCACTGAAACAGTATGAAGACAACGTGCACGACATTGAAAGCAACATCATAACCATAAAGCCGCACCATACCAACTGGAACATGTATCCTGAAGAAACCATCATCCCGTAACGGCTTGATACTTATAAAAGAACAATACCTTACAACCCAAACATAAAGCAAAACAAAATGAACAAATATCAATATAAAGTACAGGGCGTAGACTACGACGTGGAGATAGTCAACGTAGAAGGCAACATAGCACAAGTAAACGTCAACGGAATTACATTTGAAGTGGAGCTGAAACAGCCCATCAATCCAGCCACTATGCCGCATAAACCGGTAGTGACACCGCCCCAACCTGCCGCGACAGCTCCCGTCAGCCAGCCCGAAAAACCGGCTGCCAACGTGCCGACAGGAGGAACCAAGGTAACGGCTCCGCTGCCCGGAACTATCACCGAGGTAAAAGTAAAGGTGGGAGACACCGTGAAAGACGGCGACACCGTCATCGTGCTCGAAGCCATGAAGATGCAGAACAACATCGAAGCGGAATGCAACGGCACGGTAACAGCCGTTCTCGTGAACAAAGGCGACACCGTAATGGAGGGCGACGCACTGATTACAATAGGATAAAACGAGTCTTTTGGTTATACGGTTTTACGGCTATAAGGTCATACGGTGCAACTGATAACGTAAAACCATAAAACCAAATAGCCATACAACCTAAACCGTAAAACCAAATAACCGCACAACCGTAAAACCGCAAATATATGGGATTTACAGATTTCATTTCAAGCAACTTCAACGAGTTCCTTACATATACGGGCTTCGCCAACGCCGAGACGGGCAACATCATCATGATAATTGCCGGCGCATTCTTCATCTGGCTGGCAATAAAGAAAGACTTTGAGCCGTTGCTGCTCGTACCTATCGGCCTTGGCATCATACTCGGCAACATTCCGTTCCGCGCCGACGCTGGACTTGAGATAGGACTGTACGAGGACAACTCCGTGCTCAACATCTTCTACCAAGGCGTGCGCCAAGGATGGTATCCGCCGCTGGTGTTCCTCGGAATAGGCGCGATGACCGACTTCTCCGCGCTCATCAGCAACCCGAAGCTAATACTGATAGGAGCTGCGGCGCAGTTCGGCATCTTCGGAGCATACATGATTGCGCTGGCACTTGGCTTCGAACCGAACCAGGCGGCAGGCATAGCCATCATCGGCGGAGCCGACGGACCTACGGCAATCTTCCTCTCGTCGAAGCTAAGCCCCAACCTTATGGGAGCCATAGCCGTATGCGCTTACTCATACATGGCACTTGTGCCAATCATCCAACCGCCGCTCATGCGCCTGCTCACCACCAAGAAGGAGCGCCTTATCCGCATGAAACCGGCACGCCAGGTGAGCCAGACGGAGCGAATACTCTTCCCCATCATCGGACTGCTGCTGACAACATTCATCGTGCCTTCAGGCCTTCCGCTGCTCGGTATGCTGTTCTTCGGCAACCTGTTGAAAGAATCAGGCAAGACCACACGCCTCGCCAAGACTGCCGGAAGCGCACTTAACGACATCGTGGTGATGCTGCTCGGCCTCACGGTAGGCTGCTCTACGCAGGCCAGCGAGTTCCTTACGCTGAAGACCATATACATATTCTTCCTCGGCTTCATGGCCTTCGCCATCGCAACAGCGTCGGGCGTGCTCTTCGTAAAGTTCATGAACCTGTTTTTGCCGAAGTCGAAAAAGCTCAACCCGCTTATCGGCAACGCCGGTGTAAGCGCAGTGCCGATGAGCGCACGAATATCCAACAACCTCGGACTTGAGTACGACCGCCACAACTTCTTGCTGATGCACGCCATGGGACCAAACGTTGCAGGCGTCATCGGCTCGGCCGTAGCAGCCGGAGCCTTGCTCGGATTTATGTCTTAAAAATTTAAGAGTTAAGGATTAAGAGTTAAGAAAATTACCCATATGTAAGTTCGGTACAAAGCATATTTTCTTAACTCTTAACTCTTAATTCTTAACTCTTAACTTAATAACGCCCATGTTTCCCAAAATCGCAATCATACATCCCGACACTCTCGCGGCAATAGGCCTGAAACACATGCTGCAAGAAGTAATGCCGACGATTGACATCGACACTTTCCGCAGCGTGAAAGAAATCCCGGCGGAGTGCGCCGACGGCTACATACACTACTTTGCAGCTACGGGAGCAGTGGTTGACGACATTCATTTTTTCACCGAAAGACAGCGAAAGACAATCATACTAAGCACTTCCGCCACACCGACAAATCCCATCTCGGGCTTTCACAGCCTGTGCACGTCTGTTCCGGAGAAGCAGCTCGTCAAGTCGCTCCTTGCCCTGGAACAGCACGCGCACGCATCGGGGCGCAACCTTCCGGCAATGGAAAACACAGACGACAGCAAACCTTTGTCGGCCAGAGAGATAGAAGTGATGAGCCTGATAGTCAAAGGTCTCATCAACAAAGAGATTGCTGACCGTCTCAACATTTCGCTTGCCACGGTCATTACGCACCGCCGCAACATCATGGAAAAGCTTGGACTGAAAAGCGTTTCCGCACTTACCATCTACGCCGTTACACGCGGCTACGTAGGCATCGGCGAAATCTGATTGGCCGGCTGAAAGCCTGCCGCCACACATTCTACAATCCCCTATTCCACAACATAATATCCTGCACGTTGCAAAAGACCGTCTTTTGCCTTCTTAAAGACGGCCTTTTACAGCCTCAAAGGCCACCTTTTACATTATAAAAGACGGCATTTGGCAAACACCACGGCCATGCCGCATAATCCGTTACGCCAAGACACAAAAAATTATGGGGCCTTAAATGCTTAAGACCCCATAACCTCTAAAACGAAATATAATCAGCAAACCTTCTCCAGCTTCTTCATGATAGAGAAAATGAAGACGGCCGAAATCACGCAAAGTGCCACGAGTATGCCCCACAATATCCACAAAGGCAGACCGCCCCAGAGCATTCCGATAATGGAAACAAGATAGTTTCCTACCGCCGTCGCTGCGAACCAGCCGCCCATCATAAGGCCCTTGTACTTTGGAGGAGCGACCTTCGACACGAACGAAATGCCCATCGGAGAAAGGAACAGCTCGGCAAACGTCAGCACAAGATACGTGCTTATAAGCAAGTTCGGCGTAACCTTGTAGTCTGCCGTGGTTGACGCGAGGTCGTCAGGCACGGGCAATCCGAGCGAGCCCCATACCATAATCATGAAGCCCACGGCTGCGATGAACATTCCAATTCCGATTTTGCGCGGTGCCGAAGGCTCCTTGCCCTTGCTTGCAAGGTAGCTGAACACTGCCATGGAGACAGGTGTCAGCGCTACTACGAAGAACGGGTTGAACTGCTGGAACTTCTGCGGAAGGATGTTAATAACCTCGTCCATGCCATTGTAATTGTTATACAGCAACACCAATGCAGCCAAAGTAACGACAATGGAGATTATCCTGCCTTTTGACTTCTTGGCCTGGAATATGGCGAAAAGGCCGTAAACCATAATGGCGATAAGCACAAGATTCCACACGTCGAAGCCGATACGGGTAAGCCCGGTGGCGGTAGCCGCCGTGTAATCGCGGGCGAAGAACGTCAGCGTAAGGCCGTTCTGATGGAACGCCATCCAGAAGAATATCACCACGGCGAACACCAGGCAAAGCGCTATCACGCGCGACTTTGTCTCTGCCGGGGTAAGCTCCTGTGCGTGTACAGCCGCCTCGTCATTGCCTGCATCCTGCTTAGCGTTGTTGTTGACGTCGGCATGTTTAAACGTTTTCCTGCCCAATACGTATATCAGCATGGAAACAATCAGCGACACACATGCCACGGCAAAGCCCATGTGATACGACTCTGAAAGGACGTTGATATAGTCATTGGCAAAACTTGTAAGCGAAGCCGCGTCGGCACCGGCACCCTGGGACGACGCGAGAGAGACAAACTTTGACATAGCCTCACCCGAAAGCGTCCCGTCAAGATACTGGTGCGCCAACGCCGGGATGTCACCATTATAAATGAAGTTGTGGCTCTTCATGTACCAGTCCGTTATCTTCTCGGCAGCCGTAGGAGCGAAGAGCGCACCAATGTTTATTGCCATGTAGAATATCGAGAATGCCGTGTCGCGCTTCGCCGCATACTTCGGGTCATCATAAAGGTTGCCCACCATCACCTGCAGATTACCTTTGAACAGTCCCGTTCCAAGAGCTATCAGGAACAGCGAGCCTATCATTGCCGCTATGCCCAGCGCGTTGTTTCCTGCCGGGATGGCCAAGCATATATATCCTACGAACATAACCACGATGCCCGATGTCACCATTTTGCCGAAGCCGAACTTGTCAGCCAATATTCCGCCCACTACCGGAAGGAAATAGACCAACGCCAAGAAACCGGCAAAAATATTTGATGTGACAGTGGCGGTAAAGCCGAATTTCGCTTGCAGGAACAATGTAAAAATTGCAAGCATGGTGTAATACCCGAAACGCTCGCCCGTATTGGCAAGGGCCAGCGCGTACAAACCTTTAGGTTGTCCTTCAAACATGATAGTATTATTTTAAGTTGTTAATAAGTCATGCCTAACCCCGATGCGACGCAGCTCAGCGTCCGCCCTCGCGGTTCTTGGTGCGTATGATGTCGAATAGATATGTCAGTTTTACCACGATGTTGCCAAAGTTGGACTTTCCGAAATAGTCTTTCTTCGAGTCGCCGTAGATGTTTCCGAGACCGTAATAGTAGCGGGCTTCCAGCTGGAAATGACCGACCTTGGGATGCGAATACTCAAGTCCGAGGCCGGCGGCAATGCCGTAATCGAACTTGTTTTCAACGGCCATGGTGTCTTGCGCCACCACATTGTTTACACGGTCGTCGAAGTTGGCATCCTTTACGTTAAAGTTAGTCTTGGTACTCTCGCCAAGACAGAAGCCTATTTGCGGCCCGGCCTGGAAGAAAAACTGAAATCCCTTCTCCTCACGGCCCCATCCGAGGTGGGCGAACACGGGGATTTGTATGTAGTTCATCGTGCGGCTGTACTCTTCCGGGAGGCCGGTCACCTTGTTGATTACCGGCGCGTCGTTGATGTCGAGTATCTGTTCCTTCCATCCTATCTGTGCGTAGTTGACCTCAGCCTGCACCGCACAGATGGTGCTGAAATACTTTTCGCAGACGTAACGGAAGGAGAAGCCGCCCGTCATGCCGCCGTGGAATGTCTGGTTCACCTTCGGTGTGAAGCCGACATTGCTCAACACATAGCCGCCGTTGACGCCTATGCTGAGGTCGTTGCGGTACTTGCCCACCTGCGCCGCCGCCTGCAACGAGGCGAACAATAATATAATAATGTATAGCTTGCGCATACGTTGCTATGGAGATGTCAGAATTTTATGATGGATATGGACTTGTCGCGGTTGTAATGTACGAACATCAGGCTTTCGTTACGGTAGCCTCCGCCCCGCGTCTTGGCGAAGCGCAACGGTGTCTGGAGCGCATTCTTGTCTTCAGCCGAGCCGTCGAACGCCTTGCCCTGCTTCAGCATTCCGCCGATGAAGAACATTCCGTGGTCATACCCGGTCATGGCGAAACGTGGCAGATAATCCATCATTCCGCTCTTGAACTCTGACATGTACCGGCGCTCGAAGGCCGCCGTCTTTGCCGAATAAGCGTTGTAGTAGAAGTTTGTAGGTATGTAAGTGTCATACCGGCAGAAGCGGTCAAGATAATGGCTGGCGTACACCAGCCACTCGGTATAGCCGAAGAGCGACACCTTCAGTTCGGGATGCGTGCCCGTAAGGGCGTCGAGCATGTCGAGCACCGTGCCCAGTTCGGGCGAACGTGCAGTGTTGAGCACCACGATGTTGGGCTTTACCGCGCTGAAAGCCCTTGCGAACGAGCCGCTTCCAGAGCTTATATTGGTAACGTTGCAAGCCACACCTTTGCGTGCAAGCTTCTTCCGCAGGTCGAATGTAAACACACCTTTGTCGCTCGTCTTGTCGTTGCAGTCTACCACTACGACGTTGTAATCCTTGAAGCGGTAGGCGAAGTGGTCGGCCGCCATGCCGTAAAACGTCTCCGGCGACTGGTACACTTGGAATATGTTTGGGTTCTTGTCAACGTCGTCTCCCGTTATGGAGAACGGTATGACGAGCTTGATGCCGTTGTCTTTGGAGAAGAACGAGAGCGGACCTACCTGCTTCGAGTATAGCGGACCGAAGATTATGTCGCACCGGTTCACGCCGTCTTTCACCAGCGTGCGGTATATGTCGGCGTCCACCGGCACGTTCCACGCACTGACGGCCACCGAGCGCCCGTCTCTCTTCAAGTCCTCGCAGGCCATGAGCAGGCCGCGGTAATACTCCGCCATGCGCCGCCCGTCGCCGTCTACATTGTGCAGTGGCAGCAGCACGCCCACCCTCAACGCTCCGGCCGGGACAGTCTGTGCAGGCCGCACGCCGTCGCCCTGTGCCGCCTTGCCTGCGGCATCGCCCTTCGCATAAGGTATGAAGATGTAGTCGCCTTTCTTCAGTTTGTAATCGGGCGCGCCCATTTCCGGGTTGGCTTTTACAAGCTCGTCAACGGTCAGTCCGTATTCGCGCGCTATTCCGTACAAGGTCTCCTTTGCCTTCACCTTGTGCATCTCGCGCCATTTACCATCCTGAGCCGCGCCTTCGGTGCACACTAACAACAGCGCGCACAACAGCAAAATGTATCTTGAAAAATGCTTCATGTCTGTATGATGTTCACGTTACCGACTGCAAAGATAGTGCAAAATTTCGGTTAAGCGAAATGAAAGCAAAATTGTTTTTGCTTTCGTGAGCGAAAGAAATTTATCCAAGTTGAACGCAATACACGATTGCGTCTTAACGGAGCAATCTTCAAAAACGAGGGAAACAAGTTTTTATTTTGCATTGCCGAAACGCAGCCTAACGCTCACACATTACGCTTATCGCGCCTACGGCAGCACTCCATTTCCACCTCATTACACACCGCAACAGACCCGTATTCATACTGCGCCGCTAACTCGCTGACTGCCAGCGAGTTTCCAATATGCCGTCTTTCGCACTGCAAAAGGCCGTATTTTAGCGGCTGAAAGACGGCCTTTTAGAACGCGATTTGCCGCCTCTTGCAATCATGCCGCCGACATGGAGCGCAACGCGAAGGCATACCCAACCGCCTGCCTGCACGCACGTTGACGAAACAAACACCACCTACATGCCGACATTTAGGTATCATCAAGCCGGCGCGCCACGGCAAAATACCTACTTGTTGCGATTGCATGTTTCGCGGAAATTTTGTTACTTTGCAGACAATAACGGCATACGACGGTATCCATACATGGCCGCCGGACATTAACAAGAGCGAACAATGAAGAACAACAAGATGTACGAGGCCGACGACAAGATGATTTCTCTTATCGCCGACAACTACAACATTCTGCAAAGTCTCGGCAGGTTTGGCATCAACCTCGGCTTCGGCGACAAGACCGTGCGCGAGGTCTGCGAGGACCAGGGCGTTGACACATACACGTTTCTCGCCGTGGTAAACTTCTCAATCAACGGGCACCGCGACATCGACGACGGCGGACGCTTCTCCATACCCACGCTGCTGCACTACCTGAAAGCGTCACACGAGTATTACCTCAACTTCCAGCTGCCTACAATCCGCAAGGAACTTGAGTCGGCACTCGACGAGAACGACAACCTGGCGCGCCTCATAATGAAGCTTTACGACGAATACGCGCACGAGATAAAGAAGCACATGCAGTACGAGGAGAAGACCGTATTCCCCTACGTTGACGGCCTGTTGGAGGGCAGGGCAAGCAACGACTACGACATGGAGACGTTCTCGAAGAAGCACGGACAGACCGACCAGAAGCTGCGCGAGCTGAAAAACATCATCATAAAATACCTTCCGAGCGACATACACCACAACAACCAGCTTACGGCCACGCTCTACAAGCTGTACAACAACGAGGAATGGCTGGCTAACCACTCGCTCGTGGAGGAGAGCATCTTCATACCCGCCATCAGGAAACTTGAACAGAAGTACAAACAGAACGACGTGAGCGTGAAAATATCGAAGATGATAAACCAGAACCAAGACGGCAGCGAAGCCCTTAGCGACAGGGAGAAAGACGTGATAGTAAGCCTCGTGCAGGGCATGACTAACAAGGAAATAGCCGACCATCTCTGCATATCCATCAACACGGTGATAACCCACCGCCGCAACATAGCGCGCAAGTTGCAGATACACAGTCCGGCCGGACTGACGATTTACGCCATCGTAAACAACCTTGTCGATATATCGTCAGTCAAGCTTTAACCTCAAGTTTGCAATAAAAGGCAGGACATGCGCCTTGCCGTTTGTAACAGTCCCCTATACGAACAACAAACGGCAAGGCGTATTTTTATTTTGTTTTTCAATTCAAAAACGCGTAAAAAGCAATCCTGTTTGAAAAACTTTTCATACCTTTGCACGCGGAAAGTTACTAAAAATAGAAAACTTTTGAAAATCAAAATATAAAAAAGTTTTCCCAAATGGACAACTTTAAATACGATAAGCAACAACAATCTTACCCAAATAAAGACAATGAACACAATGAACTTCACCATCACCAAGCGCGACGGGAACACCGAACGGTTCAGCCTCGACAAAATCATGAACGCGATAATAAAGGCGTTCGACTCGGTAAAAGAACCGGCAGACCTGAACTGCATATCGCGCATAATAAGCCATCTCGACCTTAAAGACGGCATCACCGTAGAGGATATACAGAACCAAGTGGAAGAAGCGCTGATGCGCGAAGGCTTTTACAAAGTTGCAAAAAGTTTCATGCTGTACCGCCAGAAGCATACCGAAGACCGCGAAACGATGGAAAAGATGAAGTTCCTTGCCGACTACTGCACGGCCAGCAACGCCGCTACCGGTTCAAAATATGACGCCAACGCCAACGTGGAACACAAGAACATAGCCACACTGATAGGCGAACTGCCCAAGTCGAACTTCATCCGCCTGAACCGCAGGCTGCTCACCGAGCGCATCAAGAAGATGTATGGCAAGGAACTGGCTGACAAGTATATCTACCTGCTTGACCACCATTTTATATATAAGAACGACGAAACGAGCCTTGCCAACTACTGCGCATCCATCACGATGTACCCTTGGCTGATAGGCGGAACCGTGTCAATAGGCGGAAACTCGACAGCCCCCACTAACCTAAAGTCGTTCTGCGGAGGCTTCGTCAACATGGTGTTCATGGTGTCAAGCATGCTCAGCGGAGCCTGCGCCACGCCCGAATTTCTCATGTATCTCAACTACTTCATAGGCCTGGAATACGGCAAAGACTACTGGCGCGAGGCGGAAAAGGTTGTTGACCTGTCGGTAAAGCAACGCACAATCGACAAGGTGGTGACTGACTGTTTCGAACAAATAGTATATTCAATCAACCAGCCTACAGGCGCAAGGAACTACCAGGCCGTATTCTGGAACATCGCCTATTACGACAAGCCTTACTTCGAAAGCCTGTTCGGCGAGTTCCGTTTCCCGGACGGGAGCCAGCCCGACTGGGACGGACTTAGCTGGCTGCAAAAGCGCTTCATGAAGTGGTTTAACCACGAGCGGACAAAAACCGTGCTGACGTTTCCCGTCGAGACCATGGCCCTGTTGACAAAAGACGGCGACGTGATTGACACCGAATGGGGCGACTTCACTGCCGAAATGTACGCCGAGGGGCACTCGTTCTTCACCTACATGAGCGACAATGCCGACTCGCTAAGCTCGTGCTGCCGCCTGCGCAACGAAATTCAGGACAACGGCTTCAGCTATACGCTCGGCGCGGGAGGCGTGTCAACCGGTTCGAAAAGCGTGCTCACAATCAACCTGAACCGCTGCATACAGTACGCGGTGAACAGCGGCGTTGACTACAAAGAGTTCCTTTGCGGCATCACCGACCTTGTCCATAAAGTGCAACTGGCATACAACGAGAACCTTAAAGAACTGCAACGCGCCGGCATGTTGCCGCTGTTCGATGCCGGCTACATCAACATCGGCCGCCAATACCTCACCATTGGCATTAACGGTTTGGTGGAAGCGGCTGAGTTCCTCGGCCTCGAAATCAACGACAACGCCGACTACCTGTCATTCGTCCGCTCAGTCCTCGGCATCATCGAAAAGTACAACAAGCAGTACAGGACTAAGGACGTGATGTTCAACTGCGAGATGATACCGGCCGAAAACGTAGGCGTCAAGCACGCGAAATGGGACAGGGAGGACGGCTACGCTGTGCCGCGCGACTGCTACAACAGCTACTTCTACGTGGTGGAAGACCCGTCGCTGAACATCCTCGACAAGTTCAAACTGCACGGAGCGCCCTACATCGAGCACCTTACCGGCGGCTCGGCGCTGCACATGAACCTTGAAGAACACCTGTCGAAGGCGCAATACCGCCAGCTGCTGCGTGTCGCGGCAAAGGAAGGATGCAACTATTTCACGTTCAACATACCCAACACCGTATGCAACGACTGCGGCCATATAGACAAACGTTACCTGAAAGAGTGCCCCCATTGCCACAGCAAGAACGTTGACTACATGACCCGTGTCATAGGCTATCTGAAACGGGTCAGCAACTTCTCGGCGGCACGTCAGGCGGAAGCCGCGCGCAGACATTACATCAAGGCTTAACTGATTGCGGACATGTTGAAATACGTTGACACAGACATTGTGTTTCAGGAGATACCCGACGAGGTGACAATCGCCGTGAACATATCAAACTGCCCGTGCCGATGCAAGGGCTGCCACAGCAAATACCTGTGGGCAGACACCGGCAAACCGCTGACGACCGACACCGTAGACGGACTGATGTCGAAATACGGAGGAGAGGCTACGTGCTTCTGCTTCATGGGCGGCGACGCCGACCCCGAAGGCGTAGCGTCGCTCTCACGCTACGTAAGAGGACGGTATCCCGGCATGAAGACGGGATGGTACAGCGGCCGCAGCCGGGAAGGCCAACCGTCGGTGCTTGACGCTTTTGACTACGTAAAGCTCGGGCCTTACGTAGAAACGCTTGGCGGACTGAAGCAGGCTACCACCAACCAAAGGCTGTACAAACGCCATGACGACGGCCGTCTGGAAGACATCACAAGCCGCTTCTGGCGCAGACAATGACAGGCTGCAAGGCCAAAGGCCACCTTTTGCCTTGCAATATGCCACATATCACCTTGCAAAAGGCCATCTTTCGCACCGCGAAAGATGGCCTTTTGCATTGCATTAATTTACAGGGAGTTACGCCATCAACGATACATACCTTAACAATACGCCGCAATCAGTCTGTTGACGGAAGCTTTGCAAACATACCTTAATTATATAATGACAATACGAAAAATAAGTTTATAAATTTCAATATTCAGATTTTAATCACTACATTTGTACCCGAATATACCCAAAACTACGAAATCTGTCAACTATAAACAAATACTCTTACAAACTTAAACCTATGAAACAAATACAGACATTGCTGCTATGCCTGTTGTTCCCGTTTGCGGTTTACGCATCGGGATGGGACGATGCCAAGTACAAACAGATTGAACAAAGCATCAGGACTCCACAGTTCGCCGACCGCACTTTCGACATAACGAAGTACGGCGCATCGCTCAAAGCCACGGCGGCGCAGAACCAGAAGGCAATAAACCGCGCCATCGAAGCCTGCTCGAAGGCCGGGGGCGGACGCGTAGTCGTGCCCGAAGGCACATGGAACACCGGCGCATTGAGGCTAAAGAGCCACGTAAACCTTGTGATAGAAGAGGGCGCAACGCTGCTCTTCGCCTTCGACCGCAGCCTCTATCCGCTCGTTGAGACCCGCTGGGAAGGGCTTGACTGCATCAACTACTCTCCCCTGATATACGCCTACAAGGAAATAGACATAGCCATAACGGGCCGGGGCACCATAGACGGAAACGCCTCTGACGACACCTGGTGGCTGATGAGCGGAAAGACACCGAAGAGCAAGGACGTGCCCGTAGCCGAGAAACAGCAGAACCCCGGCGGACGCGCCACGCTGCTGAAAATGGCCGAAGACGGCGTGCCCTTGGAGCAACGCGTGTTCGGACAGGGCAAAGGCCTGCGCCCGCAGTTGGTTAACTTCAACCAGTGTGACGGCATCTTAATCGAAGGTGTGACGATGGTGCGCTCGCCGTTCTGGGTGATGCACCCGCTGCTTAGCAAGAACATAACCGTAAGAAACGTAACCGTACACAACGACGGGCCTAACGGCGACGGCTGCGACCCCGAGTCATGCGAGAACGTTTTGATTGAAAACTGCGTCTTCGACACCGGCGACGACTGCATCGCAATAAAGAGCGGACGCAACGAAGACGGGCGCGAGGGCGGCAAAGGACGCTACACCGGGCTGCCCAGCAAGAATATCATAGTGCGCAACTGCATGATGAAGGACGGCCACGGAGGCGTCGTCATCGGCTCTGAAATATCGGGAGGCTGCAACAATGTGTTCGTGGAGAACTGCAAGATGGACAGCCCCAACCTCGACCGCATACTGCGCATCAAGACCAACTCGGCACGCGGCGGCGTAATCGAGGACATCTACATGCGCAACGTCGAGGTGGGCCAGTGCGCCGAAGCGGTGCTGAAAATCAACCTCGACTACGAGCCGAAGGAGGTTGCCAAACGCGGATTTTACCCCACGGTGCGCAACGTCTACATGGAGAACGTCACCTGCAAGAAGAGCAAGTACGGCGTAATGATAGTGGCGTTCGACGACCGCACCAACGTAAGCAACATCAACCTGAAAGACTGCACGTTTGACGGCGTGTACTCGAAGCCCGTCTACATCAAGGGCAAGACCGAAGGAATAAACTACGACAACCTTGTAATCAACGGTTCAACTGTACTCTCCGAGTACCCCTACAAGCATTACAGCGAGTGGATGACATACTCCGAGATGAAGCGCACTCCCCTGCCCTACATGCTCGACTTCGCCAAGAAGCCGCGCTGGAACTACGCCAGCGGCATAGAGCTCGAGGCCATGCTCGACACTTACCTGGCATATGGCGGCGACAGCATTATCAGCTATCTGAAGGCATATCCAGCCAGGATGATAGCCGAGAACGGCGACATCACGGGCTACAAGTATGAAGACTTTAACCTTGACAACACCCGCCCTGGCCGCTTCATACTGCGCATGAACCAGCTGTTCCCCGAAAAGAAGTCGGACAAGGCGCTCAAAACGATATTCAAGCAGCTTGAAAAGCAGCCGCGCACGAAGGACGGCGTGTGGTGGCACAAGGCCATATACGCCCACCAGGTGTGGCTCGACGGCGTATATATGGGTCATCCGTTCTACACAATGGCCGCCCCAATACTGAAAGGCGGGAAGAAAGCCAAGAAGTATTATGACGACGCTTTCGAGCAAATAAGCAAGACTTACAACCGCACATACGACGAGAAGACCGGACTGTGGAAACACGCCTGGGACGAAACCAACAGCATGTTCTGGGCAAACAAGGAGACAGGCCTGTCCCGGCACACATGGGCAAGGGCGCAAGGATGGTTTGCCATGGCAATACTCGAAGTGCTTGACGCCGTACCGCAGGACTACGAGCACCGCGCCGAACTAATCGACATGCTCAACAACGTGATGAAGGCTACGGTAAAGAAGCAGGACAAACAGACCGGCGTATGGCGCGACGTGCTCGACGTTGACGACCCGCGCAACTATCTTGAAGCCACGGCCTCGTCGATGTTCACCTACGTATTGCTCAAAGGCTCGCGCCTCGGCTACTTCGCCGACAGCATGAAGAAGGCCGGCATCAAGGGCTACATGGGCATACTGAAAGAGTTTGTCAAGGTAAACGCGGACAAGACAATATCGCTCACCCGCTGCTGCGAAGTGTCTGGCCTCGGCCCTGACAACCCCAAGAGCCGCCGCCGCGACGGCTCGTTCGAGTATTACATCAGCGAGCCAATACGCGACAACGACGGCAAGGGCATAGCCCCCTTCATCTGGGCTTCGCTCGAAATGGAGCAGCTGGGCTACGACGTCGCCAAGCTGAACAAGTGACACCGCAGTTGCACCATACACATACATACACAGTAAAGGCCGTCCAAACAATGCGTTCGGACGGCCTTTACTCATCTTCCGGACGGCCTTTACGACCGTTTTAGACGGTTCTCTCCGTCTCGCTTTATTTCTTACCGTTTCACCTTCTGATGAATTTCTTTCCGTTCTGTATGAGAATGCCCTTCGCGTTCTTGTCTACGCGCTGGCCGGAGAGGTTATAGATAGGCGCGTTCTCGTCAAACTCTTTCTCAACGGCAACGTCGGTGATGCCGGTAGGTACGGTTTCGATAGAATGAATATAATTGCCCTCTGCCATTTCATACGTTTCCTTATATATGGTCAACTGTCCATAAACAATTACGTTGTCACCAACCTTAATTTGGTCTTTTAAAGTAAATTTATCTCCGTTAAGATAATATCCGCGATATATATAAAGTTGACCTTCCGTGTCTTCAGTATCGTTGATATAGTAGGTCGCTTTGCCGTAATCCGTCGATACATCGTCAATTTTTGTTATCACGCCTTTCACATAAACTTTTGTTGTAAGACCCTTACCTGCTGCAATCAGTTCATTAGCTTTCGCAACGGTATAAGCCGTTTCTGGTGTATTGGCAATATCAAAAATGTCAGGCTCGTCACCACTCTTGTAGTAAGCAACTTTTGATATTTGAACAATACCGTTATCGCCTGCAATCTGGCAATCTACTATCAATTTATAATAATAGTTTGCAGCAGGATTTGCTATCTTAAATTCCTTGTCATGTCCGTCTGTCAGGTCTTCATCTATTTCCACCACCGGCATGTCTATCGTCTCAACAACATTAGAAAAGTCGGCATCAGAAGCGACTACAAGCGAAATAGAATTGATTTTGCTTGCTTTTTCTATCTTGTCAAAAGTTACAACAACACTTGATATAGGTTGGTCGATGGCAAAATCCGTAGCAATGGAAGCGGTTGAAATGTTTGATTTACGTCCACATCTGATAAAGTTCCACGCATTGTTATTGTTACTAAAATTGGTAATTTCCCATGTATCACCATTTATTGTGGCATTCCATGTAACCGTGTATTGGTTCGTTTTAGTTTTATTACCGTCTGGGAACGTTAATATTTTGTAAGCATCCGCAAAAGCAGACGAGCATACCATTGCCATTAGGCAAACCAAAGTTAAGCGTAAAAATTTTCTCATAGTCGTAAGTTTTTTAAGTGATTAATATTCGGGTTTAATCACGCAAATGTCTCTTTGTGGCTGTACGTCAAACCTAATTACAAATACACGGAAGTGCAAAGATACGCTCTTGCAATGCTGGGACGGGCTGCAATAATGCGCCTTTTTGCCGTTGGCTATGCAAAAGACGGTCTTTCATCTTGTAAAAGGCCGCAAATCGCAGGGTGAAAGGCCGTCAATTACAATGCGAAAGACAGTCTTTTGCAAGAATAATGATAACCGATTGATTATCAACGAGTTGACGTATGCCTGCCAGTTTGTATGTCGCTTACTCTCAAATGTCCCGTTTATAGGCGTTTGGCGACGACTTGCGGCATTGGTGTAAACATTGTCCGATGTTTCCTTTTTATTGTCCTCAAACGTATCTTAACTTGATTTTAACAAGAAAATATTTTGTTATTTAAACGAAACTATTATTTTTGCAAACATAAAAGTAATTAAACCCGAATATTAATCACTTAAAAAACTTACGACTATGAGAAAATTTTTACGCTTATCTTTGGTTTGCCTAATGGCAATGGTCTGCGGAACGGTGTTCGCACAGACAACAGAAGAATTTGATTTTAAAGGAAATGAAGGTTATGGTTTACCTCTTATTTCTGAAAATAGTGAATACAACACAGACCCTGCTGAATGTTCAAAAGGCAATGTTACAATCGTTTTAAATGGTAAGACTCGTTGGTGGAAAGGTACTAAAAATAACGATTTACGCTTTTATGAAGGCTCAAGTTTCACTGTAAATGTTCCTGATAATTATGTAATAACAAATGTTGCAATAACTGGTAGCCATGCGTTTTCTACTGCCGATGGAGCATGTTCAAACGGGAAATGGTCCGGAAACGCAAATACAGTAAACTTCACTTATACATCAAAAAGCTCAGGTAAAGTCACCATTATTGAAGTAACTTATGAAGATGCACCAGATGATTATGTCACAGCTCCAACAATTACAGGAACAACTCCGTTTGACGGAACAACAGAAGTTACCATTACCGGCGGTGATGGCACAACCATCTATTACACAATAGACGGCACAGAGCCTACAACAGCAACAACAACCAAGGGTGCTTCACCCGTAAAATTCAATATAAACAAAACAACAACTGTCAAGGCTATTGCCGTTAAAGGCAGCAACCAAAGCACAGTTGTAACAAAAGAGTTCACTAAGGCTGAATTTACAGACATGACTATTGCCGACCTGTACAAGTTGGATGCTCCACAAGAAAACATTAATCTGACAATCAACAACGGTAAAGTAGTTTATGTAGACGGTGACGATGTATATGTTCGTGACGGCGAATATGCTATCTTGTTCTTCCGTACAAGCCTGCCATTTAGCAAGAATGCAACTGTAAGCGGAACAGTAAAAGCTGATTATGATATTTACAATGGACTGCCTGAAATTGCGGACAATGCTTTCACAAACGCATCTGCTTTGAATATTGAAGAAAGCGATGAGGAGGCTTTGCCACTTAACGCGACAATAAAGGATATTGTTACCGATGGCAAATACATGTGCGATTTGGTGAAGATTGAGAATGTTACAATTACAGCTACAAACACTGGTACAGAAGACAAACCAAAATATAACTATTACGCAACGGATGGTACAGACCAGATACTGCTTTACGGAGCTGATGAAGTTGTTAAAGATTATGCTGACGATGAAACTGAATATAATTTAACAGCCGTTGTTAAAAAGTTCAAGACAGCACAACTCCTGCCCGTATCAGTAGAAACAGCTACCGGCATCACCGACGTTACCGTTGAGAAAGAGTTTGACGAGAACGCACCTATATACAACCTCTCCGGCCAGCGTGTAGACAAGAACGCGAAAGGCATTCTCATACAGAACGGAAAGAAATTCATCAGAAGGTAAGACGGTGAGAAAATGAGAAGGTGAGACAAATCGACTTGACGTGTTCACCTATTACTAATATAAGAGAAGATGCGCAGCGATGTGCATCTTTTCTTTTTGTTAACAATCAGGTGATTTTATGCAAATAAAACTCAAACTATTGCGTTTGCAAGAATAATTTTTTACCTTTGCATTGTTAATCTTAACGGCATCAATACCTATTTCAAATAGTTCAGCCATGTTACGAGTTGTAGATGTTGACTATATCAAAGATTATGAACTGCTTTTGAAGTTTAACGACGGAGCAGTAAAAAGAGTTGATTTGCGTCCGTTCCTTACAGGCGATGTGTTCGGCGAACTGCTTGACAGAAACAAATTCATCCAATACGGACTTACCCCAATAACAATTGAATGGGCTAACGGAGCCGACCTCTCACCCGAATTTCTCTACGAAATAGGTACTGCCGCATAACCTAGACCTAATAACAACCACATGAAGAGAAGAACTGTTTTGGCCGCGATGGCCGTAGTCTGCACCATCAGCGCGGGCGCACAGACGCTGCCCTACCGCAACCCTGTGCTGTCGGCGCACGAGCGCGCCGTTGACTTGTGCTCGCGCATGACGCTGGAAGAGAAGGCAATAGTGATGATGGACAAGTCGAAAGCCATTCCGCGGCTCGGCATACCGGAGTTTGCCTGGTGGAGCGAAGCCCTGCACGGCGTAGGCCGCAACGGCGTTAGCACGGTGTTCCCCTCGTGCATAGGCATGGCGGCATCGTTTGACGACGCCCTGCTGGAGCGTATCTACACTGCCGTGAGCGACGAGGCGCGCGCCAAGAACACCGCACAGCGGCGCACGGGGCGCGTAGCAACATACCAGGGTCTGTCGTTCTGGACGCCCAACGTCAACATATTCCGCGACCCGCGCTGGGGACGCGGACAGGAGACTTACGGCGAAGACCCGTACATGAACGCACGCATGGGACTGGCCGTAGTGCGCGGACTGCAAGGCCCGACGGACGGGAAATACATGAAACTGCTGGCCTGTGCCAAACACTTTGCCGTGCATAGCGGGCCGGAGAAGACGCGCCACAGCTTCAACATAGAAGACTTGCCGGAGCGCGACCTGTGGGAAACCTACCTGCCTGCATTCAAGGCTCTCGTACAAGAGGGCGGAGTGAAGGAGGTGATGTGCGCCTACCAGCGCATAGACGGTGACCCGTGCTGCGGCAGCAACCGCCTGCTGCAACAAATACTGCGCGACGAATGGGGCTTCAAGGGGCTTGTAGTGAGCGACTGCGGAGGCATCAGCGACTTCTGGCGGCCGGGCGCGCACGGAGTGTCGAAAGACGCTGCCGCGGCGTCGGCCAAGGCCGTAATCAGCGGTACAGACGTAGAGTGCGGCAGCAACTACCGCCGTCTGCCCGACGCGGTAAAGGCCGGAGAAATAACAGAGGAGCAAATCGACCGGAGCGTAATACGGCTGCTCGAGGCGCGCTTCGAGCTTGGCGACTTTGACCCTGACTCTCTCGTGCCATGGACGCGCATACCCCAGAGCGTCATTGCCAGCAAGGAGCACAAGCAGCTCGCCCTGCAAATGGCGCGCGAACAGATGGTGCTACTGCATAACAGAAACAACACCCTGCCGCTGCGGAAAGACGCAGGCAAGATAATGGTGATGGGTCCAAACGCGGCCGACTCCATCATGCTATGGGGCATATACTACGGCCAGCCAAGCCATTCGGTAACCGTGCTTGAGGGCATACAGGGCAAATTAGGACGGAACGTAAGGTACACCAAGGGATGCGAGATAACATCACTGACCGAAAGCGAAAGCATATTCGGCAAAATGAGGACGGCAGACGGACGCCAAGGCATGAGCGCACGCTTCTGGAACAACACCCGCATGGAGGGCACACCGACTTATGAAGCAACATACGAGCACGCCCTTCACTTCGACAACGGCGGCAACACGGTCTTCGCCCCCGGCGTACAACTGACAGACTTCACTGCAAGCTTCAACGGCTCATTCACCGCCGACAAGGACGAAACACTTAACATACTCTACGCCAACGATGACGGCATAAGGCTTATCGTAAACGGCGACACGATAGAAAACAACTGGAAAACTGACCGCCTACGCGTAAAACATAATAAACTGACTGTAAAAAAAGGTCGTCGTTACGACGTGCAGGTTGACTACATGCAGCTTAAGGGTGCCGCTACGCTCAACTTTGACATAGCCGCCGTATACAACGTAACGGCAAACGAGGTGGCCTCAAGGGCAAAAGACGTGGAGACGGTAATCTTCGTAGGCGGCATATCGCCAAACCTTGAGCGCGAAGAGGCCAAGGTGACAGAGCCGGGCTTCGACAACGGCGACCGCACAAGCATAGAGCTGCCTGCGGCGCAGCGCGAAATACTGAAAGCCCTGCACGGGGCTGGAAAGCGTGTAGTGCTTGTCAATTGCAGCGGCAGCGCGGTTGCACTTACCCCCGAACTGGAAACGTGCGACGCAATCTTGCAGGCATGGTACCCCGGTGAACAGGGCGGAAACGCCGTGGCCGACGTGCTCTTCGGCGACTACAACCCCGGCGGCAAGCTGCCCGTAACGTTCTACAAGGATGACAGCCAGCTGCCACCGTTTGACGAATACCGCATGACCGGCCGCACCTACCGCTACTTCCGCGGCGAGCCGCTCTTCCCCTTCGGCTACGGATTGAGCTACACAACGTTCGCCACGGGCGCACCGTCATACGACGCCGCGACGGGCAAAATAACCGTCAGCGTGACTAACACGGGCAACCGTGACGGCGTAGAGATAGTTCAGGCTTACCTGCGCAACCCCGCCGACTCCGAAGGACCTATAAAAACGCTGCGCGGATTTACGCGGGTAGAACTGAAAGCAGGCGAAACAAAGGCCGTAACGATAGACATGCCCCGCAAAGCCTTCGAGTGTTGGGACGCTACGACCAACACCATGCGCGTAAAGCCTGGCACATACGAGCTGCTCGTAGGAACGTCGAGCCTGGACAAAGACCTGAAGAAACGCGACGTAGAGCTGTAAGCACGGCGAATAACGGGCGTACAAGAGACAAGCCTGCAAGGCTCTGACTAACGCCCTGCCAACTTACGGCACGTTCATCACTTTTACTGTCACACCGTCACATCCGTCAGTAAAGGCCTGTACTTCAACGGCTTACGGTGTGACATCAAGCGTGACATTGGTGACATTAAGAATATCACCAATGTCACGCTTAACTTTTTGACTACCAGCGGATTACACGCCGCGTGACAGTGTGACACTGTTTTCAGCAATAAATCCAACCCGTTAACGTTACTCAAAACACGGCATTTCGCCCTCCCGTTTGCCGCCTTTTGCAACGTAAAAGACCGTGTTTTGCAAGCCGAAAGGTCGTCTTTTGCAGACTGAAAGGTGGCATTCTGTTTCAGTGGTTTCTGTATTTAGACTGTTTCTTTGTTTCGGCGGTATCTGCGTTTCGGCGTGATTTACAATCCTTTACGTTTCGGCGTGATTTGTAATCCGCCGAAATATACTATGAGGATTTGCAATCCGCTCAAACCGTTAGCCTTGCCGTCAACAAACAAGGAACAGTAATCGGATTGCAAATCCTTATAATAAGAACTGGCGGATTGCAAATCCGCCAGAACAGAGAGAACACAAAGGAGGGACAATTCAAATTGTCCCTCCTGATTATAAAAACGTTGGTTTTGTTTATTCAAGCCAGCGCGGGTCGCCAACCTCAACGTTCCTTACCTGTATTGTAAAGTCATGGTTGGCCGGGTCTGCAAATACATCAGTAGAGCTTTCGCTGAGTTGCACTGTCGGGGCAAACGAATTACCGCTGAATGAGAAGTCGCTTGTGAAGTAGACTTCCGTGATATTAGAAGTGGCGTTACGAATACCCTTGCCTTCCGCATTAGCAAAAATACATCTTGTAATGCTTACGCTTACACCTGTCGAGCCATTTGCATCTACAATATACCTGCCGCTATCAGGACCACCGTAGAACGTACAGTCGCTTACGTTGATTGTAGTACCTGTGTCGTTACCCGTAATTTCTGCAAATGAGCGTGTGAATACATCGAATGTGGAATTTGTGACATTAAGGTTGTTCACAACGCCATTGTTGTCTTTCCACAAGAACATTGAGTAGCCTTGCGCCACATTGTTTACCACACAGTTGTTCACGTTCAGGTTCTGTATCGTCTTGGCATTGTCAGCACCCTGCAAGCGGACGAAGCTGCGCTCGAAATCAGTCAGCCTGCATCCCTCAAACGTCAGTTCGGCTACTGTCGCCGCCTTGCTCTGGTTGATGAGGTATTGGCAACCACCATCCGTGAAACTTACGTTATTGAAGCGAATGTAAGCGTGAGTGCCGCCAATGTCGATGCTCTTTGTTGCATTCAGCGTTGGAGCTTCGCCACCGGCCAATCCAAAGAATGTAACCGACATTCCGTCGGGAATTGTTATGCTGGTATCGTCGCCCGTGTCTTCGTCGGTACCGTGTACATCAAGTGTCATTCCTGCCGGTATGCCTATGGTGACGCTGTAGTTTGTCGGGTCAATACCGGGCTTTGCAAGCGCTTCCTCGCTGGCCTGGTCGATGATTTCCTGACTAAGTACGGTAGCTGTTGCCGGGACAGTTGTCTGATAGTCCGCATCCGGCATTGATGCCGCTGTTATATGCTTGCGATATTTTCAAAAAGTCTTAGACCGCGTCCGAAATATCAAAATCTGGGAGCGCATATAATAGCTTGGCAATCAATATCTTACATAAAACATTGCAAGAAAAGGCCGTGAAACCCGGTTAAAAAGGCCGCCTTTTCTGATGTCAAAGGCCGTCTTCATGAGTGTTAAAGGCCGTCTTTGGCATTCACGAAGACGGCCTTTGGCGCAACAGGCAACCTTTCATCTGCGAACGTGTAGCGGTCTTTGATAAAGGATTGGCCATTCGCTATAAGTTATGTTAACGCCGTTAACATTTCGTTTCTATTTCAGTCATCCCATGCGTGTTAATTCATTGCCTGTACTATGTTAAACATATTAAAAACCAAACGACTGGCATGTGATTTGATATTGACCGATGGCGCGAGTTGTAATCATTGCTTATACCTTATTATATTATATGGAATTGCATTACCATGCAGGGCAAATTGCTGTATCACAAATTATCCGTACCTAATCCTAATGGCGTTAATTATCACCACGCTTGGCATTGATGGAGAGCAGCAATTGATATGTTAAATCTCAAGTCATTATTGATGATTTAATGAAAAAATAAGGAAAAAAGTTTTGCAAACTATAATTTTTTGTTAACTTTGTCGGCGAATCAATCAAATTATTAAAAACTAATATTAAAAACAAACCGCATCTCCACCTTTCAACATAGAGGACGCTTTATGCAAAGTCGTTGGCAATCAATGATTTGGGGTGGAATGTAATGAATTTAATCTGATACCAATGGTGAACGACTAATGCGGACATTATGGACTCATGAAAACGTAACCTATCAAAAAAAGAACGACTATTAATATCTTTAATCAACTAAATAGTAACATTTATGTCTGGTAATTTAAAAACTTTTCGACTTGCGCTCATAGCGTTGTTCGCGATGTTCGCGTTCGGCGTGTCGGCGCAGACAGTCAAGGGAACCGTCAAGGACGCCAGCGGCGAGCCTGTCATCGGCGCGACGGTTCAGGAGCAGGGGACGAAGAACGTCGCGGTGACCGACCTCGACGGCAACTTCTCCATCAAGCTCTCCGGCGGCCAGCAGCTGCAGTTCTCGTACATAGGAATGAAGACGCAGACCGTTGACGCCAAGGGCAAGAGCGTTGTCAACGTAACCCTCGAGGACGAGGCCACGGCCTTGGACGACCTCGTGGTAATCGGCTACGGCACGGTGAAGAAACGCGACCTGACGGGAGCGGTGACCTCGGTGAGCGCCGAGGACATAGGCCAAATCCCGGTGTCGAACGTCAGCGAGGCGCTGACCGGTAAGATGGCCGGCGTGAACATCACCACGACCGAAGGCTCTCCCGACGCCGACATCAAAATACGCGTGCGCGGAGGCGGCTCGCTCTCTCAAGACAACTCGCCTCTGTACATCGTCGACGGCTTCCCAGTGGAGAGCATCAGCGACATCTCTCCGTCTGAAATCGAGAGCATCGACGTGCTCAAGGACGCATCCTCTACCGCCATATACGGTGCGCGCGGCGCCAACGGCGTCATCATAGTTACGACCAAGAGCGGCGTGGAAGGCAAGGTGCAGGTCAACTTCAACGCTTCTATCGGATGGAAGAAGATGACAAAGGAAGTTAAGGTGATGGACCCGTACAACTATGCTTACTACCAGTATGAAATAGGTAACGGCGAGAGTTACGGTAACTTTGACGACCTTGAGATATGGAAATCGCGTGAAGGCCGCAACTATCAGGACGAGGTGTTCGGACGTACCGGCCAGCAGAAGATGTACAACGTGAACGTGAGCGGAGGCTCGAAGGAAGTGAAGTTCAACGTGGGCTTCTCACACTCTGACGAGAAGAGCATCATGAAAGGCTCAGGTTATGCAAAGAACAACGTCAACGCCAAGTTGAACGCGAAGCTGAACAAATGGCTGACCTTGGACTTCACTGGCCGCCTGGCGTTCACCAAGCTCGACGGACTTAACGGCGGCGCCGACACCAACGAGAGCAACGCCGCCAACTCTGTTGTTGCCAATACGGTAAGGTGGAACCCCGTAGAGCCGCTCGTACAGACCGACGAGGACGAAGAGAACAGCACCTCTACCCGCCGCAACCCGACCGAACGCATCGACGACACATACAAGTATCAGGAGCGTTTCCAGCAGAACTACAACGTAGGCTTGAACTGGAAGCCGTTTAAAGGCTGGACATTCCGCACGGAGTTCGGTTACCGTTGGGACTATAACAACACCGACCAGGTATGGGGAAGCAACGCCACGACCAACTCTAAGTATGGCTATAACGGTATGCCGCAAGCGCAGTTCGTCAAGGTGAACAAGCAGAACTGGCGCAACGCCAACACCGTAACATACGACAATGACAAGCTCTTTGGCGGGCGCGACCGCATCAACATCGTTGTAGGTCAGGAGTGGAGCAGCAACAGGCAGACCACCCGCACCAACACGTCAGTGGCCTATCCTACGTCGTTCACTATTGATGACGTGCTTTCAAACACAGCTGCCGGCACCGCACTGCCCAACGAGGTTGACATTGCAGCCGACGAAAACATACTCTCTTACTTCGGACGCGTCAACTACACCATGGCCGACAAGTATCTGGCAACGGTAACGTTCCGTGCCGACGGTTCGTCCAAGTTCGGCGAAGGCAACCGCTGGGGCTACTTCCCCGCAGTGGCTTTGGCATGGCGCATGTCTGAGGAGAACTTCCTGAAAGGTGCGCAGAGCTGGCTTTCAAACCTGAAGCTGCGCCTCAGCTTCGGTATGGCCGGTAACAACCGCATCAACAGCGGCCTTATCTCGACCGTTTACTCGATGGCAAGCAACACGTCGAAAGCTCCGTTCTTCGACGAGAACAGGAACTCGATGCTCGAGCACGGCACATACCTTTATAATCCCGACCTGAAGTGGGAGACCACCATCACCCGTAACATAGGTATCGACTACGGCTTCTGGAACAACCGTATCAGCGGTACAATCGACTTCTACTGGAACACCACAAAGGACCTGCTCATGCAGACTTTGATTCCTTCAAACACAGGTTACAGCTACCAGTACCAGAACTTCGGACAGACATCCAACAAGGGTATAGAGTTCGCCCTCAACGCAGTGCTCGTTGACAAGAAGAACTGGGGCTTGAACTTCAATTTCAACATTGCCTACAACCGCAACAAGATAGACAAGCTCAACCTTGACAACCCGTGGCAAAGCTCTAACTGGTCAGGTTCTACAATATCCAAATATGAGGATTACCGCGTAGAGGAAGGCGGACGCCTTGGCGAAATTTGGGGCTACAAGATGAACGGTTACTACACCGTGGCGCAGTATGACGCCGACGGCAACTACCTTAGCGGCGACCTCGTACTCAACGAGAAGGGCGAATGGGCGCTTGTGGACGGCAAGAAAGACAAGAGCAAAGACCTCTTCGGCGGAAACCTCTATCCCGGCGTTCCCAAGGTACAGGTTGACAAGGACGGCAACCCCATCAAGCAGCGTCTCGGCAACACAGTAGCTCCTACGACCGGTGGTTTCGGCTTCGACGGCCGCGTGGGCAACTTCGACTTCAACGTATTCTTCAATTACTCTCTCGGCAACAAGCTTATCAATGGTACGAAGCTGGCCAACTCGTTCTACGCAGGTTCAAGCAAGAACTACAACCTCGTAGCCGACTTCAACCTTGCTAACCGTTACACTTGGATTGACCCGGAGAACGGTCTCAACCTCGGACGCCCGTCGTCAAGCACTATCGCTTCATACGGAGGCGTTGAAGCTGTGATGGCACGCCTGAATGAAATAAACCAAGGACGCAACATGTACAACCCCGCCGGCGTAACTGCTATGCAACTTATCGACTACGCAGTGGAGGATGCCTCGTTCCTGCGCCTGCAAAACGTCACCGTAGGTTACACCCTGCCGAAGAAGTGGGTAAAGGCCCTGCAAATAGAGAACATCCGCATCTACTTCACCGGCTACAACCTCTTCTGCTTCACCGGCTATGACGGCTACGACCCCGAAGTAGACACCAGCAGCAAGAAGAACCCGATGACCCCCGGCGTTGACTACGCAGCTTACCCGAAGAGCCGCACGTTCGTGGGAGGTATTAACGTAACATTCTAAAAATGATGGAGTAAAGGAGTAAAAGGAGTAAAGCAATAAGTAGATTACCATGGTGACATGCCTACTTACTCCTTACTACTTCTCTCCTTACTACAAAAAATAAAAAACAATGAAAAAGATATTTTCAATAATCGCGCTTTCAGCCGGTGTGCTGGCCGCCACGTCCTGCCAGGACTTCCTCGACCAGACATCAGAGTCTGAACTCAACTCCCAGAAGGTGTACAGTTCGACTTATTACACCGGCCTCCGCGTAAACAAGATATATGGCGGACTGACACAAGACCGCACATATTCGCAGGACTTGGCAATAGTCTGGAACCTCAACAGCGACATCGAGCTGGTTGACGGTCTTGGCGACGATGCCACCAATACCACCAGCGAGCGTGGTAACATGAACTATAACATCAGCCCCGCATGGTCTAAAATCAGTGGCGTGTGGGATGCTATCTACGGCGTTATCGAGGATGCAAACCTCGTTGTAGACGGCATACGCACCAGCCCGTTACTCACCGGTGGAGGTGCCGACCAAAAGACTATGGAGCGATATCTCGGCGAAGCCATCACGCTTCGCGCCATGTGCTACCTCGACCTCGTGCGCTTCTTCGGCGACGTGCCGTTCAAGATGGAAATTTCAAAGGCCGACCTTAGCAATGCTTACCTTGAGAAGACCGACCGCGACGACATCATGGACTCTCTCATGAACGAGCTTGACGAGGCGATAGAGTACCTGCCTTGGGCCGACGAAGTGTCAGGTTACACTACGGAACATATCACCAAGGGCTACGCCCACGGACTACTGGCACAAATCGCCATGACCAAGGCCGGTTATTCAATCCGCGAGCAGGCCAAGGAAGGCTACGAGACGGCAGCTTACTCCGACCCCACTTATCCAACCCAGCGTCCGGGCGCAACCGAGCGCACCAAGCTGCTCGAAAGGGCGTTGACGCACCTTTCTGCCATCATCACCAACGGCACGCACAAGTTGAACCCATCGTTCGAGAACCAATGGACATTAATCAACCAGCTTCAGCTTGACAAGACGTATCACGAGAACTTGTTTGAAATCCCCATGGGCCGCAACGTAACAGGCGAGCTTGGCTACACCGTAGGCGTGCGTCTTAACGGCGTTACCACCGAGTACGGTTACGGCAACTCAACCGGTAAACTGAAGCTGACAGCCCCGTTGCTCTATTCGTACGACAAAAAAGACCAGCGCCGCGACCTTACCGTGGCAGCGTTTGAAATCAAGCAAGACGGTAACAAGACCATAGAAAATATGCTCGGCAACGCGCCGTTCGGCCTTTACTGCGCAAAGTGGGACCCGCGCAAGATGTCAGAAGAGTGGCTTAGCGAGAACCTTACCGCTACAGCAAAACACATGACGGGTATCAACCCCATCAAGATGCGCTATTCGCAGGTATTGCTCTACTATGCAGAAGTGCTTAACGAGCTTGCAGGCCCGCAAGGCTCCTACACCGGCGATGCCGGCATAACGGCGTTCGACGCCCTGGCGCAGGTACACCGCCGCGCCTTCGAGAATGAGAGCGACGCAAACACCTTCCTCAACTTCATCACCATGACAAAGGACGGCCTGTTCGACGCCATCATGCAGGAGAACGCATGGGAGTTTGCCGGCGAGGGTTATCGCAAGTGGGACCTCATCCGCTGGGGCAAGCTCTATGACAAAATCAACGAGTTCAAGCAAACTTACCTTGACCAGTTGGCAGACGGCACGTATCAGGAGAAGGTATATTACAATTACACAGATGAAAACAAGACCAAGCTTGACATCGAAAGCGTAACATGGTACGGCATACCTACGGGAATGACCGAGGCCGACTATGCCGCAAGCACAGACTCATTTGGCAAGTCGGTAGACAAGGGTGACGGCAAGGCCGACACGCAGCGCGACACCAACCTGCCGTCAATCTCGAGCGGACTTGTAGGCGACAACGTTACGGTGAAAAACCGCTACATCATGCCTATTGCGTCTACTACGATTTCCGCTTCAAACGGACATCTGTACAACTCTTACGGTTACAGCAATTAATGCAAACAACAACTTTAACAAAGTAAAGCAATGAAACTAAGAAGCATATACGGTCTGGCACTGTCAGTCCTTGCAGCGGGGGCGGCTGTCACCGCTTGTACGGACGACAACGACTGGACCACAGACCCTGCGTATGACAGGATGTTCGGCGTGAACAGCAACAAAATCTCCATCGAGACCGACCAGGAAGACCCCTCGACGGTAGGAGTTACGTTTACGCCTATCGAGGGTGCCGAATACTACGTCATAGAGGTAAGCACCGACAGCTTGTATGACGACATACCCATGGGCGGCGAGAACGCAACGGTGTACGGCGAGGACAAGAGCATAATCAAGTCGCCGGCGCAGCTTGAAAACATGCGCGAAGAGACCCAATACTACATGCGAATAAAGACTATGTCGTCAACCACGGCCGAGAGCCACTGGGTATATTACAACATGGGCGAGCCATTCAAGACGCTCGGAATAATCTATGACGTGCCGTCGGCCGACATTCTCGAGGACAGGATTACCCTTAGGTGGATAGCAGGCTCGGAGGTAACGCACGTTACTTATACCACCACGGCCAACGGCGAGGAAATCACCGAGACGCGCCAGCTTACCGAGGCGGAAATTGCAGCCTCGTCATGCACCATCAAAGGTCTTGACCAAAACAAGACTTACAAGTTTGCCATCTACAACGGCGACGTGCTCCGCGGTACCAAGACCGTCAAGACGGCAAAGGCTATGCCTTGGGCTACCGTGCGCCAGGAACTTGGCGACGACGTTACGCAGATAGACCAAGACCTTATGGACATGCTCGCCCAAAAGGCTCTTGACATAATGGCGGCCGAAGGCAAAGACACCGCCAGCGTAACCATCGGCGTACCTGCCGGAAAGACCATGCCGCTCGGAACGACAGAAGAATCACTTAGTGTTCCTGAAGGAATTTCAGTTACATTCTTTGGAATGGCAGGAGAAGTGCCGACATTGCAACTGCACAAAGCACTGAAGGCTGACGGACATCGTAACGGTGGCTACATCAGGTTTGAGCACATCAACGTTGACGGCTTGTATAATGCAGAAACAGGAGATAAAGGATGTGAATATATATTCCAAGCTAAGAATGAATGCGATTTAGACTCTATCGTATTTATGGACAGTAATATATCTAATATAAACAAATCAATTGTTGCTTTGGAAGGCTCTTCTTCAGAGGCTGTCAGGCTTATAAAAATTGATAATTGTGTAATAACTAATCATGCCGGAGATTATGCGTTTATTAAAATCGACAAAGGCGGATGTACTGTTAATGATATAAAAATCAAGAACTCGACATTCAACAGTATATGCCCAAATCCAGCAAAAGATAAAGCCTTCATAGATTTGAATAACATTCCAAGTGCTGTAAATATCAATATTGAAAATTGCACATTCTATAACATTCTTGGCAATGGTGCATTCCTTATTACCGATAAATCTCAAGAGAAGGCGGAAACAAGCACTATAAACGTTTCAATTTATAGAGTTTTGTTTGCCAAGAGTGCAGGTGAAAAAGCAAAAGGCTATCGTGGTGTAAACATGACAGCAACAAGTTCATATATGACAAGTGACTTCAAGCTGGATAAAAATTACGAGTGGGGAGTACAGTCATATAACGGCTCATCGACGGATGTGTTTGAAGACCCTGCTACAGGCAACTTCAAGTTAAAGGTTCCAAACCTTATCAGGGACGAAGTTGGTGACCCGCGTTGGTACACGACCCAATAATCACTTACACACTATGACGAAAAAGAGGGACAAGCATTTGTTCCTCTTTTTGTGTTCTCTCTGTTCTGGCGGATTTGCAATCCGCCAGTTCTTACTATAAGGATTTGCAATCCGATTACTGTTCCTTGTTTGTTGACGGCAAGGCTAACG
>ENA-ORSA01000794-ORSA01000794.1-human-gut-metagenome-genome-assembly--contig:-NODE-794-length-31583-cov-3.944208_pt1 | contig 31583 bp, 28 predicted proteins | sample MGYA00242179_ERZ509142 | MGnify/ENA primary metagenome ERZ509142 (study PRJEB26280, sample SAMEA2338659) | human gut metagenome | biome: human gut; feature: human-associated habitat; material: faeces... | reverse complement strand
AAAAGCCAATACACGCTTTTTATATATTTTCATACTTTTTCTACTTTTTATTAAGGAGGCATGTATCATGTTTTCGTCCGTTGACACCATATGGACCCTGGTCGGCGCTGCATTGGTCTTCTTCATGCAGGCCGGGTTCGCCATGGTAGAAACCGGGTTTACCCGGGCCAAAAATGCCGGTAACATCGTCATGAAAAACCTCATGGACTTTTGTATCGGCACTCCCGTATTCTGGATCTTGGGCTTCGGCCTGATGTTCGGCACAGACATCGGCGGGGTGATCGGCACACCGGACTTCTTTGTCCAGGGCAATTATGATTCCAACATCCCCACTCTTGTTTGGTTGATCTTCCAGACTGTATTTTGTGCCACAGCCGCCACCATTGTTTCCGGCGCTATGGCAGAACGTACAAAATTCTCGTCTTACTGCATTTACAGCTTGGTAATCAGCGCGCTGATCTATCCCGTTTCCGGCCACTGGATCTGGGGCGGCGGCTGGCTGAGCCAGCTCGGCTTCCATGATTTTGCCGGTTCTACCGCCGTTCATATGGTGGGCGGCGTAGCCGCTTTCATCGGCGCTAAAATGTTAGGACCCCGTATCGGAAAATACGATCGTGACGGGAAACCGAAAGCCATCTTGGGCCACAGCTTAACCCTGGGCGCGCTTGGCGTGTTTATCCTCTGGTTCTGCTGGTTTGGCTTTAACGGCTGCTCCACAGTTTCCGCCACCGGCGACGATACTTTGATCTCCATGGGCAGCATCTTTGTTACCACAAACCTGGCCGCTGCCGTATCCACCATCACCGTCATGTGTATCACCTGGATTCGCTATAAAAAGCCGGATGTATCCATGACCCTCAACGGTTCTCTGGCCGGCCTTGTTGCCATCACCGCAGGCTGCGACATGGTAGATCCGTTCGGCGCAGCCTGCATTGGCCTTATCGCCGGGTTTGTCGTAGTGTTCGGCATCGAGTTTATCGATAAGAAGCTCAAAGTGGATGACCCCGTAGGCGCGGTTGGCGTACACGGCCTGTGCGGTGCCACCGGCACCCTGCTTACCGGCCTGTTCGCCGTAGACGGCGGTGTGTTCTATGGCGGCGGGTTCCATTTCTTCGGTGTACAGGCGCTGGGCGTTGTAAGCGTAATCGCCTGGGTAGTCGTTACCATGACTATCGTCTTTACCATCATCAAAAAGACCATTGGCCTGCGCGTATCCGCAGAAGAAGAAATCGTTGGTCTGGATATCAAAGAGCATGGCCTGGCCAGCAGCTATGCGGACTTTATGCCCACCACCGGCGCCGGCGCAGGGGTTGCTTCGATGGAACAGGCCGTTCCTGTAGAACACGTTGTTGCACATCCTGTAAGCCCGGATTTGAAGATGACAAAATTGGCCATCATTACCAATCCGAATCAGTTTGAGCCGTTGAATGCCGCGTTAAACGCCATCGGCGTTACCGGGATGACCGTCACCCAGGTGATGGGTTGCGGCGTACAGCATGGGCATGGCGAATTCTACCGCGGCGTAGAAGTTGAAATGTCGCTGTTGCCCAAGATCAAGGTGGAGGTTGTGGTTTCCACCGTGCCGGTTGAAACCGTCATCAAAGCCGCCAAATCCGTTCTGTTCACCGGCCATATCGGCGATGGTAAGATCTTCGTCTACGATGTGGAAAACGTGGTGAAAATCCGTACCGGGGAAGAAGGCCCCGCCGCTTTGCAGCAGGAAGGCGAATAAGCCGTTTATAGATAACTAACTTTCCCCCTCTCTTGTCAAACAGCCGAAAGGAAGCAGCAATGCCCTTTCGGCTGTTTGTTGTTGACAGAATGTTTTTTGCGCACTATACTGTGCATATGCCCAATATAGGAGGTGAGCTTATGCCCCGTACCAGCAAATGCCGCCGCGTGTGCGCTTTGCCACCCAATGCCGTGTTTACACCGGAACATACGCCCTGCGCTTATGTTGTGTTGACAGTAGAGCAGGTTGAAGCGCTGCGCCTGTGCGATCTGGAAGGGTTTGATCAGGATAAAGCCGCCGAACAAATGCAGATTTCCCGCGGCACCTTGCAGCGCATTGTTTACAGCGCGCGCCGCCAAATGGCCGATGCGCTTGTGCACGGCAAGGGCATTCGCATCGAAGGCGGGCATTATCAGCTTCACCGGCCGGATTGCCGTTGCCAATCCGCCTGTCAATTTTGCAAACTTCCCCATTCTGAAGAAAACAAAGAAAACGAGGTATCCCAACATGAGTGAACAATGTACACACAACTGCGATTCCTGCCCCTCCGCCGGCAACTGCCAGAGCGGCGCAGCCAACAGCAAAGAGCAGTTTCGCGCCTATTTGAATCCGGAAAGCTCGGTGAAAAAAGTCATCGGCGTGGTGTCCGGTAAAGGCGGCGTCGGCAAATCCATGGTCACGTCCCTGATGGCCATTGCCGCCAACAAAGCGGGCCTTCGCACCGCTATTTTGGATGCGGATATCACCGGTCCTTCCATTCCGCGTACCTTCGGCCTTACGGAAAAGGCCACCGGCACGGAAAGCGTTATCTTCCCGGTGGAAACCAAAACCGGCATTCAGGTAATGAGCATCAACCTGCTGCTGGATAAGGAAAACGACCCCGTTGTATGGCGCGGCCCCGTCATCGGCGAAACCGTAAAACAGTTCTGGTCCGATGTGCTGTGGAAAGATGTCGATGTTATGTTTATCGATATGCCGCCGGGAACCGGCGATGTTCCGCTGACGGTCTATCAGTCTTTGCCGCTGGATGGCATCATCATCGTCACCTCCCCGCAGGAGCTTGTCTCCATGATCGTCGGCAAAGCGGTCAACATGGCCGCGTTGATGGAAGTGCCCATCCTCGGCATCGTGGAAAATATGAGCTATGTGGAATGTCCGGATTGCGGCAAACACATCCATCTGTTTGGCGAAAGCCATCTGGAAGAAACCGCCCTGCAATACAATCTGCGCATTCTGGATCGCCTTCCCATTGATCCGCAGCTGGCGCGCGCCTGCGACCAGGGCACGTTGGAGCTCTACGGCGGCGAACTGCTCGGCCAAACGTTGGCAGCCGTACAGAAAATCTGAAAGGAGATTTTACCATGAAACTGGCTGTTGCCGCCCAAAACGGGCAGGTTTTTCAGCACTTTGGCAAATGCCCCGCGTTTGCCGTATACACCATTGAAAACAACGCCGTTCAATCCAGCGAAATTTTGGATGCCGCCGGCAGCGGCCATGCTGCCATGGCCGGCCTTTTGAAAGAAAACGGGATTGAGGCCGTCATCTGCGGCGGCATTGGCGGCCCCGCCAAGCAAATGCTGGCCGAGGCAGGGCTCCAGGTAATTTCCGGCGCTTCGGGCGATGTGGAAACGGCCGTGCAGGCATTTTTATCCGGCACTTTGAAAGACAGCCTGGTTCCCACCTGCCACCATCATCACGGCGCGTCTCACGAACACAATTGCCATTGTTCCAACCATTGCGAATGATCTTGTAAAAGGGCCCATCACGGGCCCTTTTTTCTGTACAAATCTTTTGTTTTGCCTTACACTTGGTAAAAACGGGGGGATTTTTATGGAACCAAAGCAAAACTACGATAAAATCATGCAGGCGCAGATTGCCGCCCTGCCGGAAGGCGCCCGCCCTTCCCTTTTGCTGCATAGCTGCTGCGCGCCTTGCAGCTCCGCCGTAATCGAGCGTTTGGCGCCGCATTTTGCGCTCACCGTTTTTTTCTACAATCCAAACATCTTTCCTCCCGAAGAATATCAACATCGGCTTTCAGAGCAGCGCAGGCTTTTGACCGAATGGCCCGGCCCGCGCATTCCCTTGATCGAAGCGCCCTATGAACCGGAGCTTTTTCTGTCCCGCAGCAAAGGGCTGAAGGACCAGCCCGAGGGCGGAAAGCGCTGCGCACAATGCCTTTCTCTTCGTCTTGAAAAAACTGCGGCCTTTGCAAAGGCGCACGGTTTTGATTATTTCACCACCACATTATCCGTCAGCCCGCACAAAAACGCGGCCTTGTTAAATCAAATCGGCGCCCGGCTAACCGACGATACCTGCCAATACCTCTATGCGGATTTCAAAAAGCGAGACGGCTATCGCCGTTCCATCGCTCTTTCCCGGGAACACGGCCTATACCGGCAGCAATTTTGCGGCTGTCGGTTTTCCATGCGTCCATAAACCCTGTTCCTTTCCTTGGTTTTATGATACAGTGAAGTTGGCCCGGCCGCCCGGTCCGCTTTGCATTCGCTTTGTTTGGCGCACCTGTCCCGGTGCGCTTTTTCTATTTTTCTGTATATCAGGAGGCTATCATGGAGCAAACCCGCATCCTTATCGTAGAAGACGATCAAACCATCGCCGTGGGGCTGGAATTTGCCTTAACGCAGGAAGGCTATGCCGTCTCGCTGTGCGCATCTCTCAATGCCGCCCGCGACGCGCTTTCCCGGCAACCGTTTCAATTGGCCATTTTGGATATCAACTTGCCGGATGGCGACGGTTTTTCCCTGTGCAAGGAAATCAAGGCGCATACGCCCGCCCCGGCCGTCATTTTTCTGACCGTACACGAAGAAGAGGGCAGCGCCGTCATGGGGCTGGAGTTGGGGGCCGATGATTATATCACAAAGCCCTTTCGCCTCCGCGAGTTATTGGCGCGCATCAAAGCGGTCTTGCGCCGAAGCAACGCCGCCGGTGCAGATTGTCTTTCCATCGGCCCGGTCTGTTTGTATCCTGCACAGGCCCGCGTTATCTGCCACGGCCAGGAACTCTCGCTGACCGCCATGGAATACCGCCTGCTTTTGCTCTTCATGCGCCATCCCGGCCAGGCGCTTACGCGAAACCAGCTCATCCAGTCCCTTTGGGATATGGATGGTGTGTTCGTCGAGGACAACACGCTTTCCGTCTATGTGCGCCGCCTGCGCGAAAAAATCGGCGATACCGATTCTGACGCGCCGCTGATTACCACCGTGCGCGGGCTCGGCTATCGAATGGAGGCTTAATGCATGTCTTTTTTGAAAAATCCTGAACTTCGTTGCTATCTTCGGTGGATGGTTGTATGTCTTTTGGTGCTGCTGGGGCTGGGCTTTCTCTTTACCGGGCTTTTGCAGGCCCAATATCAAGATCAAATTTTGCAGCACGATGCCGCGCTTTTAGGCATCCTTTTGCAGCTTTATCCCGAGCAGGAAACCGCCCTGGTTTCCCAGCTGACCAAATCGGCCGATCCTTCCTCCCTTCAAGCCGGCCTTTCCGCATTAAACCTCTACAACTATACGCCGGCAGAAGCGGTGCACGCCGCGCCGCTTTTCGGTCTTTTTACGGTTTTATGTTTTCTTTTATCCGCGCTTGTCTCCTGTGTTTGCCTGTATAAGATCTATCAAAAAATTCATCGAATCACCCAATATCTGCATCAGGCGGCCAAGGGCGAAACCCCTTCGCCTTTGTTGGAGGCCGAAGAGGGCAGCTTTGGCTATCTGGCCAACGAATCCACCAAAGTGGTCCATTCCCTTTACCGTAAGGCCTCCCAGTCCGATGAAGATAAAGCGGCGCTGTCTCGTGCCATTTCCGATATTTCCCATCAAATCAAAACGCCCATTACCTCCATGACCATGCTGACGGATATCCTTTTGGAACAGCCCGTGTCCGAGACGCAGCGCATTTTGTTTTTGCAGCGCATCCAGGCACAGCTCGGCCGCATCAAATGGCTGGTAGACGCGCTGTTGAAATTATCCAAATTGGATAGCGGCTCGGTGGTGATGGAGAAAAAGACCATCAGCTGCGAAACCCTGTTAGAGCAATGTATACTGCCGTTGTATCCCATCTTGCAGCAGCGGCAAATCACTTACCTTCCCTCCGGCCAGCTAAACACCTGCTTTGTCGGCGATCTATCCTGGATGACGGAAGCGGTGGGCAATGTCATCAAAAACTGCATAGAGCACACCCCGCCCCACGGCAAACTCTATATCCAAGCCTCCGGCAACCCGCTCTATACCGAATTGCAAATCCGCGACACCGGCGAAGGGATAGACCCGGAAGACATCCCCCATCTGTTTGAGCGGTTTTATCGCGGTAAAAACGCTTCGCCGGACAGCGTGGGTATCGGCCTTGCGCTGTCGCGTTCCATCATCGAACAGCAAAACGGCGTGATTGATGTTTCCAGCACTCTTAAAGAGGGCAGCTGTTTTTCCATTCGCATGTATCATGGTGTGGTCTAACATGACAAATTTGTCATCTGCTCCGTCACCTTGCAGACACCCAAAGTCTGTATTGTATACATCGGAAGGAGCGAAAACCCTATGAGCATTGTAAAAGTGGAAAATCTAACAAAGGTATACGGCAAAGACAACGCCCAGGTCGTGGCGCTGGATCATGTCAGTTTTGAAGTGCCCAAGGGCCAGTTTTTGGCCATTGTGGGCCCTTCCGGTTCCGGGAAAAGCACGCTGCTGCATCTTTTAGGCGGCGTAGACCGCCCCACCTCCGGTCGTGTTTTGATCGATGGGGAAGATATCTATGCCCTAAATGAAAGCAGCCTGGCTGTCTTTCGCCGGCGGCAGATCGGCCTGATCTATCAGTTTTACAACCTGTTGCCCGTGCTAAATGTTGAAGAAAACATCACACTACCCCTACTCCTGGACGGGCAAAAGCCGGATCAGGCACAGTTGCAGCAAATGGTAGCCACGCTTGGCCTTTCCAACCGGTTACGGCATCTGCCGAATCAGCTTTCCGGCGGCCAGCAACAGCGTGTTTCCATCGGGCGCGCGCTGATCGCCAATCCTGCCATCGTATTGGCCGACGAGCCCACCGGCAATCTGGACAGCAAAAATTCCCAGGAAATTCTGGATCTTTTAAAGCTTTCCAACAAGATCTATCAGCAAACCGTCATCATCATTACCCATGATCCCAGCATCGCCCTTAAGGCAGATCGGATTCTTCGCATTGAAGATGGCCGCATTGTCAGCGATGAGGTGACGGGCGCATGAACATCATCTCGCGTCTTACGCAAAAACACCTTTGGTCCAACAAACGCCGCACCTGGGTTACCATCATCGGCGTTATGCTTTGCACCGCGATGATCTGCGCGGTTTCCACCTTGGTCAGCAGCTTTCGTCATTTTTTGATCGAATGCGAAATTTATGACAACGGCAGCTACCATGCCAGTTTTTCCGCTTTGCCCTATTCCCAGGTTTCCAAGCTGGAAGCCAATGCCGAAATCAACGCCATAGGTCTTGTCCGCAACCGGGGCGCAGCCCAAAACCTCAACATCCAAAACCCCGACAAGCCCTATTTGCAAGTCAATGAATGTGACGCTGCGGCATTGTCCATCCTGCCGGTTCATCTGGTAGAAGGGCGCTTGCCTCAAGCCCCCAACGAAATCCTCCTTCCGCAACATTTACAGGAAAGCGGCGGCGTTTCGCTGTCTGTTGGGCAGACCATCACATTGGATCTGGGAGAACGCAGCCTAAACGGCACTGTCCTTTCCCTAAACAAACAATACCAGGAGGGCGAAACTCTCGTTCATACACAGAAAAAAACCTATACCGTTGTCGGCATCATGGAACGGATGGGCTCGGAATCGTATTCTTCCGCCTGCTATACGGCGCTCAGCTTTTTGCAGCCCGCCACCCTTTCCCCCGGCGCATCGGTAACGGCCTATATGCAGCTGGCCCATCCCTCCAAAACACACGAAATCATTCCCTCCATCGCAGAGCAAATCGGCATTACGAACGAAAACATCGATTCTAATCGGCTCCTTTTGGCCTATTACGGCAGCTTTGACGATTATAACCTCAACACTATGTTTTCGGGCCTTGGCATTATTTTGATCGCTTTGATCATGATGGGTTCTGTTTCCGTTATCTACAACGCCTTTGCCATCTCCGCCATGGAGCGTAAAAAGCAGTTTGGCCTTTTGGCCTCCATCGGCGCTACCCAAAAACAGATTCGAAAATCCGTTTGGCAGGAAGGGCTTACCGTGGGCCTGATCGGCATTCCCCTCGGCATCATCGCCGGCATTTTGGGCATCGCCGTCACGCTGTCCGTTGTGCAGTCTCTCATCAGCGATATGCTGACCCGCACAAACGCCACGCTCAGCCTGTATGTTTCGCCGCCGCTGATTCTGCTTTCCGTCCTTATCGCCGGCGTCACCATTGCGCTTTCGGTCTTCATTCCCGCCAGGCGCGCTGCCAAAACCCCGCCCGTCGAGGCCATCCGCGCCACGCAGGAAATCAAAGCCAACGGCAAAGTGCGTACCAACCGTCTTACCCAGCGCATTTTCGGGTTTGAAGCCAATCTGGCCAAAAAACAGATGCAGCGCAATCGCAAACGGTACCGCACCACCATCTTCTCCCTGTTTATGAGCCTTGTCATGTTTCTAAGCTTCTCCAGCTTTGTACACTACATGAAAACAGGCCTGGATATGCAGTTTCAAGGCGGTGATTATGATTATTCCATCAACGGCCCCACAAACCAAGACAACCAAACGCCGCATTTGGATGAGGTATACAACCAGCTGAAAAGCAACCCATACGTCAGTCAATGCGCAGAGCGCAGCTCCCTGTCTCTGTCTATGAAATTGGATGATTCGCTTTTCTCCTCCTCTTTTCTTTCCGAGCTTCGCACCCAATGCGTGGGCCTAATCGAGAAAACCGAAGAATTGGATTTTGAACAGCTGCCGCTTTCCGTTTATGCCCTTTCGGATGAAGAATATGATACACTTTTGTCTCAGCATCATCTTTCTTCGCCGGATCGCAGCGGTCTCATCCTCGTTGATCAATTTCAATACAAATCAGAGGACGGTGTAAAACATCTTCTTTCCGGCGTAAACAAATCCGCCCTGCCAAAGGAGATCACCCTGGTCGGCTTTGAAGAAATCGAAAACACCCGCGAAGAAGAGTTTGATGTTGTCCCTTACGAGACAAAGCCCGTCTTTGTTTCCGCGCAGCTTATCGGTACCGTTTCCGAACTGCCTTACGCGGTATTCCCGCCCTCCACAAGCCTCGTTTTCCTCTGTTCGAAAACGCAATACCAAACGCTTCATAAAGCGTTTCCCTCCGATGAAAGCATGGGCAGAACCCTGTTTGTCTCTGTCGCAAACGAACAATACGAGGCCTTTGATGCCTGGCGGCAGCAAAACCCGTTGTTAAACGACCACAGCTCCCTGTATGTATACAGTGTGCATGAGGTCATCGAGGCCAACCGCCGCGTGCTGATTGTTCTCTCCATCTTCTGCTACGGCTTTATCACGCTGATGACGTTGATCTCCATCACCTCGGTTTTGAACACCATCTCCACCAATATGCAGCTGCGTAAAAAGGAATTTGCCATGCTGCAGTCCGTAGGGATGACGCAAAAATCCATGCGGCGGATGATTCGCTTTGAAAGCCTGTTTTACGGCATGAAGGCGCTCCTGTTCGCGCTGCCGGTCAGTCTTGGCATCAGCTACTATATGTATCGCATGTTCGCCAAGCAGTATCAATTTGCTTTCACTCTGCCCTGGACTCAATACCTGGGTGCCATCCTTGGTGTGTTCCTCATCGTGTTTGCCACCATGCAATATGCCACCCGAAAGATGCGCAAGCAAAACATCGTAGAAACCATCCGACAGGACAGCATTTAACCCTTCCTGTTCTGTTCACCACTCAATCAAACAAAACACCTTCGAAAAACGAAGGTGTTTTGTTTTCTCTTTTCTATTTTTCCAAAAACGCCGCGGCCCCCTGCTTGCCCTTTTATCCCGCTTTTCCCAAAGCAACTCTTTTGCTAAGCCCCACAAGGCTGCCGTTTTACACATCGCCAAAGCCGAATTTTCCCACAGCCGCTTTTTATCGCTGTGCCTGTTCCTTTTTCTCATTTAGCCAGCATAATACATCTTGATATACCTGCTGCCTGTTCTCTTCGTTTAGCACCTCATGCCGTGCCCCTGGATATAATTTCAGCATTACATCCTCATGCCCGGTCCGGCATAGCCATTGGTATACCTGGCGAACGCCCTTTCCGTATTGCCCCACCGGATCCGCTTCACCGCTGATCACTAGAATCGGCAGCGCCTGCGGAATCTGTTCCGCCCATTTTTCGCTGGAAACGCCGCGCAGCAGTGCAAACAGCTCGCGATATGCGCTCAGCGTAAAGCTGAATTTGCAATACGGATCGTTTTCATAGGCGCGCACCACCTCCGCATCCCGGCTCAGCCAGTCGTTACCGCATTGCGGATGGTCGATTTTCTTGTTGTATGCGCCAAACGCCAGTTTATCAATCATCTTGCTTTTGCCCTGTTTTCCTTTCAGCGCAGCTAAAGCAGATGCCATCATAATCCCGGCCCAATCCATCGGATTTTTGCCGCTGGTGCCCATGAAAATTACGCCGTCCAGCGCCTGCCCGTATTCGGCGGTATATTGCCTGGCTACAAACGAGCCCATGCTGTGGCCCAGCAAAAAATACGGTTTCCCCGGCCAGCGCTTTTTGGCATGCTGCGTCATGGTATACAGGTCTTTAACAACATATTTTCGCCCGTCTTTTTCTGCAAAAAAGCCCAATTTATCTATGCCCGCGGTCTGTCCATGCCCCAAATGGTCGTTGCCGCATACCGCAAATCCCTGTTCCGTCATATACCGAATAAACGGCTCATACCGTTCTATATATTCACACATGCCATGAGAAATCTGCAATACCGCGCAAATTTCCGTCTCCGGCTCATAGGCATAACCCTGCACTGTGTCCGTTCCGTTGCTGGAAGCAAACCGAATGTCTTTGTCCTTTTTCATTCCAGGCCCTCCTTTGTTTTCAGTATATCATGCATTCCGCTTGTCTGCATTGCCGGCAAAATGCTATACTGACTATATCATTTGCAATATGAGGAGGACTTCATTCATGGCAGATTTTTTTGAAAAGATGAAATCGACCATCGTTAAAAGCGCCAACTCCGTCGCCGATGAAAGCGGCAAACTGGTAGAGCGCGGAAAAATCAAAGCGTATATTCGGAAATTGGAAGACCAGAAAAAAGGGCTCATCGTCTCCCTGGGCGAAAAATACTATGCCCTTTCCAAGCAGGAATCCTTCAGCGATGAAGAATTGCGCGCCATCTGCACGCAGATCGACGCCCTGCAAGCGGAGATCGACGCCAAAACCGAGGAAAGCGAGCGTCTGAAAAGCGAGGACTAAGCTGCGCGATTTTTCCTTTTGTAAAACAGATACTTTTGCATATAAAAAAGGCCCCTTTTCGAGGCCTTTTTCTTTTATCAAACCGGTGCTTACCGCTCTTCTCTAAAGTACGATCTGCTCAGCCATGCCGGCGGTTGGTTTTCTTTTTTCTTCCTCATCGTAATGATGACAAGCACTACAATCGTCGCCACATACGGCACCATATCCAGCAACTGAGAAGAGAAGGTGATCTTCATGCCAAACAGCGAAATCACCGTATTTTGCAGCTTATAGCCCATTCCGCGGAACGCTCCAAACAGATAGGCGCCGAAAATGGCTTTTGCCGGGTTCCATGTGGAGAAGATAACCAGCGCCACCGCAATCCAGCCCAGGCCGTTGGTAATGTTATCCTGCCAGCTGGGCACAAACACCAGCGATAAATACGCGCCGCCTACGCCGCACAAAAAGCCGCCCAGCAACAAGCTTACATATTTATACCGCGTTACGTTGATCCCGGAGGCATCCGCCGCCGCAGGGTTTTCCCCTACCGCCCGCATGTTCAGGCCGATCTGCGTCTTTTTGATGAAAAAGTAAATCAAAATTGCCAATACCGGCGCAATTTGCACATAGATGCTCTGCGAAAACAGCGCTTTCCCGATAATGGGAATGTTGCACAAGCCGGGCACATCATATGCCGCAAACGTGTTCATCACAGAAGCCGGCAAGCTTACGCCGCTCATGGATTTTCCCAGCATACCCGCAAAGCCCGTGCCGAAAATCGTCAGCGCCAGCCCCGTTACGGTCTGGTTTCCTTTCAGCGTTACGGTGATAATGCTGTAAATCAGCGCGCCCAGCGCACCGGCCAGCCCGGCCGCCAACACAGCCAGCCACGGGCTTGCCGTCACCAGCGCGGTTTTAAAGCCCACTGCGGCGCCCATGATCATCATGCCTTCTACGCCCAGGTTCAGGTTTCCTGTTTTCTCTCCCAAAATGCCGCCCAGCGTGCCAAACAACAAGGGCGTGCCCATCTGTACGGAGATCTGCAAAAATAATGCCGTTGCCATCATCCAGCCCATGCTTTCAGCCCTCCTGCTGCGCTTTATGTTTGCGCACAACCTTATAGCTTAGGAAAAATTCACTGCCCAGCACAAAGAACAAAATCGTTCCCTGAATCAAGCTTGCCAGCGAAGACGGCACCTGCAGCGCCGTTTGAATGTAGTTTCCGCCCTGAAGCAAAATGGCAAACAGGAACGAAACCACCGCAATCGCCGGTGCAGACAATTTGCTAAGCCAGGTGGTAATAACCGCCGTAAAGCCCAGCCCGCCAGACAGCTGATTGGTCAGCGAGCGCTCAATGCCGGAAGCCTGCATCATCCCGGCCATGCCGCAGATCCCGCCGGAAATCAAAATCGCAATCAGCATCACCTTCGTCGGATTGATGCCCGCATACCGCGCCGTGGTTTCGCTTTCGCCCACCACGGCGATTTTATAGCCCAGCTTGCTCTGTTTAAACAGCAAATGAACAATCAACACCAATACCAGCGCAATGATCCAGCCGATATGAATGCCAAACACCTTGGGCAGCACGCCATTATCCGAAAAATACGGCATGCGCGGAAATCCTGCCCCTTTGGGGTCTTTCCAGGGCCCGTATTGCAAATAGGTAATCCAGGTGGTGGCAATATAGTTCATCATCAGCGTTACCAGCGTTTCGCTTGTCTGCCATTTGGCTTTCAAAACAGCCGGGATCATCGCCCACAGCCCGCCGCAGACAAAGCCCGCCGCCATCATCATGGGAATCAGCAAAATCCCCGGCACATCCGGGCAGGCAAATGCCACGCCCGCCGCGCCAAACGCCCCCATGTAAAACTGGCCCTCGGCGCCGATGTTCCAAAATTTCATTTTAAACGCCACCGCCGTGCCCAGCGACAGCACCAGCAGCGGAATGGTTTTGTTGATGGTTTCCTGCAAACGATAGGACGTGCCTGTGGCCCCCTCTACCATTTTTACATAAACGGTAAACGGGTTCAGGCCCAAAAACATCATAATCAGCCCTGTGGCCGCCAAAGCCGCCACCACAGCGATCAGCCTTGTCAAAAGCTCGCGCCCTCTGGAGGGTTCTTCTTTTTTTACTATGTTCAGCATGCTTTTCCCTCCTCCGGCGTATGGCCCAGCATTAACAGCCCTACGTCTTCTTTTGTTACGGTCTTGGGATCCACAATGCCCATAATTTCGCCATCATGAATCACCATCAGCCGGTCGCACAGTCCCAGCAGCACATCCAGGTCTTCGCCGATAAACAAAATCCCGACGCCCTTGGCCTTCTGCTGGTTTAGAATGTCATAAATGTTATACGAAGCGCCGATGTCCAATCCGCGCACCGGATAGGCCGTAATAATCAAATGCGGGTTCATATCAATTTCCCGGCCCAGCAACACCTTTTGAATGTTCCCGCCGGATAGTTTTTTTACAATATGGTTAACAGACGGCGTATCGATTTGGAACCTTTCCACAATCTTTTCCGCCCGTTCGCGCCCCGCTTTTCTGTCCACAAACGGCGATTTTCCCTCGTGGAATGTCTTGAGCAGCACATTGTCCACAATATCCATCCCGGCCACCAGGCCCATGCCCAGCCTGTCCTCCGGAATAAAACTCATGCTGATGCCCTTTTGAATGATCTTCGCCGGCGTCATCCCCAAAATGGATTCGCCTTTAAACACCACATCGCCGTCCTGCGCCTTATACAGCCCGGCAATCAATTCACACAGCTCTTTTTGTCCGCTGCCCGCAATGCCGGCCACGCCCAAAATTTCTCCGGTTTTCAGCGTAAAGGACACATGCTTTAATACCTCCATGCCCTCGCCGTTTTTCGCCGTCACATCTTTGAGTTCCAACAGCGGTTTCTGGTTTGCTTCGTCTACCGGCGTGCGCTCAATGTCCAAATTCACTGCCCGGCCCACCATCATTTCCGTCAGCTGCCGCGGGTCTGTGTCCTTGGTGTTCACCGTGCCGATGGTTTCGCCCTTACGCAGCACCGTCACGCGGTCGCTGATCTCCATCACTTCGTTCATCTTGTGCGTAATGATGATGATGCTGCAACCTTCCTTTTTCATGTTGCGCAGTATATCAAACAGCTTTGTAATTTCCTGCGGCGTCAATACCGCCGTGGGTTCATCCAAAATCAGAATGTTCGCCCCGCGATACAACACCTTTAAGATTTCCACCGTCTGCTTTTCGCTGACGGACATGTTGTATACCTTTTTGTCCGGATCTACGATCAGGCCGTATTTTTCCTCAATGGCCCGAATCTCCTCCGTCAATTGTTTTTGTTTTATAAAAAAGCCGGCTTTTTCTTTTCCTGCCACAATGTTCTCTTTTGCGCTCAGCACGTCCACCAGCTTAAAATGCTGATGCACCATGCCAATGCCCGCTTTGATAGATTCTGCGGGCTCGGAAAAACTGACGGCCTTGCCGTCCAGATAGATTTCCCCTGCGTCCGGCGAATAAATGCCGGAAAGCATATTCATCAACGTGCTTTTCCCGGAGCCGTTTTCTCCCAAAAGCGCGTGGATTTCCCCTTTTTCTACCGAAAGATTGATGTTGTGGTTGGCCACCACCGGGCCAAACGATTTACAGATGCCTTTTAACTCGATATATGCGGGATGGTCTGCCATTGCCTGCCTCCTGCCTGCGTGGGTTGTTTTGCCATGAAATGGAGGAAGAGCACCCCGAATCGGAATGCTCTTTCCTCCTAAGCCATGTTAGTTTAGGACTCAGTCTTCGGAACGGAGCCGATAACGCCTTCTACGAACCAATCCATAGACAGCATTTCTTCATCCGTCATGGTGGCGCCTTCCGCCACTTTCACATTGCCTTCGTTGTCTTTGATCGGGCCGGCAAATACATGCTTGCCATCCGCGATCTCTTTCTGTGCTTTTTCGATGGCTTCTTGGGTGCCTTCTGCACAGTTTTTAGACAGCTTGTCCAGTTTTACGATACCTTCGTTCATGTTGCCGTGGCCCCAGTAGTTTTCTGCTTTCCAGGTGCCGTCCATGATCTTCTGTACCTGTTCGGTGTAGTAGATGCCCCAATCCCACAACGGTGCGGTCAGGTATGCATCCGGGCCTTTGGAGAGCGTGTCGGCATTGTAGCCCACCGCATAGGCGCCTTTTTCCTGCGCAGCCACAACCGGGCCCGCGCTGTCGCAATGCTGTCCCAATACGTCGCAGCCGGAGTTCAGCAGTTCCACAGCCGCCTGTTTTTCGCCGGTCGGATCAAACCAGGAGTTGGTCCATTTTACTTCTACGGTCGCATCCGGGTTTACCGAACGAACACCCAGCGTAAACGCGTTGATGCCGCGGGTTACTTCCGGCAACGGCATAGCCGCTACATAACCGATCTTGTTGCTCTTGGTACGCAAGCCCGCCGCAATGCCGGACAGATAGCGCATTTCATACATGCGGCCGAAATAGGCGGACATGTTATCCGCGGTTTTGTAGCCGGAGCAATGGAAGAAATACACATCCGGATGCTGCTGCGCCACATTCAGCGTGAAATCCATAAAGCCGTAGCTGGTGGAGAAAATCACGTTGCAGCCCTGATCGATCATATCGTTCAACGCTTTTTCGCAGTCCGCATTTTCCGGTACGCTTTCTTTGATGATTACCTGATCTTCAGATAAGCCCAGGTTTTCAATCATCTTTTTACGGCCTTGGTCATGGGCATACGAATAGCCTTCGTCTCCCACCGGTCCCACATAGACAAACCCAATCTTCAGCTGATCCTTCGGAATCGCTTTCAGGTTGGAGCTGCTGCTGCCGCCTTCGGTGCTGCTGTTGCCGCCGCCGCAGGCAGTCAGGGCAAAGATCATCGCGCAAGACATGATCGCTGCCAGGATACGTTTTGTCCTCTTCATCTTTCTCTCCTCTTTTCCCTTATTGATTCAAACAAACCGTTTCGGCTTGCTTAATCTCTGAATACAATGCCCGTTTCCACATCCATTTTGTCGATGATGGCCAGCGATTCCACGCGAACGCCCTGTCCGCGAATCAAGTCTCCGCCCTCTTGGAACCCTTTTTCAATGGCAATGCCGGCGCCCACCAGCGTGGCCCCGGAATCATGAATCAAATGGCAAAGGCCGTTGAGCGCGCTGCCCTTTGCCAGAAAATCATCTATAATCAATACGCGGTCTTCTTTGTTTAAAAACTTTTTGGAAACAATGATATCGTACACACGCTTATGCGTGAAAGACTCTACTTTGGTGGTGTACACATCTCCGTCGATGTTTGCGCTTTGCGTTTTTTTTGCAAATACCACCGGCACATTAAAATACTGTGCCGCCACACACGCAATGCCGATCCCGGAGGCCTCGATGGTTAAAATCTTGTTTACGCCCTGGTCGCCAAACAGTCTGTAAAACTCTTTGCCCATGGCGTTGAACAGCGCAATATCCATCTGATGGTTTAAAAAATTATCCACCTTCAGAATATTTCCCTCTTTCAAACGCCCGTCTTTGATGATGCGTTGTTTAAGCTCCTCCATACTCTTGTCCACCCACCGTCTTTGGAAAATGATAAAAATACCTCTCCTGATTTTAATAGCGTACAACATCTTCTCCCGATTTTCAATTTATTTCCGCCATTTTTTCGACAATTTCTTTGTTTTTATTCTATTTTTATTTCCTGGTTCTCATTTTCCCTTGCTTTTTCCCTCCCGCCCGGCATAATGCGGGCCGTTTCTCCCTACAATAGAACCAAAAGGGGGAATTCTGTTGAAAAACAAACACATCCGTCGATGGATAGATTACGGCATCTTGGCCCTGTCTTTGGCCCTTATCGTGCATATCGGCTTTCTGGTTCCCAAGGTCACCTCCGTCATGGCCGGCGGCAACGACTGGGGACTCGGCTTTGGCAAACAGGGCGAACAGCCCCGCGGCAATACAGACCGCGAAACCCTTGCCAAATACGACGCTTATTATATCGGAAAGCCCGAAGAAAAAGTGCTTTACCTCACCTTTGACTGCGGGTACGAAAACGGCAACACCGGCGCCATTTTGGATACGCTGAAAAAGCACAACGTACACGCCGCCTTTTTTGTCGTGGGCCATTATCTGGAGGAAAGTTCGGACTATGTAAAGCGCATGGTAGCCGAAGGGCATATCGTCGGCAACCATACTTACAGCCATCCGGATATGTCAAAAATTTCCACCCGTGAATCTCTGCAAAAAGAGCTGGAGAAAAACGAAACGCTGTATAAAGCGCTCATCGGCGCTCCCATGCCCAAATACTATCGGCCGCCGGCCGGCAAATACAGCCTCAGCAATTTGGAAAATGCCCAGGCGCTGGGCTACAAAACCATGTTTTGGTCGCTTGCCTATGTGGATTGGCTGCAAGATGACCAGCCCTCCAAAGAAACCGCATTCGAAAAACTGCTGCCGCGCACGCACAACGGCGCCGTGATTCTCTTGCATAACACCAGCGCCACCAACGCCAAAATTTTGGATGAACTTCTCCAAACCTGGAAAGACAAAGGCTATACCTTCGGCACACTGGATCAGTTGACCGCCCCGCAAAAATAACGCTTCCCATAGAAAAACCGCACGGTATCTGTGCGGTTTTTGCTTTTCCTTATTTTTTCGTCCACCCCTCCTGCTTTATTTCCTTGGGGCCGCCTGAAAATCAACATTGCCCAGCTTGGCTTCTCCACCCCTATCTTTATATTGCATAAAAGGCCCTCCGGCTCGTTTTTTCTCTTTCTACCGGCTGCATGCTCTCTCCTTTGCAAACGCTTTTACCGGAAGAGTTTACATTTCTCCCCTTGCCAATTCCCGTTAAACAATGGTATTCTTAATATAATATAAATTGTCATATTTTTGACTTAATTTTAGGAGGGTGTCCTATGAGTTTTATCAAAGAAAAATGGAACATGATCTGCATGGCTCTGTACGGCGTCAGCGCGCTGTGCCTGCTGTTCCCCGCATTCAGCGTAGGAGCTTACGGTTTTAGCCTCGGCATCAATGCCTTCAGCTTGTTGTTTGGAGAATCGTTCTGGGCTCTGTTATTGTTCCTGGTCCCCATCGGCGGCCTTGTTTTCTCCATCGTAACCCGCGCCCAAAAAAATTATCTGTATCATATGATTCTGTTCATCGTTGGCATTGTGTTGATTTTTGTCGCCAAAGGCTTGGTTGGCGGTAGCTATAGTTCTTTCATCAGCCTTGGCATGGGCAGCATTCTCACCATCATCTGCTATGTTGTAGGCGGGCTTGTGTCCTTTTTGAACATGGGCAACAAATAATCCGTTGATAAAAAAAGAGGGCGGTTGCCCTCTTTTTATTTTCCCTCCAATGCCTTTTCCATAAAATGTTCCGTGCTGATGCCGCTCGGCCTGTTATATCGTCCCAGACGCCATAGGCAAGCCGACTCCTTTGTTATATAATTCTGCCTTTCCCGGCAGGATAGCGTCGCTAAAAACCCCATTTCGCGCAGCACCGGCTCCGACTCTTCTGAAATCTCTCCAAACGGATAGGTATATACAACAGGATTGGCAAGGCCGCTCTTTTTCAAAACGGACAGCGCCTTTTCCGTGTCCCGGCGAAATTCCGTCTGGTATGCGCCCGTGCTCTCCCCTTTTCTTTTCCCTGCGCCCTTTCTTTGTTCCTGCCCATGCATATCATAGCTGTGCACGCCAATTTCCACACGGCCGGATTCGGCCAGCTTTTGCACTTCCTCTATCGTAAGATACGAATAGCTCGGTTTTTCCGCGCCGTCCTCCGTGGCCTGTTCGGTATAACGGCCCACTACGGAAATCGTCGCTTTCATGTCGTATTTTTCCAACAGCGGCAATACATAGGTCAGGTTGTTTAAGTATCCGTCATCCAGCGTAATGACAACGGGCTTTTCCGGCAGCGGTGCATTTTGGTATACATACTCTGTCAATTCCCGCACAAATACCGTTGTATATCCTTTTTTCTTTATATATTTCAAGTCCTGCTCCAGCGTGTCCGGCGAAACCACATACATTCCCGCCATTTTTGGGTTTTTCAACACGCTGTGATACATCAATATCGGCACACGGACGCCTGCCTGCACCCGGCCCATTGCGCTCAGCGCCGGCGTTTTCGTCAGCCCTGCCGCTATCAACAACATACCCAGTGCACATATGATCCATCCCTTTCTTTTTTCTCGTTTCATCATCCGCCTCCTTTGGCCTCTGTTCACCTTATGCCAAAAAAGGCGCAAATCTTCCGGTTTTCTTTTTGTTTTCCCGGCCGAAACATTGCGCTTTCGCCGTTTTTTACAAAATAAAAAAGGAGCGGTTTCCCGCTCCTCTTTTTCCTTTTTTAAAATACCGGAATTACAGAACCTTTGTATTTTTCTTCGATGAATTTTTTCACTTCATCGCTCTGCAACACTTCAATCAGGGTTTTAATTTCTTCCCTGTTTTCATCTCCGTTGCGCACAGCCACGATGTTTGCATAGGTCTTTGCCGCCAGAGAATCTTCAGATTCCATCGCCAAGCCGTCGGTTTTTGCATTCAGGCCGGCCTGCAAAGCATAGTTGCCGTTGATGACCGCCATATCCAAATCCTGCAGAGAACGCGGCAGCTGCGCTGCGTCAATTTCCATGATCTCCAGGTTCTTTTTGTTTTCCACAATATCCAGCTTCGTAGCTTCCAGGCCCACGCCGTCTTTCAGCTTAATCAGGCCCTGGTCCTGCAGCAGCAACAGCGCACGCGCTTCGTTGGTGCTGTCGTTCGGCACGCCGATCTTGGCTCCGTCTTTCAAGTCCGCAATCGTCTTGGTTTTGCCCGGGAACAGCGCCAACGGTTCATAGTGAATCGTAGCCGCCACCTTCAGGTCCGTACCGTTGTTTTTGTTGAAATCCTGCAAATACGGCTCATGCTGGAAATAGTTTGCATCAATATCTCCGTTGTTCAACGCCTGGTTGATCAGCGGATAATCCGTGAATTCCACAATCTCCATTTCCACGCCGCGGTTTGCCATCTCGTCTTTAATAGACTCCAAAATCTCCGCATGCGGAGCTGCCGTTGCGCCCACTTTCAGCGTTTTTTTACCGCAGCCTGCCAGCGGGAACACCAACAGCGACGCCATTGCCAAAACCAAAGCAAATTTTTTCATTTTTCTTCTCCCTTTCCCTTTATTACCAACCTATCCGGTAGGTTTATCGGTATAATATGCCAACACCCTGTGCTTGTCAATAGGTTTTGCAAAATCTTCCCTTATTTTCTATGGTCTATCTTCTTTGCAAGGCCGTTGCCCAGGGCCTGTATGATCTGCACCAGCGCGATCAAGATCACCAGCGTTAACAGCAGCACATCCGTCTGATAGCGGTGATATCCGTATTTGATGGCCAAATCGCCCAATCCGCCGCCGCCCACGGCCCCGGCCATCGCCGAATAGCCGAGGATGGTGGTCAGTGCAATGGCAGCGCCCGTGATCAAACTCGGCACCGCCTCTTTCAGCAGCACCTTGGTCACAATCTGCCAGGGGCTGGCGCCCATGGCCTGCGCCGCTTCCACCACGCCGGCATCCACCTCCAATAAGGAGGATTCCACCATGCGCGCAATAAACGGCGCCGCGCCCACAATCAGCGGCACCACCGTTGCCGTAGCGCCAATGCTGGTGCCCACGACAAACCGGGTAAACGGAATCAACACGATAATCAAAATCAAAAACGGCACAGAACGCATGATGTTTACAATCGTTCCCAACACCGCATTGGTCTTGGGCGCCGGGCAAATGCCGTCTTTGCGCGTTACCACCAAAATCACGCCCAGCGGAATGCCGATCAAATAGGCAATCAGCGTGGAAGCCAAGGTCATATATAAGGTATCCAGCGTGCCCTCCAAAAGCAGCTGGCTCATCTGCGCAAAATTCATTCCGCTCATCTGGCTTCCACCTCCTCTGCGCGCACGCCCTGTTCTTTCAAATATTGCCGAGCCCGTATGCTGGCCTCCAAATCATCCGGCAGTTGAATGGTCAGCTGCCCGTATTGGCCCTGGCCAATGGTGCGGATTTCCGCCGTTAAAATGGAAACCGGCACGCCGCAAGCCAAAATCATCCCGGCCACCACCGGCTCATACAGCGTATTTCCGTCAAAGACCAGCCGCAGTAGCGCCCCGCCTTTTACATCCTCGCCGTCCGGCAGCACATGAAACAGCTGCCTGGCCGCCGCCGTTTTGGGCCGCGTGAAAATTTCCGTAACCTCGCCCTGTTCTGCAATCACGCCGCCGTCTATAATGGCCACCCGGCTGCATATCTTGCGGATCACTTCCATCTCGTGGGTTATGATTACAACGGTAATGCCCATCTGTTGGTTGATCTGTTTTAACAAATCCAAAATGGAATCCGTTGTCATCGGGTCCAAAGCACTGGTCGCTTCGTCGCACAGCAGCACCTTCGGGTTGGCCGCCAGCGCACGGGCAATGGCCACACGCTGCTTTTGCCCGCCGGACAATTGCGACGGATACGCCTCAGCCTTATCTGCCAGGCCTACGATCTCTAAAAGCTCTTTCACCCTGTTTTCCGCGGTCTGCTTATCTGCCCCGGTAATTTCCAGCGGAAACGCAATGTTTTTCGCCACGGTAGACTGCATCAACAAATTAAACTGCTGAAAAATCATCCCCACGCTGTGACGCATCTGCCGAAGCGCCTTGTTGGATAAACCCGTGACGTCCTGCCCGTCAATTTCAATGCTGCCGGAGGTCGGTCTTTCCAATAAATTCATACAGCGAATCAGCGTGCTTTTCCCCGCGCCGCTCATACCGATAATGCCAAATATTTCGCCCTTTTGTATTTCCAGGTCTATTCCCTTCAACGCATCCACCGTTCCGCCCGGCACCTGATAGGTTTTGGACAGCGACTGAATGCGAATCATCGGCTTTCCTGTTTGTTTTTCCTGTTCCAACTACTCTATCCCCTTTATGAGGTCATATATTTGTAAGTTTACCGCAAAATTCGCCTTTTGGACAGGATTTCTCCTTATTTTTTTCATTTTTCCGTAAAGATTCCTTTGCCGCCGGTTTCTTCATGCGTTTTTGCCTTTTATTTTTGTGTCGCCGCCCTGTTTTTAGGCGCTTTTCTTGCTACCGGTATAAAGTTGTTGTATGATAAATTGATATAATTTTAGGCTTTTTTCTATATCCTTTATCCTTAGCACAGAAAGTAGGATTGTTTATGGTCTATCCAATTAAATATCGCTGGCTTTGCCTGTTTCTATGTCTGTGTTTGTTGATTTGCTGCTGCCCGGTTTCGGCGCAGGCGGAGCAGACTCCTTCGGCAGATACAAGCTGGTATAAAGAAGACGGCGTCTTCTTCACCTTGGAAAACGAGGCGGATTTCCTGGGCTTTTTAACGCTCGTCAGCCAGGGAAATTCCTTCCAAAATAAATCCATTCAGCTTTCTTCCGATCTTTCGTTAAAGGATATGGCTTTGCCGGCCGCCGGCATCTTCAGCGGACATTTTGACGGCAAAAACCATACCGTTTCCCATCTTTCGCTAAAGGGAGAGTCCTGCGCGCTGCTTCATACGCTTACGGGCTCTGCCTCCGTGCAGAATCTTGTCTTTTCCGAGGTTTCCGTGCAGGGCACTGCCCGAGCCGCCGTGCTTTCGCTGGAAGGTCAGGAGGGGCTTCGCGTTTCCAACTGCACCTTGCAAAGCGGAACCGTTTCCGCCGATAAAGCGGCCGGCTTTATTTGCCAAGCCACAGGTCCCGTTACCCTTTCCCGCTGCGAAAACAACGCCGACGTTTCCGGCAACGCCGTAGCCGGCGGGTTGGTTGCGGAGTTTGCAGCTTCCGCTGCTTCCTCTTCAGCGCAAGTGATCGCCTGCATAAATACCGGCGCCGTCTCCGCCCGGCAAACGGCCGGCGGGCTGATTGGACAAGCGCAGCACTTTGTTTCTTTATCGCATGATATCAACCGCGGCGCTGTGTCCCTTTTGCAAAGCGGCGCAGTTGGCGGGCTGATCGGCACTGCCGAAAATGCAAAAATGGAGGATTGTACCAACAGCGGCGCCGTCAGTTCCGCCGCTTCTTCCGAAAAAACATGGGCAGGCGGGCTTGCCGGTAAATTTGGCGGGCAGGCAGAAAATGTCTTAAATGCCAAAGAGGGCAGCGTTGCCAACGCTTCTTCGCACAGCCAAAGCGCCGCAGGCGGATTGTTCGGCCTGTTTAGCCAGGGCACCGTGCGCAGGGCTCGCAATCTGGCGTCCATTTCCGGGCCGGCGCAGGCCGGCGGCCTGATGGGACAGGCCGTTTCCGTATTTCAAAATTCGTTTAGCTTTTCCATGATGGAAAACAGGGGCACCGTTGAAGGCGGCCTTCACACAGGCGGTGTTATCGGCCTATTAAATATGCAGGAAAGCAGCGCCAGATCGGCCTCCAAGGCCCTTTGGCAGTGCGCCAACCTGGGCCAGGTTAAAGCCGGCCATTATGCCGGCGGCCTTCTGGGCGCCGTCAACGTTTCCGAACGCGCCACGTTGGAATCTCTGCTTGTGGATTGTTTTAACACCGGCGCCGTTCAAAGCGGCCAGCTGGCCGGGGGCCTGGTAGGGTTGCTGCCCCGCGTGCAAACCGCCTCTTCCCAGGCCGTGATCAGCCACAGCTATCAAAACAGCCAACTGCAAGCGCCGCATATCGGCGGATTGATCGGCCAGCTTTCTGCACAGGGAAATATTTTCTCGCGTTGTGCCTATCCCAATTCTCAGCCGGTCATCGGCAAAGGCTCCGCCAACGGCGCAGAGGGGCTTTCCAAAGAAGATCTTTCTTCCAAAGCGCTGGTCTCTCTGCTCAACGGCGCAGAGGGCAGCGTTTGGAAACAACAGGAAGACGGCAGCGTTGTGTTTTCCTTTATCACAGAATTGCTCGCGCCGGCCGCCAATATAGAAGAAGGCGGTGTCATCAAACATACCGATCCGTTGGTGCTCTTTTCCACAGCCGGCAGTGAAATTGTTTATACCGTCACCGCCACGGTCGGCGGCAAAACAAAAATCGCAGAACAGAAGCGCATACAAAGCGGGCAAAGCCTTTCCCTTTCTTCCTATAAGCCCGGCACGGAATTGCAAATTGAAATGACCGCCCATAGAGACGGCGTACCGGACAGCGCGCCCGTTTTGCTGCATATACAATTGCAGGCCGTGCAACCTCTTACCATCACCGGCCTTTCGCTCTCCTCCGCTTCTCGCGAATATGACGGTACAAACACCATCGCCTTGCAGGGTACCCCCTCTTTGATGGGCGCCATCACGGAAAACGACGACATTCATCTGGAAGGCACCCCCGTCGGCCGCTTTCTGGATAAAGACGCCGGCACCGGCAAGGTGGTTTCCGTTCAAGGCATTGCCCTTGTGGGCGCGGATGCGGAATACTATACCCTCATCACCCCGATTTTCACAGCGGACATCGTTCGAAAGCCACTCACGCTGCAAAACGTTTCCATTGCCGATAAAGGGTATGACGGCACAGCCCTTGCCAACCTTTCCAATGTGGATCTGGTCGGCATATTGCCCGGCGAATCCGTTTCTGTGGATTATCTAAATGCCAAAGCCGCCTTTACCAGCGTAGAAAAAGGCGACGCCGTGCCCGCGTTTGTTACCAACCTTCAATTGCAGGGGGCAGATAGCCATAATTACAGCCTGCTTGAAACCAACGCCATGACAACGGGCCGCATCGTCACCATGCCCGAAATCGAGCGCAGCAACACGGCGCAAAGCGGGCAATGCACCGTAACGCTGGAGGGGCTGGAGGCCGTGATGCCCTCCACCCTATCGCCCGGCAGCGGCGGCCGTGTGCAGCTGTATGCCATGGCAAACGACATTGCTTTGCCGCAAAGCGCACAAACAGAGCAGAGCGATACACAAACGCAATCCCTTCTGGCGGTTGATCTTCAATTAAAACAAGCCTACCTCACAGGCCAAGCCCGGCAATCCGAATCCGTTTTGCCCCCCGGCATGATCACAGCGCCGCTTACCGTAAAATTGACCTTTACCCCCGGTGATACAAAACAGACCTTTGCCCTGGCCCAGCCCAACGCCGCGGGAGAGCTGATCCGCCTGGAAACGCAAACGCAAATCAACCAGGACGGCACCGTAACCTTAATCGCCAAAACCCAAACCATGGGCGAATTGGTCGTGCAGGGCACAAAAACCGCCAAACAATCCGGTTTTTCCATGTCCACAGTGCTGCCGTATATTCTGCTGTTGGTGATTATCGTTCTAATCATTTTGGCCGGGCGCAAAACCAAAGGCTCCAAAGCATAATCCGCTATAAAAAGGATCGGATCTCCGGTCCTTTTTTATTTGCCCGGAAAATTGTTTAAGCCTGCGAAAACCGCAAATCCCCAATCTTTTCCAAAGCATAAAATCCTTTGCTCCCATCCTTAACCGCCTCCCCTAAATCTCCCCGACAAAGCGGCGGCATTTTCTTTTGCCGGCAACCCTTGTCCCTTACAGCGTTGGCACGGCCAAACATTTGCATAGAATTGTTTTTTATCGTCTGGCAAATTGGCCTTGTTCTTTCATTGCACTTCCCTTTTTGCCGTTTTTGTTGCCGGGATCATTTCCCATTGCAATCGAAATTTCCTCATCACGCTTTTTCACCGCCCTGAGCCCCTTTTTCTATAAACAAAAAACACCCTTTTCAGCCATTGCCGGCAAGGGTGCTTTTCATCCTCTTTATATTTCTTTGGGTTTTTCGATTTTTTCGTCTGCCTTGTTCATTTCAAAAGCCGGCGTTTTGGCGTTTTCGTCGGTTTTATATCCTTCGATGATGGCTTTTACCTTTTCTTCCTTCAGCCATTGTGCAAACTCTTCTGCATACGATGCCTCGTCCTGTGTTTTCCCCGGTTTTGCCAAAATATAATACTGATCTACCAAGCCCACCAGGCGTTGGTTTAATACTGCCAGTTCCGGAAACTGTTCTCCATACAGCGCCCAGTTTTCACGGCTGATAAACGTATAGCCGTTTTTCTCCTTGGCCGTTTGCAGCATCTGTTGCCCGTCATCGGCCGCCTCCACATACCAATCGCCCACTTCCAGGCCTGCGCCTTGCAGCATTGCGTTGATCTTGGTTTGCAATTCCGTTCCTTTGGCCGGGTGGATAAACGGCTGATTCAGCAGGCTTAAATGCTTTAACACATCCTGCGCTTTGTATTGTCCCAAATGCTTGGCCCGTGCCGGGTCCGCCTTGGGGCCTACGATCAAATAAGTGTCGTAAAACACTGCGCTGCCCTGATAGGTTCCCCGTTCCAGCGTATCGTTGATATCCGGCGTAAACGGCGCCAAAACACAGTCCGCTTTTCCTTCGTTTACCAGCGCCTGGATTTCCTCTTCCGTTTTTCCCTCCACTTTCAGCGAAACGCCCTTTTCCTCCTTGTACGCTTGTGCCAATTGGGAAACCAGCGGACTGTCCGCCAGGGCCTGTGTGGTAGTCACTTTCACGGATTTGCCGCCAAAACAGCTGCCGATCAAAAACACCAGCCCTACCAACAGCGCCAGCGCCGCAAGGCCGGCCAAAATCCATTTCCAATCGAATCGGCTTCTTCCGTAACGCGATGCTCCGCCGGCACGCCTGTATGTTTTTTTTGACGGTATATATACTTCCATAAAATTCCCCTTTATTTTTTCTGTTTTGCCGTTAGTATACCATATTCTGGCACTTTTAAACACAACCGCCGTGCACCTTCTCTTTTGCTAAACATTCTATGGTATACTGAGAAAAAACGGTTGAAAAAGCGAGGTGCCTTATGAAATCCATTGTTAAACATGTTGTCTGCGTGCTGTTTTCCCTTTGCATCTTGCTCGGCGCCGCCGAAGGATTGCCCACAGACAAAACCGGCATGCTCTCCCATACCAAAGCTTTTTATGTAAACGATTATGCCGATGTGTTATCCGGCGAAGAAGAATCCATCCTCTTGGAGGCCGCCTCGCAGCTTCATGCGGCAGCCGATGGCGCGCAGCTGGTGCTGGTCACTGTGCCGCGCCCCATTTCGGATAACCCGCGCGCCTATGCCGAACAATTGCTCACCCTGTGGGATGTGGGCCGCGCCGGCCGGCAAAACGGCATGCTGATTCTGGTTTCGATCGACCCTGTTGAAATTACCGTTGTCTCCGGCTCCGCATTGTCGCCTGCGCTGGAGGAATTCAAACAATCCGGTTTTATCAACAACGCTGTTCGTCCCGTTTTGGAGCAAGGCGAAATCAATTCCGGCCTCTGGCTTTTGTATCAAACGCTTTACGAGCGGGTGTGTGCCGCCTATGATCTGGATGCTTCCTCCGTATCCGGCGGCGTCCTTACCGCCACGCCGCCCGTTGCGCAATCTCACGCGGTTTTATGGGCCGGGCTGGGGTGCATCGTGCTGTTTTCCGGCCTGGTCGGGTTTCTGCTTTTACGAAAGCCCAAAAAAACAACCGAAGATGCCGACGATCCTTTGTTATAATCGTCTATTTTGCCCTGGTGTTTTCCGGGGCTTTTATTCTGTCTTTTCAAAAGCAGCCCCGGCCAAAGGAGCCAAAACCAACGCCCTTTCTTCTTTTCTCTAAAAAAACCGGCCCCGCTTTTTCTCCATGCCTTGGGCCATGTTTATAAATTGTTTTGCCCTTGTAATAGTCCAATAAAACCCCGTTATCCTTCTCTGCTTTCCCTCTAAAATCGTTTCTATATTCTATGCGCACAAACTTGTCTTTTGCTTTTTCCAAAACAGCCTTTTCTCCGCAAAGCTGCGCATGTTTCTTCTCCGCATAAAGTCCATTGTTCTCCCTCGGTTTATGCGTCGGTGCACTTCGAATTTTCCTAAACATGGTTCTCATTGCTCATAAAAAGGCAATTTTTCCGTGGGCCGCCGATTTCCGCTATCCTTTGTTAGCCAATTTCCTTTGTATGTCTTTTTATGCTTTTCCGCTGCTCATACGGTCTTTCTGCTATCTCGCTTTGTTTCTCTAAAATATTTTCCTTCTTTATGGTCCTTTCCGGGCCGTCAAATTTTTTCAAACCGTCAGCCCGATATTTTTCTACAAAAAAGAGGACGAATCCGCCCTCTTTTTATTGGTTTCTTATGCTTCCGGCTGTTCGGGTTGCTGGGTTTGCACTGCGCCGTCTGTCAATTCTTCCTCTTCCAGCTCCGGCGCTACCACTTCCACAGCCGCCACCTTTGCCTCCTGGCCCAGTTTCATCAGGCGTACACCCTGCGTGCTGCGGCCGATGACGGATACCTGCGCACCCGCAAAGCGGATGATCGTGCCGTTGTTATCCATCAACACAACATCCTCGGTGCCGTCCACCATCTTAAGCCCGGCCACGCGGCCCGTCTTTTCCGTTACCTGCATAGTTTTAATGCCCTTGCCGCCGCGGTTTTGCACATTGTATTCTTCAAACGGCGTCCGTTTTCCGTATCCGTTTTCGCTGATGGTCAACACATACGGCTTTTGCGCCGGCTGCACATCCACCACCGCGTCATCCTCTGCCAGGCGAATCGCGCGCACGCCCTGCGCCGTACGGCCCATGGGGCGAATGTCATCCTCTTTAAAGCTTACGCTCATGCCGTTTCTTGTGCCCACGATGATGGTATCTTCCCCGGAGGTGATAAACACGCCCGCCAACTCGTCCTCTTCTTTTAATCCCATGGCAATCAGCCCGTTTTGGCGAATATGCTGGAATTCCTGAATCGGCGTCTTTTTAATCATGCCCTTCCGCGTTGCAATGACCAGATATTTTCCGCCGCCGTCTTTGGGCACCGGGAACACCGCAGCCACCTTCTCTTCCGCCTGCAATTGCAAAAGGTTTACAATCGCCATGCCCTTGGCCGTACGCCCCGCCATCGGCACTTCGTAGCATTTTAGTTTGAACACGCGTCCTTTGTTGGTAAAGAACAACAGCGGCGTATGCGTTGTGGCAAAGAACAGGTTTTCCACAAAGTCCTCTTCCCGCGTGCTCATGCCGGAAACGCCTCGCCCGCCTCTGTGCTGCGCGCGGTAGGTATCTGCCGGCAAACGCTTGATATAGCCAAAATGCGTCAGCGTCAGACACATATCCTCTTCGGCGATGAGGTCTTCCATGTCCACTTCGCCTTCCACGGGCAAAATTTCCGTGCGGCGGCCGTCGCCGTATTTATCGCGGACGGTGGTCAGCTCATCGCGAATCACGCCCATGATCTTTTCTTCATGCGCCAACAGATCCAGATAATACGCAATGCGTTTGGACAATTCATCCAACTCCGCCTGAATCTTGCCGACTTCCAACGCCGTCAACCGACGCAAACGCATATCCAAAATGGCTTGCGATTGCTTATCAGACAAAGCAAAGCGTTCCATCAACCGGCTTTTGGCCTCGGCATCGTTGTCCGAAGAGCGGATGATATGAATCACTTCGTCAATATTATCCAGCGCAATCAGCAGGCCTTCTAAAATATGGGCTCTTGCCTGCGCGCGTTCCAGTTCAAAACGCGTGCGCCTTGTCACAACGTCTTTACGATGATCCAGATAATGCACCAGCATCTGCTTTAAGCTCAGCACACGCGGCTGCCCATCCACCAGCGCAATGTTGATCACACCGAAGGTATCCTGCATCTGGGTATGTTTGTATAGGTTGTTCAGCACCACATGCACATTCGCATCGCGCTTGATTTCAATCACAATGCGCATACCGTTTCTGTCGGATTCGTCTCTTAAATCCGAAATTCCTTCCAGGCGCTTATCGCGCACCAGGTCCGCAATGTTTTTCACCAGACGGGCCTTGTTTACCTGATAGGGAATTTCCGATACGATGATCCGCTGCCGGTTGTGGCCAAATTCCTCAATTTCGGTACGCGCGCGCACAATCACACGGCCGCGGCCCGTTGCATAGGCCTGGCGAATGCCGGAAAGGCCCATCACCAAGGCGCCCGTCGGGAAATCCGGCCCTTTGATGTATTGCATCAGCCCTTCAAAATCCAGTTCCGGATCGTCAATCAAGGCAATGCACGCATTGCACACTTCCGTTAAGTTGTGCGGCGGAATGTTTGTGGCCATCCCTACGGCAATGCCGCCGCTGCCGTTGATCAAAAGATTGGGCACACGGCTCGGCAAAACGGACGGCTGCATCAGCCGCTCGTCATAGTTCGGCACAAAATCCACCGTGTCCTTATCCAAGTCCGCCAACATTTCCTCGGCAAACTTGGTCATCTTGCTTTCCGTATAACGCATGGCAGCGGCGCCGTCTCCGTCTACGCTGCCAAAGTTTCCGTGCCCGTCTACAAACGGATACCGGGATGAAAAATCCTGCGCAAGCCGCACCAAACTGTCATACACGGCAGAATCGCCATGGGGATGATATTTACCCAGCACATCCCCTACGATCGTGGCGCTTTTCCGGTAGGGCTTTTCGTTTGTCAGCCCCAATTCATGCATGCTGTATAAAATACGCCTGTGTACCGGCTTTAATCCATCGCGCACATCCGGCAGCGCACGGCTGACGATTACGGCCATTGCGTAGGAAATAAAGCTGGTTTTCATCTCGCGTTCTAGGTCAATCGGTTTTACTCTGCCGATTCCGGTTCGCTGTTCTTCCACGTTCTTTCCTCTTTTCCTTCCCAATTACACAAACGCTTTATTTTTTCTTGCGCTTTGCCTGTGCCTGGCGCTCTGCCAAAAGCTCTGCCGCGTCTGCCATCGGGTCCTGTTTGCTGCGTTGGGCACGAATCTTATCCCTGTTTTGGATCTGTTCATACGGCGTCTGATTCATCTGAGAAAGGCGCTGTTCAAATTTTTTCGAAACAGCACGCTGTTCTGCTTTTATCTGCTCTTTGGTTTTGCCCCGGCGCGAAAAATAAATCCATAGGCCGCCGCCGATAAAACAGACAATTGCCAAAACCAAAAGCAGCGGGTTGCCTGCGGAAAACATTCCTTCCATCCTTGTTCCTCCTTTAATTACACATCCAAATTGGCCACGAGTTTGCAATTTTCTTCGATAAATTCGCGCCGCGGTTCCACCTGATCCCCCATCAAAACGGAGAAGATCTGGTCTGCCGCCATCGCATCCTCCATGGAAACCTGCAAAATCGTACGCGTCTGCGGGTCCATGGTCGTTTCCCAAAGCTGTTCCGGATTCATCTCACCCAGGCCTTTATAGCGCTGGATTTCCACGCCCTGGCGCCCGTTTTCTTCCAATTCGCGGTCAAGGTCTTCCTCTTCATAGCAATAGACTTCCTTTTTCCCGCGTTTCACCTTAAACAGCGGCGGCTGGGCAATGTATACATGCCCCTGCTCCACCAAAGGCCGCATATAACGGAAGAAGAACGTCAACAGCAAAATGCGGATATGGCTGCCGTCCACATCGGCATCCGCCATGATGATGACCTTGTGGTACCGGAGCTTTTCGAGATTAAACTCGTCTCCGATGCCTGCGCCGAGGGCTGTGATGACGGGCTGGAGCTTGTCGTTGCCGTAGACCTTGTCGGCGCGCGCCTTTTCGACGTTCAG
>ENA-ORSA01000787-ORSA01000787.1-human-gut-metagenome-genome-assembly--contig:-NODE-787-length-31689-cov-3.894892_pt1 | contig 31689 bp, 29 predicted proteins | sample MGYA00242179_ERZ509142 | MGnify/ENA primary metagenome ERZ509142 (study PRJEB26280, sample SAMEA2338659) | human gut metagenome | biome: human gut; feature: human-associated habitat; material: faeces... | reverse complement strand
CCGAAAACTACCGCGGGCGCCGCGAAGAAACCTTAAAACGCCTTGCTAAACGCATGGCAGAGGATGTGCGCCGCACGGGCAAGCCGGTTTCCATGGAGCCTATGAATCCTTACGAACGGCGGATTCTTCACGCTTCTTTGCAGGATAACCCCTATGTTTCAACGCATAGCGAGGGGGAAGAGCCTTTCCGGCATGTGGTAATTACCGCGAAATAACCTTTGGCCCGGCGTCCTGCCGGGCTTTTTTCATAAGAGAGGATTTGACAGGATTGCAGGATACTATCTATGCGCTTTCCACCCCGCAGGGGACAGGCGGTGTGGCGGTCATCCGCATCAGCGGCCCACAGGCAGAGCAGGCCTTGCAAGCCCTATTTGTTCCGATGGGCGCAAAGGAGCTAACCCCCCGCGTTTTGCAATATGGCCGCTTTATGCACAGCGGGCAGGAAATAGACGACGGCATGGCTGTTTTTTTCCGCGGCCCGCACAGCTATACAGGAGAAAACAGCGTTGAATTTCAATGCCATGGCAGCCTTGCGGTTGTTGATCAGCTGTTTGATGCGCTGTCTACCCTGCCTGATTTTCGCCCTGCCGAGCCGGGAGAATTTACCAAACGCGCTTTTTTAAACGGCAAGATGGATCTTTCGCAGGCCGAGGCCGTGATGGATTTAATCGGTTCCGAAGGCATTCAGGCGGCCAGGCAATCGCTTTCCCAGCTTCACGGCACGCTGTTTTCCCAGGTGGACGGGCTGTGCCGCGATCTTACCCTTGCATTGGCCGGAATAGAGGCCGCGCTGGATTTTCCCGAAGATGATTGGGAAGAAGCCGCCAATACCGAAGGCTACGAGGGCATAGAACAGGTTTTGCAGAAGATCAGCGCTTTATTAAACAGCTACCAAAGCGGCCGATTGATTAAAAACGGCGTGCACTGTGCTTTAATCGGGCGGCCCAATGCGGGCAAAAGTTCGCTGTTGAACGCGGCTGCCGGATTTGAGCGTGCTCTGGTTTCCGAGCAGGCCGGCACCACCCGCGACATCATTGAAGAGGCGATACAAATAGACGGCGTGGTGTTACGCCTGTTTGATACGGCCGGCATACACGACGAGGCCGAGGGCCTGGAAGCCAGAGGCATTGACCTTGGGCTTTCCATGCTGCAACGTTGCGATGTGGCCATTTTGGTGTTGGATGGTTCTCAGCCTTTGCCGCAGGAGGAATCGCTGTTGCGTCAAGCGCTGGAAGATCATCCGTTTGTGGTGGCCGTAAACAAGCACGATTTGCCGCAGCAGGTCGTGCCGGAGGATATTCGCCGCGCTTGGCCGAAGGCGCAGGATGTGTTGCCCTGCTGCTGCCGCACCGGGCAAGGCGTAAAAGCCGTGTTGCAGACAGCGTTACAGGCTGCTGGTGCACAGCACAGCGAGCAATCCTTAATCACAAACGCCCGGCATGCTGCCTGTTTGCAGCGCGCCAAGCGCGGCTTGGCCAACGCTTTACAGGCGTATCGCGCTGGCATTCCGGCCGACATTGCCGCAGAAGACGCCAGAGAGGCTTTGCGGGCTTTGGGAGAAATTACGGGAGCCACGGTATCCGAGCAGGTCATCGACGAAATATTTGCAACTTTTTGTGTGGGGAAATAAACGATGAAAACAAACTATCAAGCCATTGTGGTAGGTGCCGGCAACGCAGGCTGCGAGGCTGCGTTGGCGCTTGCGCGTACCGGAATTAAAACGCTTTGTCTAACCCTTCATTTGGATCATATGGCGTATTTGCCGTGCAATCCCGCCATCGGCGGCACCAGCAAAGGGCATCTCGTGCGCGAAGTGGACGCGCTGGGCGGACAAATGGGCCTGACAACGGACAAAACCCTGATTCAATGCCGCATGCTAAATACCCGCAAGGGACCCGCGGTACATTCGCTGCGCGCGCAGGTAGATAAGCAGGCCTATTCTTCCGCCATGCGTTATGAACTGGAGCATGAGCCAAACCTGGATTTATTGCAGGCCGAAGGCGCGCGTGTGCTGCTGCGCAACGGAAAAGCGGCCGGCATTGTTTCCACCCATGGCGAAGAATTTGAGGCGGATGCCGTGGTCATCACCACCGGCGTGTATTTAAACAGCTGCCTGTATACCGGCGCCTGGACCAGCCTTTCCGGCCCCAGCGGCTTGCAGCGCGCCACGCATTTAAGCCAAAGCCTGGCGGAGGATTGCGGGCTGACGCTGCGCCGTTTTAAAACGGGTACGCCGCCCCGCATAGACGGAAAGACCATGGATGTTTCCAAAATGCAGATTCAGCAGGGAGATACGCCCCTTGTGCCTTTCTCCTTTTTAACGCCTGCTTCCAAGTTTGACGGATTTGAGCAAACGCCTTGCTATTTAACCTATACCAATGAAAAAACACACGAAATCTTGCGCGGCAGTTTAGACAGAAGCCCGATGTTTGGCGGTGTTATTACCGGCACGGGCGCCCGGTATTGCCCCAGCATTGAAGATAAAGTGGTTCGTTTTTCCGATAAACCGCGTCATCAGCTTTTTATAGAGCCGGAAGGGTTGTATACCACCGAGAAATATGTGCAGGGCTTTTCCACCAGCATGCCGCTGGATGTGCAAAAACAAGCCCTGGCCACCATTCCTGGATTGGAGCAGGCCCGCATTGTGCGCCCCGGCTATGCCATTGAATACGATTGCATAGACGGCACCGCGCTTACGTTGGGGCTTATGTCCAAACAGATTCCCGGCCTGTTTTTGGCGGGGCAGGTGGTGGGCAGCAGCGGCTATGAAGAGGCCGCGGCCCAAGGTCTTGTGGCCGGCCTCAACGCATCTTTATATCTGCGCGGCGAAGCGCCGTTGCATTTGGATCGTGCAGACGGTTATATCGGCGTTTTGGTGGACGATCTTGTTACCAAAGGCACACCGGAACCCTACCGCATGATGACGGCCAGAGCAGAGCATCGGTTGCTGCTGCGCCAGGACAATGCAGACCTGCGGCTGACGGAAAAAGGATATGAAGCCGGCCTTGCCACAAAGGCGCGCTATGAAAAGATGCTGGCCAAAAAAGAGCAATCCGCTAAAGCAACGGAATATTTGCGCCAACACAACACAACCAGAGAAACGGCAAAAGCGCTTTGCGAAATCACCGGCGAATCCTTTATTCCCGGCACGCCGCTTTCCAAATGCCTGACCCGCCCCGGGGTAGACCGCACCGTGATGGCCCGTTTGGATGAAACATTTGCCGCGTTTTTGCCGGAAGCACAGCAACAAGCCGAAATTGAAGTGAAATACGAAGGATATTTGGCGCGTCAGCAAAGGGAGATTGAGCGCGCGCGCCAGTGGGAAAGTCATGTGTTGCCCGATACGCTGGATTACCTTTCCATGCCCGGCCTGCGCACCGAAGCACGCCAAAAACTGCAAGCGCAAAAGCCGGAAAACCTCGGCCAGGCCTCCCGTATCAGCGGCGTTTCGCCGGCCGATATTGCCGTACTTTCCATTTTGTTGGAAAAGCAGGAGAAACAGCATGTTTGAAACCAAGCTTTTACAGGCCTTTGCCCGGATGAACATCCCCTGCGATGAACAAAAGGCGGCGCAAATGCATCGTTATTTTTCGCTGCTTTTGCAGGCCAATGCACAGATGAATTTGACAAACGTGACCGATGAGGACGATGCGATTTTGCTGCATTTTTGCGACAGTGCCTCTCTATTGCCCCTGTTTTCCTTTCCGGAGCAAAGCCGTTGTTTGGATGTGGGCACGGGGGCCGGTTTCCCCGGCATGGTGTTGGCGATTCTCTGTCCCGATGTCGAATTTACTTTGATGGATTCCCTGCAAAAGCGCGTCGGCTTTTTGCAGCAGGTGGTCTCTACCTTGGGCCTTGCCAATGTGCAATGCGTGCATGCCAGAGCAGAGCAGGCCGCCCATGAGCCTGCGTATCGCGAAAAATATCAGTTTGTGGTGGCGCGCGCGGTGGCGAATCTGCGCGTTTTAAGCGAATATTGCTTGCCGTTTGTCAAAACAGGCGGGCAGATGATTGCTTTTAAGGGCCCACAGGCCGAGCAGGAATGCATCGAGGCCAAAGCCGCTTTGCAAAAACTCGGCGGTAAATTGCTGCAAATAAAGGACGCGCAGGTTCCCGGGCGGGCACACCGTTTGATTTTTGTGGAAAAAACACGATCTACGCCCAAAGCGTATCCCCGTAAAGCAGGAACGCCTTCCCGGCAGCCGCTTTGATGTTTTCATTTGACAGCCTTTCGGCTGTCTTTTTTTGTTTCCAAGGAAATATCTGTTTCGGCTTGTCTTTTCTGTTGGATTTTCTCATGGTTATTGTCCGTTTATGTTTGATTTTCTGTTGTTTTGAGCGTCATATTTCGCGTTTGCCTTACAATAAACCACTAATTTTGTCTCTTTTTGACACCTTTTTTCGAATCGCTATTTTTTTGCAAATGCTTCCTGTATGTTATAGGTAACCCATTTAAAGGAGTGCATTGGTATGAACCTTTCGCGTGTGCAAGCCGCCCCCGTTTTGCGGAGCGTAGAAAAAATCCCGATTCAGTTGGTACGGCCCAACCCTTATCAGCCGCGCCGCACCTTTTCCGAACAGAGCATAGAAGAATTGAGCCGAAGCATTCAACGCTATGGGTTGATTCAGCCCATCGTGGTGCGAAAGATAAATCCCACTCATTATGAATTGATCGCCGGCGAACGGCGCCTACGCGCCAGCAAGCGGGCCGGCCTTTTGGAGATTGAAGCCATTGTGCAGCGCGTCGGCGAACAGGACAGCGCTGTGATGGCTCTTATCGAAAATCTGCAACGAGAAAACCTTCACTTTTTTGATGAGGCGGAAGCGTATCGAAATCTCTTGCTTGAACATGGCCTGACCCAGGAGGATTTGGCGCGCAAGATTGGCAAAAACCAAAGCACGGTGGCAAACAAGCTGCGCATTTTGCGCCTGGCGCCCGAAGTAAAAACCTCCATCATGATTCACCGGCTTACCGAACGCCACGCGCGCACCTTGCTGCGCATTGCAGACCCTAGCTTGCAGTTGAAACTGATTGAACAAATCCGCCGTGAGAATCTTTCCGTAAAAGCGACGGAGGATTTGGTGGAAAAGATTTTGGACAAACAGTATTACGAGCAGGAAGTGCCTCGTAAAAAGAAGATCAGCGGCTTTGTACGCGACGGCAGGCTTTTGATGAACGATATTAAAAAGCTTGTGAAACAGGTTTCGGAAAGCGGACTGCCCGCCAACTACACCGTGCGCGACACAGGGCTGAGCTTTGAAGTGATGGTCACAATCCCCAAGCAACCCTTACAAAAAGCACAATAAAGTGCGCAAAAAGGGCCGAGAGAACCTTCTCGGCTCTTTTTGTTTCACGTGAAACATTTGCCTTTGCGGCTTGTTTACATTGTCGGTTGCGAACTGTATAATGGAAAGGAAAACAACAGGGGGTGCTGGTTTGGGTAAGATCATAGCCGTGGCCAACCAAAAGGGCGGCGTAGGAAAAACAACCACCAATGTAAACCTCGGTGCGTGCTTGGCGCGCTTGGGAAAACGCATTTTAACCGTAGATATTGATCCGCAGGGCAATACGACCAGCGGGCTGGGCGTAGAAAAAGAAACGCTGAACAATTCCGTATATGAAGTGATGATAAACAATGTGCCCATTCGGGAAGCCATTGTTTCCACCATGGTGGACGGGCTGGATTTGCTGCCCAGCAACATCAATTTGGTGGGGGCCGAAATAGAAATGACCTCCATGATCGCCCGGGAACATATTCTAAAGGGCTGTCTGGATCAGATTCGGTCGGATTATGATTTCATTTTGATCGATTGCCCGCCGTCTTTGGGCTTGTTAACGCTAAACGCTTTAACGGCGGCAGATAAAGTGCTGGTGCCGATTCAGTGCGAGTTTTTTGCGCTGGAAGGGCTGAGCCAATTGATCAATACGGTAGGGCTGATCAGTCAGCGGCTAAACCCGTCGCTGTCGATGGAAGGCGTTGTGATGACAATGTACGATCCGCGTACAAACCTGAGCCAGCAGGTGGTAGCGGAAGTGAAAAAATATTTTCAGAGCAAAGTGTATGAAACGATGATCCCGCGCAATGTACGCCTGGGCGAAGCGCCGAGCTTTGGGCTGCCGATTATGATTTATGATCCCAACTGTTCCGGCGCCAAAGCATATATGAGCCTGGCCCAAGAAGTGATCGACGGAAACGAGGCGAAACAATGAGCAGCAATACAAACAATCTTCGTTTAGGAAAAGGGTTGGAAGCGTTGCTGGGCAATGTGGCTTCGGCTTCGCCTGCCGAGCGTCCGCAAGAGGGAGATACCATTCTTTCGGCGCCGATTCACCAAATTGACCCGAATCCATATCAGCCGCGCCAAGAGTTTGACGAGGCGGAATTGCAGGAATTGGCAGACAGCATTGCGCTGCATGGTGTGATTCAACCCATTCTCGTTACGCCAAATAAACAGGGGCGTTATACCCTGGTGGCAGGCGAACGGCGTTGGCGCGCCAGCCGAAAAGCCGGTTTAAAGGAAATCCCCTGCATTGTACGGGACATGAGCGACCGCGCACTGCATGAAATTGCTCTGATCGAAAACTTACAGCGTGTAAACCTAAACCCCGTAGAAGAAGCGGAATCCATTTCCATGCTGATGAAGGAATACGGCTTAACGCAGGAGGCAGTTTCGGAAAGGGTTGGAAAGTCCCGCCCGGCCGTGGCCAATGCGCTGAGGATTCTGTCTTTGCCGGCGGAAGTATTGCAGATGGTGCGGGATGGCCAGCTGTCCAGCGGGCATGCGCGGGCTGTGTTGTCCATTCAGGGCACAGAAAAACAGATTCTCTTTGCGCAGGAAATTGTCAAGCAGGGGTACAGCGTGCGTGAAGCGGAAAAGCGTGCCAAAGCTTGGAAGGAAGCCGAAAAGGCGCCAAAAGCCACAAAAGAACTGGATCTTCATCTGCGCAGCGCACAGGAACAGCTGCAACAGCGCTTGGGCACTAAAGTAGAATTTAGCGGCACTCCGCAAAAGGGCAAAATCTCCATCAGTTATTTTTCTCAATATGAACTGGAACGGATTTATGCTTTGCTGGGCGGCACGGAAGAATAACGGAAAGCAGCTGAATTTCAGCTGCTTTTTTAGAAAGGATTTGTCTTTATGGCAAAAGGGTATCGCAAAGCGCGCGGCCGTAAGTTTATAGGATTTATTTTTCTGTTTGCAGCGGTCTTTTTGGCGGGCTATGCCGGCTATAACGAATATATGGAATACGGGCTTATCTGGCCAGACCCGGCTTTTCCGGATCTGCTTATCTATTCGCCGAGCGCCGTTTTGCTTTTGTGTTCTATCTACTGCTTTCTTTCGGCCGGCTACCGAAACCGTAAAGCGCGAAAGCAATGGCTCAAGCAGCAACGATAAAGGCAGGGAAAAAGCATGCTCTTAGGTGGCTTTATTGAACGGATCGACCATCTTACAAGCGGCTTAAGAATCCCCCTATCGTTCTTTGGGTTTCCTCAAAACAACAAACAGATACTTTGCAGCAAAACAGAGCCTTGCTCTGTTTTTTATTATTTCAAATAAAGAGCACAATCGACCTGTTGTTTTCGTTTATAAAAAAGCATCCACCGGCAACGCAAAGCGCAGTCTTTATACTGTGTCTTGCAAATTGGTTTGTTCTTTCGGTGCATCTATCTATGGAAAGGCCCGGCAAGTTCATACCAGTGTTCATCCATGCTTCGCAAAATCGTTTTTCGCTTCAATTTACAAAGTGGAAATTAATCATAAAATACGACCTAAAAGGAATTCTCTTATATCGTAAAATATATAGATGCGAGTCCGTTTATCGTCTGTATTCCGCTGCACTTTTCCTTGAGTAATTCTCTATAAGCCGCAGTATTTGCTATACCGGCACGCAGCACAAAAGCAATATTTGGTCTATCTTCTAAACATCCAGCACAGGCAAAAGATCCATGAAAAGGATGACCTATATCCAAACAGCAAAGGATGAAGAAGGCAAGCAGCGCGCCCCTGTGCAGCTGCCAATTTGCCCTGTATGCTTTTCTTTTTGCAAGCAAAAGGAAAAGGTTGTAATAAAATAGGCGGCCACACAGGCCGCCTTGTTTCACGTGAAACATAGTTATAAAACCGTTCCTCGCATGAGCAATAGGATAAAGTTTGATTTGTAAAAGACCCCTGCCAATGGCGCCGATAGAACATAGTTGGTAACCAGCGGCACATTGAGAACAGACAGCACAATGGGCGCAAACGCCATGATGATATAGCAGGCAAACACGCCGCGCAGCAGACCGGTCAGTGCGCCGGCCAACACATCGTTATGCCGCAAAACAGGGAAGCGTTGTGTGGCATCCGTTACGTTTACCAGCAAACCGCAAAGCAGACGAACCAGGAAAAAGATGGCCAGGAAGGTGAGGATATTCAGCGTGGCATACGCCACGGTATAGTTGAAATATTCACCTACCGTGCTGAGCCCTTTTGAGGCCAGCGCTTGCGAAGCCATGTTGGATTTTACCAACGTACTGTATGGCGATACCAAACTGCTGTCTGTGGCAAGGCCGTTTAATGTGGCCGCATCCAGTTGGCTGATGGGCGTGGTGATCATTTGCAGCGGCGTATCAATTTTTAATTTGGCCGCGCCCTCGGTGTAGTTTATCAGGGCATTGATGGTGCCTTGGCCGCTAAACACCCAGGAAAGCAGGGGATGCAGCAAATAGGCCACAATCCAGGAGACAAAAAAGCTGCCTGTCTTCAAAGCCGAAACAACAAATCCACGATAAGCGCCCAAGATAACCGAAACAATGATAACGGCGATGAGCGCAAGATCCAATAAATTCACTCGTCTACCTCCTTAGGGGAGAGAAATAATATACACTTTACCCTGCGAAAAGAGCAGCGCATGCTGTTTGCTGGGCAGGGGTTCATATTTTTCAGCCGTGATCGGCACATCGTAATTGCCGGCGGTCGCGCCTTCGGAATTATAGGTGCGAATCAGGTTTGGCGTGAAAGCATAGAATTTATCTTTGCCCAGCGAAGCCTTGATCGTGGAGGAGGGCATTTGAACGAACAAATCCTTTCCGCCGGACTCTACATACCGCACATTGCTGATGTTCTTTTGCCCGGCGTCCTCGCCGCCCGGGATATACAGAATGCGCACGTTTTCATTTTTATCCGTATAGGAATCGGTATACTCCCAGCCGTAAATCAGCTTTTCCGATTCCTTCGCGCCGATGTAGTCCATCTTGATCAGATGATTGGTGCCCACCATATAGAGGTTGCTCTTTAGGAACAACACCTTTTGCAAAAGCTGGCCCTCTACAGCAATATTGCCCGTGTTGGCCAGATCGTCATTATAGCTCATAATGCGCGCCACCGGAACAACGGCACCGCTGTCGATGGTGTACATATAAAACGAATCTTTGGAAGTAAAGGCAAAGTCCACGATATATTTGCCTGGGAAGTCATATTTGGTAACCTCCTCGCCTTTGGTATTGAGCATGACGATTTTGGAGGTGCCGGAGGCATCTTCGTTTAAAACGGCCACATAGTTTTCGCCGCACTGAACGCCTTTGATCTTTCCGTAAAACTCTTTTGTAAACAGCGGGTCGCCGGTGTTTGTATACACAACGACGATGTTATCATTATAAACAGAAGCCAGCGCTGCGGAGGCCTTTGTTTTTGCCTGGGCAAACGGCAGCTCTACGCTCCATTTTTCGTTGTTGGCATAATCGATACAGTTTAACTTCTGTTCACTTACATAATAAATGGAATCTGTTGTTGCATGATATGACATATCAGCCGTAAAACGCAACTCTTTTGGATCAATCGCATCGGATGTGGCAGCGATGATCCACCAGACACCCAGTCCGAGCACCACAGAAATCGCCAAAATCAAACCGACAAGCCCCAGTCTGGAATTACGTCTGCGGCGTTTATGGTTTTTGCGAACAATTGGTTTTTTGCGCTTTTTCCCTTCGCGAGGCAGTGGCGGAAACATGCCCATCCCTCCCATGAAATATAAGAATACAAGATATTGTACCATAAATCCTAAAGAAGGTAAAAAGGAGTTTTCTTATAGCATGGGGAAACCGCGCTCTTTTGCAATTTATATAAGTATGATAAAATAGCAAAAAACAGAAAGATAGAGAAATATCGTTTGATTTCAGTGATTGTCAATCCCGTCGCGGGGAAGGGCCGCGCAAAACAAGTTTTACCGAAGATTCAGGCTTATCTTACCAAGCATGCGCTTCCGTACACCGTTCACATGACAGAATCACAGGGGGACGGCGTGCGTTGTGCCAAGCAAGCATTGGCAGAGGGATGTGACCGTGTGTTGGCCGTCGGTGGCGACGGAACAGCCCGTGAAGTGGCCGAAGGACTTTGTCGAAGCAACAGCGTATTGGGCATAGTGCCCGCGGGTACGGGCAACGACTTTGCCCGCACGTTTCATTTGTCCGGCGAATTGTCAAAGGTGTTGGATATTGCCGTGTATGGGAAGGGCATGCCCATTGACGTATTTGATACTGACAGCGGCATTTATATCAACATTTGCTCCGTAGGACTGGATTCCGAAGCCGCTTACAACGCTTCAAAGATGCATAATGTGGCCGGCTCCGTATCGTATTTTCTGGGCGCGTTGTGGGCGTTGATCCGCCGGCGCATTTGCAAATGCGAACTTTCCATAGACGATGGGCCAAAACAAAAACAGAGCAATCTATTGACCGCCTTTTGCAACGGGCAATATTACGGCGGGGGATTTCGCCCTGTGCCCTCTGCCGATCCGCAGGATGGGTGGATGGATGTTTTGACCGTAGATAAAATGGGGCGCCTGCAAGCCATTCCGCTTTTAGCAAAATACAAAAAAGGCACCCATGTGGGACATAAAAAAACACATATTTGCAAAGCCAAAAAAATAAGTCTTACGTCCAAACAGCTATTGTGTATCAATTTAGACGGAGAGATTATGCATTCACATACGTTGAATTTGTCGTTAATTCCACAGGCGCTGCTGATTGCTCAAAGCGAGTTGATCACAGAATGAAAAACTCTATCTGCATTCCGAAATCGCTCCGAGATCTTTCAAGCCGCCTAGCTTCGCCTGTGCCTTTGTATTTGGTGGGCGGCGGGGTGCGCAATGCGCTTTTAGGGCTTCCGGACAGCGATTATGACTTAACCGGCGCACTGGATGCTTCCACGTTTTGTGCCCTTGCGCAAAAGGCCGGGTATAAGGCCCTTATACGCTCCAGTCATATGGGAACGGTGGAAATTCGTCTGGCAGATCAAATTTTAGAATATACGACCTTTCGCATTGAATCCTATGCGCCCGGCGGAGGGCACCATCCCAAGCAGGTGGTTTTCACCACTTCGCTGGAAGAGGATGCAAAACGGCGGGATTTTACCGTAAATGCGCTTTATGCGGATTTGGCAACCGGGCAAATTACCGATCCGTTGCAAGGAAGAAAAGCGATTGCGGCAAAACAACTGCGCGCCTGCCGGCCAAATGCAACGGACACATTGAAAGACGACGGGCTGAGGCTGCTTCGCATGGCCCGCTTTGCCGGTGAACTCGGCTTTTCCATTGAGCCGGCGCTGATGCAGGCCGCCCGGCAATATGCCGAGCAGATACATGCAATTTCAAAACCCAGGATTTGGAGCGAGCTGAAAAAAATCGTGCTGGCCGATGTGCCGTATCATACAACCGACGGCCATATTATCGCCATGGAGGCAATGGAAAAAAGCGGCGTTTTATTTGCCTTGATTCCGGAGCTGAAAGAGGGCGATGGGCTTTTGCAAAGCGAGCGATATCACGCCTATGATGTGCTGCACCACAATCTGGCCTGTTATGCAGCAAGCGAAAGCGACCTTGTGCTGCGCTGGGCAGCGCTGTTGCATGATGTGGGCAAGCCCAAAGCCAAACGGGAAACCGGGCGGATGATCAGGCATGACATCATCGGTGCCGCGCTTTGTCCCGGTATATTCTTCCGCCTTGGTGCAGATAATGATACCATACAAGGCGTACAGTTGCTCGTTGCCCGGCATATGTTTGATCTAGAGGGCACAGCCAGGGTGAATACCGTGCGCAAACGCTTTGCCCTGTGGGGCTTTGAATTTACAGAAAACCTGATTGCCATGCGGCGCTATGATGTGGCAGGCTCAGGCCGGCCGATGGGGCCTGTGGACACTGCCGGAAGATGGGAAGAGATTTTGCGGCAAATGAAACAGGAAGGCTGTATCGACCAGATCAATCAACTGAAAATCAGCGGGCAGGAAATTATGCAAGCCTGTGGGCTTGCCCCTTCACCGATGATCGGAAAAATCAAGCAGGCATTGTTTGAGTATTGCGCCATTTACCCTGCCTACAACGAAAACGCAAAACTGCGGGACATGGCACCCAAACTATACCGGCAATTTTTAAATTAACGGCGAATTTTTCAATTGCCACATTTATTCCTTTTTTCTTTGCTATATTTATATCGTTGAAGGAAACAAAAGGCCATACATTCTTGTCATGGCCTTTTCTATTCGCCCCGGCAGGACGCATCAACCGCCGCCCCGGGGCTTTCTGATTGCAAACAATGTGAAAATCAGGTAAAATGAAATGTCAAGATGAATAGATACATCCAAAGAGGTGAGAAGATTGGCGGCAACCCTTGTACATGACAATGGGTTTAATTATGGGGAACATACAGGTGAATATATTGAAATCCAAGCCTTGCGCATTCATATAACATACGCGGGAGAGGGAGATCCCGTTTTATTGATCCATGGTGCCGGTCAAAATTCTTATACCTGGCGGCATCAGTTTCGGACTTTGGCCGAGCGATATTTTGTTGTAGCTGTAGACATGATTGGCTACGGCTATTCGGATAAACCGGATTTAACTTATACCATTGAAGAAAATTCCGAATTTTTGTTGGCTTTGCTCAACACTTTGCGCATTAAGCAAACCAGCATCATCGCCATGGGCAGCGGTGCCACCTACGCGCTGGATTTTATGGTTCATTATCCGGATCGCGTGCATCGCGCCATCTGCATTGCGCCCGGCGGAGTGACGGATAATATGCCTCTGCCGCTAAGGTTAATGCAATCTAGTACGTTTGGCTGGTTAGGAAAGTCACTGTTTACAGAGCGTAAATTCAATTCCATGATCAGCAACTGTTTGTTTGACCAAACATGTTTAACAAACCGCGACCTGGCCATGTATTACGAAACGATGGACAGCAAAGAGTCCAGAGAAGTGCTGCGGCGCAGCATTTCCAATTTCCAAGAGGACGATGTGCTGTATAATCTGCGGCTGTTGCCGCATGAGGTATTGTTTGTATGGGGCTCGGAAGACCGTTGGCGCCCGATAGAGGATTCCGGGCTGTATACGGCCCCGGTGGAAAATTACGCATTGTATGAAATGCGCAACTGCGGCCATTTACCCCACGAGGAAAAGCCGGATAAATTCAACGAAAACGCCCTGTATTTCTTGCGTTACGGGCTGGATGGTTGATCATTCCCGCTACGGCGGGAATTTTTATTAAAGGAGGCCATATCATGCAGATCGCCCTGGGCCAAATTGCCGTTATGAAAAAAAAGCATCCCTGCGGCGGTAATCGCTGGAAGATCATTCGCGTGGGCGCGGATGTAAAGCTGGTATGCCAAACATGCCAGCGCGTGATCATGCTGGACCGCGGAGAATTTGAAAAGCGCGTAAAATCCATAGAAACAGAGGAGGCCTGATCATGGAACACGCAGCCAAACACGCAGCGCCGGAAGAGACTCCTGTTAAAAATAAATGGTATTCTTCCACGGCTTTTATTGTGCTTATGGCGTTGATAGCCGGCCTGCTGCTCCGTTTTTTCGTTGTGGAGTTTGTGCGGGTGGACGGCCCCAGCATGCAGCCGACATTGGAAAGCGGGGAAGTGGTGTGCATTGAAAAGGTATCTAAGGCCTTTTCCGATCCACAGCGATATGACGTGGTCATCTGCCATTTTGACGAAACCAGTACAAACTATGTGAAACGCATCATCGGATTGCCCGGGGAAACCATTTCTGTTGTCGGCGGCAAACCGTATATAAACGGAGAGCCCCTTGACGATGACATCTACGGCACCGGCTTAAAGCCGGTGGATATGGAGCCTGTTACCATTCCGGAAGACAGCGTCTTTGTGATGGGCGATAACCGCGCCAATTCCAAGGACAGTGTTGTGGTAGGTCCCATTCAGAAAAGCCGCATTGTGGGGCGTGTTATGTTTATCGTTTGGCCCTTTGACCAAATCGGCGGGCTATAATTAAACTTATACCGGGAACGCAGTCGCGTTCCTTTTTTCTTTTGCGCTTGAAAACATTACAAAAGCATGATATTTATATGAATAGAGCATAACGTTGCAAATCTGATCAGGATAGGAGATGGTAAAATGAAAAAAACAAGTATATATCTAGCAGTGATTTGCCTGTCGGTCGCTTGCATGATGGGGTGTACCCCCACTGCCACGCCAACGGCTTCGCAGACAGCGCAGCCAACAGCTTCGCAAACAGCGCAGCCAACCGCCGTAAACAAGGCCGAGCTTGCCGTAAAAATTACGTCGGATATTACGGATGATCCGGAATCCGGAGACGTCAAAGCCATCATACACGGCTTAAACGATAAGGATCAGGAAATATGGTCTCACACATTTGCCATAAAAGTGTTAACAGAACTGTCCCCTGTTTCGCCCGCAACCCTGGCAGATGGAAGAGCCTATATTGAAATTGAGCGTACGCTGTATGCGCTGTCTTTGGCAGACGGCTCCATCGTCTGGCAGCTGGATGACGTCGGTGCCTGCGCAGGGGGACCGCTGGTAGATGACGACGGCACCATCTATCTTTCCGGCTATTACGGCCCGCATCTTTTGGCCGTTTCCAAAGACGGCCGCGAATTGTGGCGTGCAAGCGATGTAGATGACGACTATTATCGGAGCTATAAGCTGACAAAAGAGGGAGATTATTTAAAGGTATATTACGAAAGTAGAGAGGGGCAAACGCCGGATTATCTTTTGTTTGATAAACAGGGAAACCATGTGAAATAAACTCCATTCTTGCAATCAAAGGCGCGCTGTGGTATACTGCATGAGCATTGTATCCTTGCCCCTTTTTAAGGGGCCAAAAGTCCAAGAGGAGGTGAAACGCCGTGAACAAATATGAAGCGATGTACATCATTAACCCGAACACCGCCGACGATGCCAGAGCAGCGTTGGTAGAACGTTTTAGCGGGATTGTGACCAATGGCGGCGGCAATGTCGAAAAGATCGATGACTGGGGTAAGCGTAAGCTGGCCTACGAAATCGACGACATGACCGAAGGCCATTACATCCTGATGCACTTTGAAAGCGAATCCAGCTTGCCGAAAGAACTGGAACGTAATTTCAAAATCAGCGAAGATGTGATGCGGTTCCTGGTCATCCGTAAAGAAGCGTAACACACGAAATGGAGATAGAAACATGAATAGAGCTACTTTGATTGGAAACCTTACCCGTGACCCGGATTTGCGCATGACAAACGGCGGTGTATCCGTTTGCACGTTTTCCATTGCAGTTCAACGCCGCTTTGCCAACCAGCAAGGCGAACGCCCGGCCGATTTTTTCAACATTGTCTGCTGGCGCGGTTTGGCGGATAATTGCGGCAAATATTTGCACAAGGGAAGCAAAGTGGGCGTACACGGTTCCATTCAAAACCGTAGCTATGAGGCTCAGGACGGCACAAAGCGGTACGTGACGGAAATCATTGCCGATGAGGTAGAATTTTTGGAACGCGCCGGCCAGAATGCTGAACGGAGCCATCAGGCGCCTCCGCCGGCAGAACCGGCCTTTGGAAACAGCGGCCTCGGTTTTGGCGATACCGTGGAGGATGACGAATTACCCTTTTAATGGAAAGGACTGAAAAAAATGGAAGAAAGACCGGTAAGACGTCCACGTCAGGGTGGACGCCGCCCCAAACGCAAAGTGTGTGCGTTTTGTGCGGATAAAAATGCCGTGATTGATTATAAAGACACCAACCGCCTGCGTCGTTATGTATCCGAACGCGGCAAGATTTTGCCCCGCCGTATGACGGGCACTTGTGCAAAGCATCAGCGTGAGCTGGCCATTGCCATCAAACGCGCTCGTATTATTGCGTTGTTGCCGTTTGTGAACGACTAAGCAAAAAAACGATGGGAATATACCCATCGTTTTTTTACTTCTTAAGATTGCAAGTGCGGTTTAAATCTGTTACACTTTGCAACATGAGACTTTGGAGAGGAGGGCTGTGTATGAGAAGAAGACGAAGAAGACTTTCTTCTGCCCGGCATGAAGCGCCAAAGCCGCGTGTGCGCCGACATTGGTCGTTTGAAAAATTTTGGCACGGCCCTTTGCCGAAGGTGATCCTCATCGGGGTTGCTATTATTTGTCTTTTGGTCGTGTTTTTCCGTATGAGCGGCAACGCCAGCATCAACGTGGTGCCCACCATTCAGGAGCGGGGCACGGTTTTGGTCGGTGTGTTAAGAGACGAAATGCCCTTTTCCAAAGTGGAAGACAACGGCAGCGCCACCGGCTTTGAAGCGGAGCTTGCCAGCCAGATCGGCCAGCAGGTGGTAAACGGACCGGGCGTGGTTTATGTGCCGGTTACGGTGAAAAATGCGCTTGCGCTGTTGGCTAATAAAGATGTGGATTTTCTTGTGTCCAGGGTGGGCGTTACGGCCAGTTTGCAGGATTCTTACAGCGTAAGCAGCGTTTATTATCAGGACCCTGTGATGCTGATGACAAAATCCAGCACAAGACTGGATTTATCCTCGGCGGAAACCAAGATCGGCGTAATTCCAAATTCAACGCTAAAACCCATGTTGACAGATTATCTGACAACCATGGCATATCCGGCACTAGTGGTGGATGTTTCCAGCTATCCGGATGCGACAGAAGCGCTGAAAAACGGAAAAATCGATGCGTTTTGCGCAGAACAGAGCGTTTTAACCCGTTATTTAACAGAAGGCACTTTGATTCAGAATATAAAGATTGGGCAAGTGGATTATGCCGTGGCCTCACGTAAGCGAGAGCGCGACTTAGCAACTTTGATTGAACAAGCGTTAGCGCAGATGCACGACAGCGGCGCTCTGGCGCCCCTTTATCAAAAGTACAATCTATCCATGCCTGTGACAGAGGCAAAAAACTGAGAAAAGGATGTCTTATATGAGCGAACGCAATATGCAGTGCCCCTGGCACAGCGTAAATCCGTCCCGGGTGACGCCGAAGGAATTTGTTGCGATTGTGGAAATTCCCAAAGGCGGCAAAAATAAATATGAATTGGATAAAGAAACGGGGCTGTTGCGCCTGGATCGTGTGCTGTACACCTCTACGCACTATCCGGCTAACTATGGCTTAATCCCGTTGACGTATGCAGATGATAATGACCCGCTGGATGTATTGATCCTGTGTCAAGAAACGCTGGTGCCCATGTGCATGGTAACCTGCCGGCCGATTGGACTGATGACCATGGTGGACGACGATGAACGAGATGAAAAGATCATCGCCGTGCCTGTAAACGATCCGGCCATGGAGGGGTATACAGAGCTGCACCATTTGCCCCCGCACCACACAGAAGAAATGCAGCATTTCTTTGAGGTCTACAAAACCCTGGAAGGGAAAAAGACCGTTGTGGAGGGCTTTGAAGGACGTAAAGCGGCCGAACAGGCCATCGAAAGAGCCATGGAGGCGTATAAACGCCATTTTGCATAAGCGATAAACCGCCTGCCGAAAATCACCTTACAACAACCCTTACACTTACATGTACGGCAGGCAGCAAGCAAATGCAAAGAGCAAAAAAGCAAGAGGAACGGAATCCCGTTCCTCTTTTTATTATGGTCTAAAAATACAATTGAAACGTTTTGCCCGGAAGATTAGGCGTGCAAATGTAAAAAGGCAAAATAAAAAAACCACCGGCACAGCCGATGGCATTTTAACGCATAAACGGTTTTTCCCAGATTTTCTCATAATCCGGCGACGGATCGTGAAAAATCATAGGCTGAGAAAGATACATGGCCAGATGCGACAGGAAAAAGGAATTGCTTCGCACCCTGAGTTTGGGATTGCCAAACCGGCAGCCGTGCAAAATGGTAATGTTGGGCGCAAAGGGTTTCATATCCAGCGCCAGGCCCAGCGCATCTATGCTTTGGCCGATGGTATGCTGAAGCCGATACAGGGCATCGGTATCGCCGCCCAGCTGCGCATATACATTATCGCCGCCGGCACGCACCAACGCGCCCACGCCTACGATTTGCAGCAGCGGCGAGGGCATAACGGCCAAATCGTGCTCTAATTGCAAAATGAGATCCTGCGCATCCGCCTCGGATGCTTCGCCCCCTACCTGGAACAGCATACGAAACCCTTCCTCCGGAATGGCCCGGCCGCCGATTCCGATTCCCAGCAAGCGACGCTGCAATTCTGTTAAGGTGTCTATCATGCTGGGGGGCAGTTCCAGCGCAAACAACAGCCGCACAGGCCTTCCTCCTTTCCGGGCGTTTGCCGTCTGTAATTATTATACCATTATATATGACTTTGTCGAAAACTTCCACCCACGGTTTCCAAAAGTTTGATTCGCTTTTCTCAATTCCGTCATTCTTTTTGTCCGCAGTCCTTTCATGGGACTTTTTTATCCGTTGCCGAAATGGTACACTAAAACAAAAAAGAAAGGAGGCGGCTTATCATGGCCCTATGGTGCATTTGCGGGCGGGCAGGCAGCGGAAAAACCACCTGGCTCTGCCAAAAAATAGGGGAGGCCATGCGAAACGGCCGGCCCTCCTATTTGATTGTGCCCGATCAATACACGCTGGAAGCCGAGCGGGAACTGATGGGGCACTTGAAGACCGAAGGGCTTTGGAATGCCGAAGTGTTGAGCATTTCCAGGCTGTGCGAGCGCGTGCTTGCCCAGCACCCTTCTGTTTTGCGGCCCATGGACCGGCGCGGGCAGGCAATGGCGGTCAGTCGTATGCTTTTAACCCTGCAAGAGGAGCTGCCCGTGTATGGGCGCTATACAAAATCGCCGCAGTTTGCCGCGACCTTGGCCGGCGAAATTGCGGAATACAAGCGCTTTGGCATTTCCCCGGAAGCGCTGGCCGCAGCCGGCGGCACACGCCCGCATCTTATGGAAATTGCCCGGGTCTATCAGGCGTATGAAGCGCATTTGGCCGGGCAATACCAGGACAGCGAAGACAAAACGGATCTGTGCATTGATCTGATCGGCCAAACGGATTTTTTAAAGGGGGCCTTGGTCTGTATCGACGGCTTTGAAATGTTGACAAAACAGGTGTATCGCCTGGTTGCCGCCTTGCTTTGCCATTGCAAAGACGTATGCATTACCTTTCGCATGGGCAAAGAGCACGATGCAGACGCGCCTTTGTTTTTAACCGAGCAAAAGCACTATGACAGGGTTCTTACCCTGGCAACGAAACACGGCATTGCCCATAAAACCATTATGCTTTCGCCCAAAACGCCGCCGCGATATGCGCACAGCCCGGCGCTTTGCGCGCTGGAGCGCAAGCTGTTTGATTTTAACGCTGCGGCTTACAAAGATGCTGCGCAGGAACTTACCATCGTTCATGCCGGAAATCCCTGGCAGGAGGCGGAGGACTGCGCACGGCAGATTTTTTCGCTGGTAAAAGACCGCGGCCTACGATATAGAGACATTGCCGTTGTATCTTCGGAGATAGAACTGTACGGTCCACTGCTGCGGCGCGCGCTTTCTTTATACGATATTCCGATGTTTTGGGATGTGAAAAGGCGGGTGAGCACGCATCCTGCTGCGCAGTTTGTACTTTATGCGCTGCGCATTGTGCAAAACAAACGCTATGCGCGCGATGTAGTTCGATTCGTCAAAAGCGGGTTTACCCGCCTTTCGCAAGAACAGGCCGAACAGCTGCAAAGCTGGATTCGCCGATTTGGCCTGTTGTCCCTTTCCCCCACGCCGCCTGTTTTGCTGGAGGAAGAAGAGCAAGCCGCCTATCTATCTGTGTATCACATGTTGTTTGATCCCCTGGATGCCTTAAGCCGCAAACTGCGCCGCGCCTCCTGTGCCAAAGCGCAGGCGGAAGCACTGGTAGAATACCTGGAAGAGGACGGATTTGTTTCCAGGCTGCAAGCGCTGGTGGATGAAACCTATCTGGAAGATGGCGAAGTGGCCGAGCAGGCAAGCGAATTTTTCTCGCTTTTGGGCGATCTTTTACGCCAAATTATCACCGTATTGGGCGACAAGACCTTATCGCCCGGCGATTTTGCCACGCTGCTTTCCTCCGGCCTGGCGGCAGAGGAAATCGGTCTTTTGCCCGGCCAAAACGACGCCATCAACGCCGGCTCTATTTTGCGCAGCAAAATGGGCGAAATTAAAGTGCTGTTTGTTTTGGGCATGTCGGCCGGCAAGGTGCCCTCCGGCGTAAACGAATCCGGCCTGCTGTCGCGCAGCGATCATGCGCTTTTGGAGGAAAATGGCCTCTGGATGGGACATAACGATGCCGAGCGGGCCAGCGAAGAAGAGCTGGCGCTTTACAGCGTTTTTTGCAAACCCAGCCAACGGTTGTATCTTTCCTATCCGCAGGCGGATTTGGCAGGCAAGCAGCTATTGCCTTCGCCCTATATCACGCAAATCGCCGGGCTGTTTCCAAGCGCAGTACAGCGGCCGGTGCAAAAGCCACAGGAAATCGCCACGCCCAAAGCCACGCTGGTGCCGCTGACGAAAGCCATCCGCGCCGTGCAGGCGGGCGATCGTGTGGATCCTGTTTGGGCGGCGGTATATCAAACCTTAAACACGATGCATTTCCCGCAGGCAAGGCACGCGCTTTTGGGGCTTACGCCGCGAAACGATGAAATCGGCCCGGTGCTATCACGTGCGCTGTATGCGGAAAACAACGTATTTTTCACCTCCATCACCGGGCTTGAAACCCTGGCCTGCTGTCCGTTCCGTCATCTGATGGAACGTGGGCTTCATCTAACGCCGGCTGAATCGTTTGGCAAAACGCCGCTGGACGAAGGGAACTATTATCATTATATTTTGCAGCACTTTTTGCTGCTAAGCCGCGATGAAACGCTTACCCGCGAACAATGCATGGCCCGGATAGACAATCTTTGCGATGAATATGAATCCCGCGAGTACCTTTCCGGCCCTTACCGGGCGGATGGGCGCGCCTGTTTGCAGGCGGAAAAGCAGCGCGATTCGCTCTACCGCGCCGCCTGGATGCTTTGCCGGCAAAAACAGGGCGGGCAGTTTGTGCCGCAGGGAACCGAGGTGCCCTGCCGGATTGAATGGAATTTGGATGCAAACACCAAGGGCATTGCCAAAGGGATCATCGACCGCATTGACATAAAGCGCGAAGAAGGCCATAACTATGTACGCATTGTGGATTATAAGTCCGGGCGGGCGGATCAGGCGGATTTAACAAGATTTGCCGCCGGCAGCAGCCTGCAGCTGCCCTTATATTTGCAAACGGCCTCCGAAAAGGCCAATGGGCTGCCCAGCGCTATGGCGCTTTCCGTTGTGCGCGCCGTCGTGCAGGATGCTCTACCAGAGGACGCAGCCGACAACCTGAACACGCATAAATTAAAAGGCTACTATACCGAACACGGGAAAGACGACAGCAGCGTATCCGTGCAAAGCGCCGAGCGAGAATTGAGCCAGGAACAGATGCAGGCTGTCCTTCATAACGCCATGGACACCGCCGAATCGCTGTTTGAAACCATGGCCCGGGGGCAAACCGCCCCTTATCCGTTGAAAGGGGCCGTAGACGGCTGCAAATATTGCCCGTATCAAAATGCCTGCGGATATTTGTCCGGCGTTACGCCGCATCGATTTGTCTGCAAGGCTGCAGGGGTGGCAAAGGAGGGTCATAATGATTCAAACACCGAATGAAGCGCAAAAGCGCGCGCTTGAAATCCGCACGCCGCGCGATCTGATCGTTTCTGCCGCTGCCGGCAGCGGGAAAACCGCCGTGATGGTGGATAGAGCCGTTCGGTTGATCGAAGCGGGCATGCCGATCGGCCGGCTACTGATGACCACCTTTACAAACGCCGCCGCTGCGGAGATGAAACAACGCCTTGCCAAAGAATTGTTAGACTGTGCGGACCGTAGCGCCCCACAAGCCGCGCAGCGCCTGCGCAGCCAGGCGTTACTCGCGCACAGCGCGGATATTTGCACGATCGATTCGTTTTGCATTCAACTGGCCCGCCGCTATTTTTATCTGGTGGATTTAGATCCCATGTTTGGGCTGATGGATGAATCTACCGGCCTTGTGCTGCGCGCCCAGGCTTTGGAAGATGTGTTTAACCGATATTTTGCTCTGCCGGAAGGAGAGGAACGCGCCCGGTTTTTATCTGCCATCAAAGCGCTTTGCTACGGGCGGGAAGAAGACCTGAAAGCCATGATCCTGCAGGTTTACGAATACAAACAGACCCTGCCGGACGGGGAGGCGTGGCTCAAGCAGGCACGCGCGCATTATGCCGATCCGGAAATGATTCGGCAGGATTTTGAACATTACAGCCAAAATGCGCATGCGCTGCTTCAGGCGTTGCATGAAAAGGTATGCGAACTGATCTCTTTGCTTGAGGACAGCTGCACGCATAAAAACAAAGAGGCCATTTTACAGCCCTGGCTGCAAAACGAGCAGGCTTTGGCCCATTTGTCCGCTTCGCCCATAGACAAACAGACGCTTTCGGTTTTGCAGGCATTGCAGATAAAAAAAGACGCACGGATTAAAAAAAGCCTGTCCTCCGAAGAAAATACGGCCTTTGATGGGCTGCATAAACAGATCAAAACGCTGGTTGCCCAGAGTAAAAAAGAGCCTGTTTTTGCCGTTGGCCCGGAAGGATTTCTTTTGTTGGGCAAGGAATGCGTGCCTGTTTTTGACTGCCTGTGCGAACTGCTGCAAAGTTTTGAGCAGACGTATACGGAAGCCAAACAGCAGGCCAACCTGTGGGATTTTTCCGATATTGCGCAAGCCGCGCTTCGCATTTTACAAAACCCGGAAGCCCGCGCGCAGACCAGTGCGCAGTACGACGCGGTATTTATTGACGAAGTACAGGATACAAACGAACTGCAAGACGCTATCTTATCGCTAATCGCACGCCCACGCACCTCGTTTCGCGTGGGGGACGTAAAACAGAGCATCTATTATTTTCGCCATACGGATCCTTCGCTGTTTTTGGCGCGCTACCATGCCTTTAGCCCCGAAGAAGATGCAGAGCAGCAGCGCATTGACTTAAAGGAAAACTATCGTTCCTGCGCCAATGTGCTGCATGGGGTAAACTGGATTATGCAGCGCTGTATGCAGCCGCCTGTTTCCGATGTGGCGTATGACGATTCCCAGGCGCTGGTGCCGGGCCGAAAAGAGCAGGGCCCGCCCATCCGCCTGCACCTGATGTTAAAACAGCGCCCGGAAACGGACGATCCGGCGCTGCGCGCGCTTTCGCTGGAGGACAGCAGCGTTGCACAGGCGCGGGTTGCAGCCGGAGAAATCCGAAGGCTGCTAAACCAAACGTTTTGGGACAAAGGGGTAGAGCGCCCCTATACGCTTTCGGATATTGTGGTGCTTGTGCAAACGCGCACGCATGTGGCTTCCTTTGTGCAAACCTTGCAAGAGGAAGGCATTGAGGCCGTTTCCGATGCTTCGGCCGAAATTTTAACCACGCAGGAATGCGGCGCGATGCTGCAGGTGCTGCGCGTTGTGGACAGCCTGCAAGACGATATTGATTTTGTAACGGCGCTGCGGAGCCCGGTAGGGCAGATGGAGGCGGCGGATCTTGTGCGCATTCGCCTCTATCAAAAACAGCAGCAGGCCGCAGGCGCCCTGCCGGAGCGGTGTGAATTTTTTCAAGCAGCCCGGCATATGGCCCAGCATGAAGAAAACGAAACCGCCCAGCGGTTGCAACAGTTTTTTCAGCGCTTGGAGGCCTATCGCCGCTATGCGCACCGGCATAGCGTGGATGAGTTGATTCTATATCTTTATGACGACTGCAACGCGCTTGCTTTTTACGGCGTTCAGCCGGACGGCGCACAAAAAACGGAAAACCTGATTGCGCTTTGGCAGCGCGCCCAGGGCTATGCGCAAACGGGCGACGGCTCTTTATACGGTTTTTTGCAGATGTTGGACACGGCGGCAAAGCTTGGCGGCAAAGAACCGCCGCAGCTGCCCACCGGCGGGGATTATGTGCGCATTATGACAATGCACACCAGCAAGGGGCTGGAGTTTCCCGCCGTGATTTGTCCGTTTTTGGAGCAATCGCTTTACCGAAAACGCAAAACGGGCGTGCCGCTTTCCAAAGAGTACGGCATCGGTTTAAAGCGCTTTCACCAAAAAACGCTAAGCCGGCAGCAAACGCTGTGCTATGCTCTGGCCGAAGCGGAAACGCAGCGGGCGGAAACAGCCGAGCGCATGCGCCTGTGTTATGTGGCGATGACCCGCGCCAAAGAGCAATTGATTCTCATCGGGCAGGACAGCGAAAAAAATCTGGCGGTCTCCGCGGCAAAACCGCCGCAAGAGGCCACAAGCATGCTGGATTGGATTTTACCGGCCGTGGCCATTCATCCGGACGGCGCAGCAATACGAGAAAAATTTGGGCTGGATCCGTCCTTTGTGCCCTCTGCACCCGGCGCGTGGGAGGTTTTGTTTTCCTCTGTAGCTTTGGCAGAAGAGAAAATGTATCAACCAAAGGGGAATTGGCAACGCTTTATACAGCAGGCAGCAGGTAAAGAAGATGTTTATTCTGAAGCTTTGCAGCCGCTTTATTATCAATATCCCTACAAAGCCGCCACAGCGCCTGCCAAAATCTCCGCTTCGCAGTTAAGCCACGCATGCGAACAGGCACAGGCCCCGGAATTGAGCTGGCCGGCCTGGGAAGCCGTGGCCGGCAAAGCACCGGACGCCGCCCAGCGCGGCACCTATATGCACCGCGCCATGCAAAACATCGACCTGGCGCAGGCGCAAACACAGCAGCAGGTTTGTGCGCAAATCCAAAAATGGGTGGAAACCGGGTTTTTCACCAAAGAGCAGGCCGATGCTTTAACCCCGGCGCTCATCGTATCCTTTGCAAACAGCGCCATGGCAAAACGGATTCTGGCTTCCGGGCAAGTTTTGCGCGAACAGCCCTTTGTGCTGTGCATTCCTTCCAGCCTTGTTTCCGCGGAATATCCCAAGAACGAAACCACCTTGCTGCAAGGCATGATTGACCTTGCGTTTTGGGAAAGCGACGGCTGGGTCTTGCTGGACTATAAGACGGACCGGATGCCGCCGGAGGGGCCAAGCGCCTTGATTGCCCGCTATCGTGGCCAGCTTGCTTCTTACCGGACAGCTTTGACAAAACTGACCGGCCAGCCGGTAAAACAGTGCGCATTGGTGTTGCTGCGCTACGGCAACGTATTGGAGATTGATTCCTGACATTGACTTTTTTCAAGCGCAATGCGTATAATGAAGTAAGTCGATAAAACCTTGGAGGCATATTTTGGCTACAAGAAGAGCAAATACAAAAGTGAATCAGGGAAAACTGGCCCGCACGCTGTTGGTGGTTATCTTTGTTTTGATCGCCATTGCGCTGGTTTCCTTTTTTATCAATAAGGACAAGCCCGCCACTACGGAAACCATTCAGATCAACGAAGTAATGGCCGGCAACAAGCAGGCCGTGACAGATGAAGAAGGGAACTATTCGGACTGGATAGAACTGTATAACCCCGGCACCACCGCCGTATCCCTTTCCGGCTGGGGGCTTTCGGACAGCAAGCTGGAGCAGGCCAAATGGGCCTTTCCGGACGTTTCTATTCCGGCCGGGGGCTACCTTGTTGTGTATTGCGATAAACAGGACAAGCGCAACGCCGATCAGCCGCTGCATGCCAATTTCGGGCTTTCCTCTCAGGGGGAAGACGTGGTGCTGACCAACAACGTGGGCGTTATTGTGGACTATACCACCTTTACGCAAATGCCCTCGGATACTTCTATGGGGCGAGATCCGAAAGATACCGCGCAATGGATCAGCTTTGAAAAGGTGACCCCCGGGTTTGCCAATACCGATGAAGGCTATGAAGAATACCTGGCCAGCAGAAAAGTGGAATCCTCTCCGCTGCGCCTGAGCGAAATTATGACGGCCAACATGACGACGTTGACAGACGACTACGGCGCTTATTCCGATTATATTGAAATTGAAAATACCGGAGACAGCGAAATTGATCTTTCCGGCTACGGCCTTTCCAATAAACCGAACAAGACGATGAAATGGCGATTCCCGGACGGCACAAAAATTCCCGCGCACGGATTTTTGACCGTATACTGCTCCGGTAAGGGATATGCCAAAGACGGCAGCAATAACTATCTGCATACCAACTTCCGTTTGAGCAGCTATAAAGCGGAAGTGTCTTTGAGCAACAAGGGCGGCCAGGTGCTAGATGCCGTAACCGTGCCGGAACTGAAAAGCGACACGGTGTATTTGCGCGACCCATCCTCGAATTATGAATGGAAATCTTCGGCAAAGCCCTCGCCCGGCTATGCCAACAACGACGAAGGATTCCAAAAATTTATGCAAAACAACGGCGTGCCCACCGCTTCCGGTGTAATTATCAATGAGGCAATGCCTTATAACGATAAATACGCACCGGTGGGCGGCGCGTATTATGACTGGGTAGAGATATACAACAGCGGGTCTGCCGCTGTTTCGCTCAAAGGCTGGGGCCTAACGGACAATACGGAAAAGCCGTTGAAATGGAAATTCCCGGACATAACCTTGCAGCCCGGTGAATATAAGCTGGTTTATTGTTCAGGGCTTACAGACCAAACCGGCGCAATGCATGCCAATTTTCGCATTTCCGGCTCAGGCGAAGTGATCGCCTTATACAACGGCAACGAGGAATTGATGGACCGGGTATACGTAGGCGATGTTCCCACCAATATGTCCGTTGGCCGTCAAAATGGCTCCAATGGATTTTTTTATTTTCAAACGCCTACGCCTGTGGCCGCCAACAGCGGCGGGGCCATTGGGTTTGCCGTAAAACCCAACATTACCACGGAGGCCGGCTCTTACCGGGGGGCACAGCAGGTGTCCATGGAGGCGACGGACCCCGGCACCACCATTCACTATACAACAGACGGCTCTATCCCCACGGCCAACAGCCCCACCTATACGGGCCCCATTACCGTAGACAAAACCACGGCCGTGCGGGCGCGTGCGTTTAAAGAGGGGCTTTTGGGCAGCAAGACGGACTCTAAAACCTTTTTGATTGATATTCCGCATACTCTGCCCGTGGTATCTTTGATTACCGACCCGCCGAACCTTTTTGATCCGTATTACGGGATCTATGTTTTGGGCGCCAACGGCAGCGGCAACGCGGAAACCGGCTTTATCAACGCAAACTTTAATAAAGACTGGGAACGCGACGTGCATTTTGAGTATTTTGATGAAACCGGAAAGCAGCAGGTGTCTCTTGATGCCGGCATCCGTATTTTCGGCGCGTTTTCCCGCCGGAAAGACCAGAAGGGATTTTCCATCCGCGCCAAGGAGCGGTATGGTTCTGCCACCATTGACTATCCGTTCTTTGAAACGCGGCCCTATACTTCGTATAAATCCATCACGCTGCGCGCCGGCGCACAGGACTGCACGCAGAGCAAGATCCGCGATATTGTCATTACCGACCTGGTGCGCGAAACCACCACGCTGGATGTGGCGGCATACAAGCAAAGCGTGGTGTATATCAACGGCCAATACTGGGGGATCTATAACATTCGCGAAAAGATCAACAAATATATGCTCGCCCAGCACCACAACATTCAAAACCCGGACAATATAGATTTGATCGTGGGCAACGGCACGGCGCTTGTGGGCAGCACGGACAACTATAACCAGATGATCAGCTACATCACAAGCCATGAAGCAAACATCAACGACAAAGAGGTATACGATACCATTAAAAACTGGATGGATGTAGAAAACTTTGCCGACTGGTGTATTGCGGAAATCTGGTCTAACAATGCAGACCTTGGCAACATAAAATACTGGCGCGAAAAAACACCGGACGGAAAATGGCGCTGGATTCTTTACGATTTCTGCTGGGGGATGTATAATCCAGAGATGGACGGTGTAGCGCGGCTGACCAATCCGAAAGGCATGGGGGCCGGCAACGGCATATCCACGGTTTTGCTCCGTACGCTGTTGAAAAACAACGAATTTAAAGAAATGTTTTTAACGCGGTTTGCCGATCATCTGCAAAACACATTTGCCACAGATCGGGTCTTGGCAAAAGTGGAGGAATGTGCCAAGATGATAGAGGACGAAATCGGACGGGATCGCGAGCGGTGGCAAAACGGCACCGCCGAATCCTGGCGCACCAACCAGATTGCAAAAATGGAAAGCTTTGCCAAGGTGCGCAACGAATACTGCCTGTATCATTTAAAACAGTATTTCAACCTGTCCGATGATGAGATGATGAAACGGTTTGGCAGCGTTGGTACAAAGCCGCCGGAGAAGGCGCAATAAAGAAGGGGGGCGGTCGTTTGGCCGGAAAATTCCGTCATGAATTAAAATACTACATCAACATGGCCGCATACTATGAGCTGCGTCATCGGTTATCCACAATTTTATCTCCGGATGAAAATGCAGACGAGGAAACGGGCGATTATCATATTCGTTCGCTGTATTTTGATGATTTGGAAGAAAGTAGTCTGATGACCAAAATCGCAGGGTCGGACGACCGTGAGAAATTCCGTGTGCGCATCTATAACATGGAAGATTCCGTAATTCGTTTGGAGCGCAAAATTAAAAAGGATCAGTATATCTTAAAACACAGCTGCGCCATCACGCGCAAGGAATTTGATATGCTGATCAACGGCGACGGTTCGTTTTTGCTACAAAAAAACAAACTGCCGGCAGGGGCCGTGTATTTCGCCATGCGTAACAAAGGGCTGCGCCCTGTGAAGGTGGTAGACTATGTGCGTGAAGCGTATATTCACCCGATTGAAGATGTGCGTATTACCTTTGATAAGGATCTTCGCGCCGGCGTGAACGACTTTAACATTTTCGACAAACAGCTGTTTACCATTCCCATGTTGGACAAGGGGATTATGGTGCTGGAAATTAAATTTAATCAATTTTTACCGGGCTATATTCGCCGGGCCTTTGATGGGATTACGGCGATCCAAAGCGCAGTGAGCAAATATGTCATTTGCCGCAAATATGATCTATAAGGGTTAAGGGAGGACAATATGAAGGAATTTTTTAGCAGCCTTTTGGCAGGCCTGCAAAACGCTTTTTCGTTTGGTGATTTGGGGGTCGTTCGTATCCTGCTGACGCTGGCACTTGCATTTTTGCTCGGCATGTTTATCTTTACCATCTATCGCAAAACATTCAGCGGCGTTATGTATTCCAAAAACTTCGGCGTTTCGCTGGTTATGCTTTCGATGGTTACTTCGTTTATCATTTTGCCCATTACTAGCAACTTGGCGTTGTCTTTGGGCATGGTAGGCGCGTTGTCTATCGTGCGTTTCCGTACTGCGGTGAAAGACCCGATTGATACGGTGTATATGTTCTGGTCCATCGCGGTCGGCATTTCTTTGGGTGCCAAATTCTTCCTGCCTGCCATTTTGGCTTCGGTGATCATCGGCTTTTTGATGCTGATCCTTTCCGGCATGAAGTTTAGAAACACCATGCCATATTTGATGGTGCTTCGCTTTAACGAAAATGCAACGGGCAATGTATACAGCCTGTTGAAACGTTTGCCCGAAAGCAACCTGAAGAGCAAAACCGTGGGCGCGGCCGGTGTGGAAATGACGCTGGAACTGCGGCTGCGTGAATCCGACATGCAGGTTGTAGAGCGCTTTTTGGAGATTCCCGGCGTATACGATGCTTCCATCATCAGCTACGGCGGTGACATTGTTGCTTAAGGTTATCTACTTGGCACAAAGCGGGTTTGCCATTTTAGGCGAAACCGCCACAATCGTGATTGACTATTACAGCGATTCCTGTATCGGGGATCGCTGTTTGTCCAATGGGGTTGTGGATAACGCCTTGCTGCATCGCCCGGGGCGGTTTTATGTGCTGTGTTCTCACGGCCATGCCGATCATTTCAATCCGGTTGTGTTGTCCTGGCGAAAGGTGCGGCCGGATATTGTCTATCTATTTTCCTACGATTTGCTAAACAACGGGCAGACAACGGACAGCGACGCCATCTATCTAAAACAGGGGTACACCTATGCCGATGAAACGCTCCAGTTGTCTGCGTTTGACTCCACGGACATCGGGATCTCGTTTGTTTTGAAATTGGAAGGGAAAACGCTGTTTCACGCGGGGGATTTAAACAATTGGCATTGGAATGAAGAAGTGCCTCCGGAGGAAGCAGCAGGATATGAAGCAGCGTATCTTGCGGAATTGGAAAAGATATCCACAGCTTATCCCAAAGTGGACGCGGCATTTTTCCCGGTAGACCCCCGGCTTGGCAAAGATTATATGCGCGGCGCGCAGCAATTTGTGGATTCTATCGATGTGGGATGTTTTATTCCCATGCATTTTGGCACAGAATTTTCCAAGGGCAATGCTTTTGCTCGCTTTGCGCCGCACCGGTTTATCCGTTTAGAACGGCGCGGCGATAGCTTTTTGCTATAACCGTTGGGAAAATGCGTATGAAAATGTGGCAAAACGCCATACTAAATTTGAAAATATTTTTTCCATGTTTGGAAAGAATTGACAAGTGTACTTCGTTCCGATAGGATGAACTTCAAAAGGGAGGCAGGATTCGTTGAGGCGTAAATTATGGTTTGATTCACTGAACATGTTTCTTCTGTGCGTAGCACTGGTATTGTTCTTCCTGCGGACGACGTTTACCTTGCTATTGGCCGGCGGTTGCCTTGCCATTGTACTCATTCGTTGCTTTTCAACGGATCCCAATGCGCGTGTACGCGAAAACGACCGGTTCCGCGGATTTTGGGACCGGATGAAAATGCGTTCCCAGGCCAAAAAAGCGCAAAAAGTGCGTCCCGTAAAGCCAGTGTATGCCAGCCAACCCGGCGAAAGCACGATCGGAAAAGAAAAACAGAGCCGCAAAGAAAAGCGGGAAAAGAAAAAACAGCAGAAAAAAGACCCGAACTATACGTTTTTTACTTGCCCCAAATGCAAACAGGAACTGAGAGCCCCTAAAGGGAAGGGAAAGATTTTGGTTACCTGCCAAAATTGCGGAGAAAAGTTTGAGCAAAAGGTATAAAACTTTTGAAAACAGAAAGGTTTTTCTATATAAATCTATATAAACATAAAAGTGAGGAGGAACTATCATGAAAATGATCTGTACTGTATGTGACTGGGTGTATGAATTGCCGGAGGGCCAGACCGAATTGCCCGCGGATTTTGAATGTGAGCTTTGCGGCGCCGGGCCGGAAGCGTTTGAAGTTGTGGCAGAATAAGATTTAAAAGCTCCCAAAACGCGGGAGCTTTTTTCTTAATTATAAAAATTTTTTTGAAATAGAAAGAAATTTTTGTCTTTTTGGATGAGATAAAAAAGAGAGTTGTTGAAAAGAAAACAGCAAAGTTATCCACAGAAAAGCACGAATATGAGCAATAAAAGAAGGATAACCTGATGAAAACAATGAGATTATCCACAATTTCAAAAAAAATAAAAAAATTTGAAATTTATGCTTGACTTTATGGTGTTGTCTTGGTAATATAGACAAGCGCTCGAGAGACGGAAGGAACGGAAGAG